>ERZ1292629.3224-Hain-H43-01um-R1-3224-length-12783-cov-14_pt1 | contig 12783 bp, 19 predicted proteins | sample MGYA00564399_ERZ1292629 | MGnify/ENA primary metagenome ERZ1292629 (study PRJEB36523, sample SAMEA6512636) | groundwater metagenome | collected 2019-01-08 | study: AquaDiva: Metagenomics assemblies of 32 groundwater samples | reverse complement strand
CGCGGCGGGAACACGCCGCGCGACCGGTGATCGAGATCGGCCGGCAGGTCGCCCAGGCGTTGAGAAAATTCGCGCTCGCGACGCACCGCTAGCGCCTCCGCATCCTAGCGCGCTGCCGCGGCATCTCTCCCCGTTCGACGTGCACGCCGCTGAATTGCAGCCGCACGCTGTAGATCGTTGTGGACAGGTTCGTGACCGTGGCGTTGAACGTCGCTCCGCCGGCGACGACATGCGGCTGCGGCAGGATGTACGGGATCTGCCCGGTACCAAAGATCGAGGCGATGGCCTGCGCCTGATTGCTGAGCTGCTGCTGGCTGGATCCGTCCTGCATCAGGACGTTGAGCAGCGGCAGCGTCGTCGTCACGATGCCCTGGCCGGTCGCGTAGGTCGAGATGAACGCCTGGGATTTCAGCCACCAGAAGTCGTAGGCGGTCTCGACCAGGAAGGATTGCTGGCTGCTGCCGCCGGCGGCTTCGTTGCCGGCGGACACGGCCAAGTTGGCAAAGGTCAGCTCGTAGGTATGGAAGCGTTGTATTTTCATCACTCAGTCCTCTGGCACGGGAAGTCCGGGGCGACGCACCGGACGGGAACGGCTGTGACACCCGGGATCCCGGGTGTCACAGCCCTAAGCACCTACGTCCGGAATTTCAGCCCGTCGAACTGGACCAGGATCGCGGCGTCGAAGCCCGACGGCAGCGTAACCGCGGCCGGCCAGTTCAGCGTCACGTCGAAATTCAGTTGCGGCTCCAACGGCATCGCCGGATTAAATTGAAACGGCTTCCCGGCCAGGCGCGCGTAGTCCACCGTGATCTGGTTCACAACCGTGGTGTTGGTGTTTTCCACCGCCGCGGCAACCTCTCCGATCAACCCGGCCATGGACGGAAACGACAGCAGCGGGGCGGTCAGATACGGCCGGCTGCCGATGGTGATCTCCAGCCATCCGGTGTGCAACAGCGCCCACACGTCGTTGGCGAAATTCGGCGCGGCCAGGGCGGTGGCGGTCTTGACCGGATCCTGCCGGACGTAGCTCGCCGCGCTCGACCCCGGCAACACCTGGAGGGACAGAGTCTCGGCGATATACTTCCAGCCGGCCGGCAACTGTCCGGCCAGGGTCATGTTGGTCTCGGCCTTGGTTTTGGTGCCGCTGATCGGCGTCTGGAAGAAACGCAGCGAGGTGGTCACGCCGCTGTTGTAGTCCAGACGATCGTAGAGCGGTTCGCGGATCGCGTCCCTCACGCCCGGCGGCACCAGGCGGCGACGGTACAGACTTCTCAGATTATTTGCGGACATTGTTGGGTCCTCATAGTTTGATTCAACGACTCAAGCACCGCCGAGCTTGAGACAGGTTCACCCGTGGATACAGCGATAAGGCCGGCCGGGTGTTCAGTGACAGGCGCCGACGTCGGCGCCTGTCACACGTTTCAGTAGCCCTCGACCGAGGCCTCGTCCACCAGCTCGCCCATGCCGTCGTCGATGAACGCGCCCATGCCCCCGACCGTGGACTCATCCACCAGATCGCCCATGCCTTCGTCGATGAACGCGCCCATGCCGTCGTTGTCACCGTTTCCGGCGAACTCCAGCATCGGGTATTCCTCGGTCTGGCCGAGCGGCAGCGCCGGCACGGCTTTCTGCAGGAAGGTTTTGATCGAGTCGTAGGCGACCACCGTGAGCGCGCCGGCCATGACCTGATTGCCGATGCGCTTGCCGGCCATCATGCCGGCGACGATGCCGATGCCGAAGGCCGCGGCGCTCTTCACCACCGGACGCATGATGCCGGTCTTGAACATGGCCGGCAGTGGCAGGAAGCCCATCACCACGTCCGTCACGATCGCGCCGCCGGCGCCGATCATGGTCGGAAACAGTGTGCGGACGAGCATGCCGCCGCCGTCGGGGTTGCGACGGTAGCGGCGAGGAGCGCCGGACAGCTTGGACGGGTTGCGGCGCGTCGGGCGCGAATAGGCGGTGCGCGACGCGGGGCTGGATTTCTTCCCGTACCAGCCGGCGGGGTTGGCGGGATTTTTCCGCACGCCCTTCTTGCCGAAGTACATGCGCTGAAGCGCCGACATGCGGCGCTTGGGTTTCTTCGATGGATTCACGACGAGTACCTCGCTCATGGGGTGTCAGGGTCTTGGGGATCAGGCATCTTCGATGCCCTTTTCCGTGACCCTGTACGCTCCGCCGAGCAGGTACAGGTGCTTGCCAGTAGGTGTTGCGGCTAAGGTCGGCCTGGCATTCTTGCGGAAGCGGTGCAGGTACTGATCTACCTGCCCTTCCCGTTTCGTGCGGTACATGATGCCGGTGACTTCCCCCACTGTCAACAGGGCCGCCGGCGCCGGCGGCAGCTTCATCGTGACGACCTCGCGCGGATCGTCGCCGCGGAAGTCACGATAGAGCTTTACCGCCCGCGCGATCTGTACCTGGCGGGCGCTTCGGCGACCGGGATTTTTCCGGGTGCGCGCCACCTTTTTTTGAGGATTGCGGCGCGTGACCTTCTTCGCCGGCGGCGCCGTCTCAATCGTGACCGTCACGTCGTCCAGGTCCGCGACGAGCTGCGCGGCGTGCTTTGCCCGTCGCATCGCTTTTTTCCCCGCATAAACGTGGGCATTGAACGCCAGCAGCGTCCATCCGATGCCGTCGTACCACACCTTGCGCCCAGGCGGGCGCCGCTCTTTGGCGGTGAGGATGTAGCGAGGCATCAACCACCCCGCTTCCTGTTTTTCAACAGGTACAAGTTCGCCGCGCGAATCGCCGCACGGATTGCAGCTTCGTAGCTCGCACCGCGCCTTAAGTGCGCGCGCACTATTTTCAACATCTCCGCGCTCGGCTTGGCATCGCTGGCCGCCGCGCGCGATGTGCGCACGCTCATACCGGCTTTGCGATTCCGTTCAGCCCGTGCGCGGCGGGCGGCAATTTCAGCAAGATCGCGCGCGACGTGCTCGTCGACCTCAATCCGCAGATCAGCAAGGTCGGCACCGGAAATTTCAAGAATTCCGTTCGTAGTCCGGCGCCTGGGATTTTCCCGGGGTCGCCGGCTCGCCTGGGGGTTGCGCTTGGCCGGTTTTGCCGGCGGCGCCGTCTCGATCGTGACCGTCACGTCGTCCAGGTCCGCGACGAGCTGCGCGGCGTGCCTTGCCCGCCGCATCGCTTTTGTCCCCGCGTATACGTGGGCATTGAATGCTAGCAGCGTCCATCCGATCCCGTCGTACCACACCTTGCGCCCGGGCGGGCGCCGCTCTCTGGCGGTGAGGACGTAGCGCATCAGCCGCGCTTCCGATTCTTCAGCAGGTACCAGGCGCCGAACAGCACGCCACCGATCACCAGTACCGTGCCGAGATTGCCGAGAGCCGCGCCGATGCTGCCGGCGCTGACCGTCGACTGCACGATCAGCGCGGCCTGCGCCGGCGGCATCCCGCCCGCCTCCAGGCGTTGCTGCTCGGCGACGCGCTGCGAGAACTGCCACAAGCCGAGCGCCTTGCCGCCGAGCCAGGCCACACCCCCGGCGACCGCCGGCCAGATCAACAGCGCCGGCAGCGCGCCCAGGCCCGACAGCTCAACGCCGAACGTGCTCATTACCGACTTGATCGTATCGCGCAGCCAGATCGCGCGACCGCGCATCGTTTCAATCTCGGCCATTTTCGCCCGATATTCCGGCGCCAGATTCGGCCGCGACAGCGCGAACCGTTCCGCGGCCTTGAGCGTGGCCACGGACTGGTCGAGCCTGGCCAGGATCTCCTTCAGTTTTCCCCAGGCGTCATACCAGGCGGCCTGTTCCTGGGGATCCTGGGGTGTCACTTGCGCGAGCATGGGCTACCTCCGCTTGGCGAACAGGAAAAATCCGCCGGCGACGGCGGCGAGGATCAGCACCATCGGCATCATGCCGCCCGACGGCGCCATGCCCGCCTGCGCCGCCACCGTGCGCTGGGCCTGTTGTTCTACCTGGGCCGTCGGCAGCGGCGCCAGGCCGTTGCGCGCGCGATCGAGCTGAGCCTTAATCATCTCGCGCTGCGCCTTCAGGTCGGCGAGCTTGGCACCGACGGACGTGACCGTGCCGGCGACCGACAGGATCTTATCGCCGATCGCGCTCCAGTCGATCTCCCCCAGGCCTCCGGGAGGTGTCACATCGCCGAATTTCCATTTTCCAGTGTCATCGCTCACCCGGCCCGCGGGCATCGACTGTGACACGGACGCCGGCGCCCCTGTCACACGCGCCGCGATGTCGGGACGCCAGCCCCGCAGCCACGCCATGAACGCCGCCTGCGCCTGCTCGGGCGGCAACACTTCGACCGGCTTCACCTTCGGCAGCGCCCGGTCGCCGATCACCGTCTTAAGCGCACGCTCGGGATCTACACCATTCCCGACCAGGCGCATGACCTGGACCGCGTCGGCACGGTCCAGGCCGCCCGCGACCATGTCGGCGACGGCCCGTTCCTCTTCCTGGCGGATCTCCGCGTCAGCGCGCTTCGCCGCCTTCGCGTTCTTGCGCGTCACCGCGAGCTGCCGCGCGGCCGCGGCGGTTTTCAGATAAGCCGCGGCCGGCGCCAGGAAGGGGATGAAGGCGGCGATGGCGGCGATCGCCCCGATGTTTCGCTTGGCGAATCTCAGGGTTTTTTTAATCGCCTTCCTGTGGATCGCCGCTACCTTTTTGACGATCCGTAGCGGCGCGCGCACGATCTTTTTTAATCTCCTGCGCAAGCTCCGCCTTCCCAAACCCTCCAACTCATCGTTCAGCGATAGAAACATATGTCACCTCGTCACGTGAATTATCAAATGGCTGACGGCGTTGGGCGCGCGGCCCATCGCCCAGGGCTCGGTCGTTTCCAGCGCGATCCATTTCTGCCGGCGCTCGCCGTTTAGCCGGTCCGTCACCCAGGTCCGTGTTTCCGCGTACACGTGCGAGAAGGCGCCGCGCGGCCCGAAGCCGACGGCGTGCAGGCGCGTGGGGTGGCCGATGGAGGTGAGCAGCGCGGCGAGCAGCGTTGCCTTATCGTCGCAGTCGCCTTGCTTGAGCTGGAGCGTGCGCTCCGGTTCCTGGAGCGTTTCAACGCCGCGAATATCTTTCACGTACCGGATGCGATCGCGGACGAATTCATGGAGCTCGCGGATCTCGGCGAGCCAGTCGCGTTGCGCGAGCTGCTCGACGAGCTGGAGCGCCACCAGGCGAACGGCCAGGCGCTTGCTTCCTGCCCGCGCCTGGCGGGCCATGATCTTGAGGGTCGCGCTGACGCCTTCACGTCCCGGCGGCAGGTTCCCCAGGACCGCCTTGATCGGCGGCAGACTCGGACCCAGTTCCAGCAGCATCGTCAGCCAGTGCCTCGCGCAGCACGGCCCCCAGGTCGCTGAACCATTTTGCATGGTTATTCACGCGCGGGTCAACCGCGGCCAGGCGCGCGACCACGTCGCCATCAAGGATCGGCCGCAGGATCGCCTCCGGAATGTTATCCAGGACCAGCTCGGCGTACAGATCTACGTTACCGCCGGCGGCGGCTTTTTCCACCAGGAATGCCACGGCCTGAGCCATTTTCATGGTCTGTTTTCCTCTGGTCGGTTGGATGGGTGCCGCCGGATTCGCCGCGGCCGCGGTCGCGGGCGCCGGCAGAGCACCCAGGCGCGCGCTTACCGCCTCGGCGAGCGGCTCGCCGAACTTATCCAGGAACTTGCCGATGATGGGCACGACCGAATCGGCATCACCGCCGGCGCCCTCGCGCGCCAGCTCCACGCCCAGGCGCAGCGCGTCCAGCATCTTGTCGCTGCCACCGCCCTGACCGACGCCGACGATATCCCGCATCGCCTGGAGATCGGCCAGGACCTGGCTACGCACCTGGTCCGATGTCACCGCCGGCGCCTGGCCGCGCGAGATCAGCAGCGTAAACATTTTTTGCTGCTGCTCCATCATCGCCGACAGCGCCATGGTCAGCTTGTCGAGCGCCGCCGGCTCGGCGCTCGGAACCACTCGCGGCGGATCCACAGTCACCGTGCGGCTCCAGGTGTAGCGCCGCGCCGCGTCTTTCGCCGTGAGCCGATATTTTCCGCCGCCGCACGCCTCTTGCAGCGCCTTCCAGGTGAACGCGCCGGCATCCCACTCATCAACGAACGACAGGCCGCCGGCGACGAACCGCTCGATCTTCAATGTCCCGCCGCCGCCATCGACCAGCTCGCCGAGCAGCAGCGTCACGTCCTCGCCGAGCGCCGCGCTCGGCTCCCCGGCTTCGTCGATATCTTCCACGGTGGTCACGGTCCGCTTCTTTGCCTTTGCCATGTCATTCTGCTCCTGGTGATGGTGTTTTCCCCGGCCTATGCCGGGCCCTTTGCCGGGATCGCGGCGGCGATCGCGGCGGCGAGATCGACGCCGCGATGCTGCCAGCGCCCGCAGCTCGCTGCCTTGGCGAGCTGCGGGAAGGCCGCCGCCGGCCCATTGTGAGTCCACATCACCGCCGGCGGCCGCTCGCGGCACTCGATCACGCCCGGCCCCAGCGCCACCGGGTGCGCGTGCCGGCAGGTTTCGCAACGGCGTGCCTCGGCGCTCATTCTGTGCCTCTGCCCACGAACTCATCGACCAGCTCAACCGCGCGAGCGTGCTTGCGTTGAGCCAACAACAGGCCCGCGTACTTAGCCACCATCTCCGGCTGCCCGTCTTGACTCACGGCGTCGACGTAGGCATCGAGGGCCAGGTGGACCTCGTCCGACGCCTTTTCCTTCTCCTGCAACAGATGATCGAACACCTCCTCGCTATCATCGAGCGGATCCATCTCACCGCCACTAGCAGTCGGCAATTCCAACAATGTCAGCGTCGTGGATCCGTCGGCGATCTCCAGGTCCACATTTTCGCCAGTGGCGTATACCTTCCTTTCTTTTTCAACGCCGGCGAACGACTCAACCACCACCAACTCAAAACCTGGCCGGGCACTCACCTGGCCGCCTGCCACCTTCGTCGTCATCGATTTCATCTTCACTTCCTCCATTGCTGTGCGCCCTTCTGGCCAGGGCGCGTGGCCTTGCCTTCCAGCAGCTCGCGCTGCTCGTTTTTTAATCAGTTCCCGCGGCACCTTCCCGCATCCGTTTTAAATTTGCCGGCGCTGTCCTGGCGCCGGCATCCCGGTTCGTGATCGCTCGTAGTTACCGCCCGATGGACGGTCGCCGGTCGGCGACTTATTTGCCTGTATTGAACCAACAAGCCCGGCACACTCGACCGCGTAGGCTTGCGCTCGACTGTCCCAGGCCAGCCGGCCATACCAGATCGCCTCACCGCGCGGCCGGTCCTCGATATCGCCGCTCAGCTCCGCCAGGGGCTTCCCGAACAGACAGCCGTAGGACCTGGTCCGTCGGTAGTGCCGGTGCCCATCCCACCACTCCTGGAAGCGCTCAGGCGGCCAGGCGATCAGTGAGGGGGCCTCGACATCGCGTCCACCATCGTCACCAGCTCCACTTTCACCGCGGCCTTCATCCTCTCCTGCTGCGCCGGCGTCATGCCCATCATCCGCCGGCGTGCGTTTGTCTCGATCCACCCCTGGAATGCCTTCAACACTTGGAGCTCGGCCGATTCCGGCATCGAGGTCAGCAGCATCCCGATCAACTGTGCGGCTTCCTCGATCTTCACCGCGATCAGCAGCACCTGGTCCGGCTGCTCGATCCGGCCGAACCAGTAGTGGCTCGTCGCCATCTCGGTGAGCATCACCGGGGCGCGTTCCGCCCAACGGAACGCGCACGCCTGCCATCGCTGCGCCACCGCGTGCGCTGCCAGGGTTTCGGTGCCGGTCAACGGCGGATTCTTTTTTTCCATGCATCACCTCCATCACGTGCTTGGCCGGATATTTAATCAGCTCACGCAGCGCCGCATCGAGCGCGTCGTCGTCGTAGCGCGGCAACTGCCGCATCTCGATCTGGAAGCTCGTGCCCTCGTATCCGGGGAACAAGTGCACGGTCCGCCGGTGCCAGGCGGCGCGCAGGTCGCCCCAATGGAGCGGGCCATCGACGCACAACAGGACATTCAGATGCAGATTCCAGTCTCCGCGCCTGGACAGCGGCGACTCGACCGTGGCCAGGCTACCCTTGATCGACGGGAAGTCCCGCTTCAGCTTGGAGAAGTGCTTGAAGATCAGCCGCAGGTACTCGGCCAGCCGGTCCGGTGCGACATTCGGCCAGGTGATGACACCCGAATGGATGCGGCGTGTCGACTTGGCCTGTTTCCATTTTTTCATCGGCTGCTTGTAGCGGCGCACCAGCCGGCGTTGCTCGGTGCGCGCGCAGTGGGGACAGAGCAGCGCCTGGCCGCACTTTGAGTCCCAGGCCACGATCTTCTTGCCGGTGCCGGTATCGATTCCCCAAAAGCCGCCATGACGGCAGGCGCGCAACTTCAATCGATGATCCAACGACAGCAGCCCGTGATGGGCGAGGTAATCGGCGACCTGTGCGCCGATCACGCGACGGCGGCGGAAGCTGGTGCGCGTGCCATCGTCGCTGGCGTTCACGTGGCGATCGATCTCGGAGTGACACGCCATCACCTCGGCCGCGGCGACCGCGTCGGCCGGCAGCGGCGAGATCGGACGGCATGGAGTGATCAGCCATTCCGGCACGCGATCTGAAAATGGATTGGCGGCCATCCAGGCAGCCACCAGTCCGCCGATGCCGGAAGAATTTCTCACGGCTTCGACAACGACAGCATCAGCGCAGTGGCCAGCAGTCGTTCACGAGCAGCGTCGCCCTGCGCGCACCACGAGAGCAACCCGCGATCGGCGATCAAGCCAGCAGCTTCGAGCAACCTGGAGCGATCGGCCATCGACATCTGTAGCCACCAGCGTGCCGCGAAGTATTGAACCTTATGGGGCGGCTCTTCCCTCAGGAGCCGGCGAACCGCAGCCAGCGCGGAATCGGCAACCTGGCTCACACCGGCCAACACATCAGCCGGTGATCCTGCCCGGCGGTGCCGCATCCGTCCGCGCCCAGGTTCGCGTGATGATTGCAGGCCGTCACCCATTCGGTAAAGAGCAGCACACCGTCGCGGCAGTCCGTGCTCACCAGCACGCGATCGCCGGAAAATTCCGGCCATTGGCACCGATCACAACGGCGCGCATGTTTTGCGAGGCCCTCGTGCATGCGGAGCGCGAGCTTGCGCCAGCGGACAGCCTCGGCGGTATCGCTCATGACGGATCTCCTGAGAAGTAGATGATGACGACGATCGCCCACACGATCGCGGCCACCAGGGGCTCAAATAGGCTGCCCGCCCAGAGCGCACTATCGAATGGCGCCTTGAACGGCTCGAAGGTGTAACGCTTGTCCCTCGATGCGCCATAATTCTTGTCCCAGCACTGAAAAGCGCGCCATCCGAGCCAGAACGCGATCGCCAAGCTGGTGGTCAGCATCAGCATCTTCATTTTTTGTTCCTCCATCTTTTCGTCTTCCGGACAACAGAGCGCCGGCGGGCAACACGGCCCCGCCGGCGCTTTACGGCTGCAGCTTTTTTGCGCGCACCCTTCCGACGGCGGGCGGACGAGGGCCTCCGTGCCACTATCGCCGTTGTGCTTTTTGGCTTTGATAAATTCTTGCGACGGGCGACCGCGTAGGTCCACAGATCGACCGATGATTTTCCGCCGCGCTCGGCATGCTTGTAGGAATCGTAAGACAGAAAAATATGCCCATCCTGCTCCCACCGGATCACCGTGCGGCGACACACACCGAAGCGCGATCCGAACTCCGACTGATCTTCATGCAGGAGCCGGCGGACGCGGAGGATTACATTGCCTTCGATACGCACGCTCATGCCGCATCTCCGCGCTCGATTGGTTCAAGCCGATAGGCGCCGCGCGGGCCTGCAACCTTCACGTCCGCGCGTGGCCAGCGAGTGTAGCTCGTGGTACGAACCAGCGCGCCACCGCACCGTGGACACGGCACATCGCTCAGGCGCGGCCGGTCCGTGCCACCCTTCCCGCCCCAAAAATAATAGATTCGGCAGTGGCCGCACCTGCCCTGCGTGCTCATGGCGCACCCCCTGCTCGCTGGTTTCGCTCAGGGCGTGGCAGAACCACTCCATTCTTCTGACAGAATTCCGACACCAAGCCAGACCAGCCGTGATCGCGCATCCAAATCAACACACTGACAAGCTCATCATCGCCGACGATGTGGCCATCGGTATCGATCGTGAAGGGGGGACTCACAGCGCACGGCCAGGCACGAGCTGGTGATGTCACATCTTCTGCGGATTGGTACTTCGGAAGAAAACTCCCCTCGGAGAACCGAGAGGCACGGACGGACGACAGACCCAAGCGCATAAACTCCTCCTGGCGGCCCCGTTGGGAAAGTCGGCCAAGAACGCACGCCGGAACCTGGCCTGGCTGCGACCGGCGGGGACCGGCTAGGGAGAAGAACTATTTGAACCGGACCGGGTCCCGGGTGCGCGAGGAAAAATGTAGTTTATGTATTATGTGAAGTCAAGTGTGACACTCGACTATCGTTGAAAATGACCGCCCAGGATGCCCCCAGCGCCACTGGCCGGACCCATCCCGCTACCCCAGCATCCCCCTATTTTCAGGTTTTGCCGGCATGTGACACTCTCCGGAGGGACTGAACAGCCGCGGTTTACCGCCGGCGGCGCCGCCACCACCACAGCCCGCCGGCGGTGGCCAGGCCGAGCCACAGCCAGGGGCTCGTCCACCAGGCGATCGGCAGCGGCACTTCCCCAGGCGCCGTCAAGATTCTCGCGCCGGCGGCCACGGCCGGCATTTGCAACACCTGCTCGGGAAAAATGATGTACGGCGCGGTCAGTCCGTTGAGCCGCGCGATCTCCGGCCAGCGCGTGATGTCGCCGAGCAGGTCGCGGGCGATCTTGCTGATCGAATCGCCGGCCCTCACTGTGTAGGTCGCCATGTCAGTGCCCTCGCGATGTGCGCCGGGCGAGCACGCCCACGTCCGCCGGCTGGATGATGTCCTGGCCCGCCAGCAGCAGCAGCAGCGCGTCGATCCGCTCATGCAACTGCCCCACCGTCATGCGCAGCTCGACGATGGCCGCCTGCGCGTGCGCCACGTCGGACCGCAGCGCGCCCCAGGCCACGAGTCCGGCCGCGGCGCCGGCAACGATACTGACCAGGAGAGAGAGGATCAGATCCACGCTATCTCCGCACCAGGTAGACCACCAGCCCCAGCACCAACGCGCCGCCGGCCAGCACCAGCGGCCAGCGCGTCGGGCCTGGATCTCCGTAGGGGGCGATCACCAGCGGCTTGACCTTGCCGCCGGCGAGCTCGACTGTCACACGCGGCCGCAGCAGTTTCATCAACGGCGACGGCGCGCCGGGCTTGAACGGATCGCGGATCACCACCGGCGGCGTCCAGGCCGTCTCGACGGTCACGCCGGTGATCCACGCCTGGAGCTGGTCGGTCAACGCGCTGCTGGCCATCGGTCATCCTTTTCGCGCGCGCAGCGCCTCAATGACCCTGAGCACGGCTGACGGCATGTCCCGGGTGATAAGTCGTCCGCCGAACCAGAATCCCATGATCGTCCCGCCCGCCATCACCCACAGCGGATCGATTTTCGTCAGGTCGGGCAGCGACCAGCCGCCGGCGATCCCGCCCAGCACGTAGCCGGTGACGACCGGCCGCGGCAGGCGATTGAGTCCGTCGATCACGACATCGAGCATCGTGCCGTGGGCGCCAGGCGCGGCGAATCCCCTGGCGCTGACGTTCTCCGCGAGCTGCGCGGCCGCGCGTTCCTCGTCGGAGGTGTGCAACTTGTCGGCGACGTCGCCGGCGGCACGCACGGTATCCGCGGCCGAGCCCGACCCCAACAGCCAGCCGAAAAGGCGACGGATCATGCCACCGCTACCCCGCGGTCTTGCAGGAAGGCCAGCGGCTGACGGTTGTACTGTTGCTTGAGCGCGGCGACCTCGAAGCCTGGCAGCCAGAAGTGCGGGAAGTCCCAGCCCCATTCCAGGCCGCCGCTCCGCAGGCCCAGGGAGCGCCCCAGCAGCGCGAGCTGGCGCCAGCGCGGGTCATTGTCGGCCGGCCAGTACGGGATCCCCACGGCGTTGCGGAAAACAATATCGAACGCGACGCCCCAGACGTGGTGAGAGTCGAGCGGGTCGGTCACTTTCGTGACGCCGGCCGGATTGGCCATGAGCTTTTTCTGGTCCTCCGGCGATCGCCAGCCATCGTAGAACATGACCGCGAGCCCCTGCGTCTCGGCCGCGCGCTCCAGCTCCTCGATCTTGGCGCGCGCGGCCGGCAGCAGATTATTCCAGCGCGGCCCGTTCTTCCTGGCCGTCACCACGACATATCCCGCGCCGCCGGCGGCAAGCGCCAGACCGATGCCGAGAAAAACGATCCACCAGGGAAAGCGTCCACGCATTGTTCCTCACAAGCTCTCGATCCGGCGCAGGGCGCCGATGAACAACTGCACACTGGCCGCGGCGCCGACCGTTATCTGGTCCACGTTGACGCCGACGGCGAACATCGGCGGGATGATGATGCCACCGGGCGGATAGATCCCGGGACCGCCGCGGTTGGTCTGGCCGGCCGCGCCGGCGACGGCGATGCCGCTGACGTCGGTGATGTACGTCTGCCCGCTGGGGAAGCGGATCGCGGTTTGCAGCCGGATCGTCTGATCGGCATCGAGGGTATCCGTGGCACAGCCGACGTAGAACAGGATCCAGCGCTGGCTGGCGGGCACGGTGAATCCCTGGAACCCGATCGCCGTGACGTTGATCTGCCCCGACTCAATCGGGATCGCCTCGAAGAATTTCCCGAGGCGGGGCGGGGTCCGCCCGACCCGCTCCGCCTGGTCCGTCGGCCGGTCGCGCG
>ERZ1292629.3223-Hain-H43-01um-R1-3223-length-12784-cov-5_pt1 | contig 12784 bp, 15 predicted proteins | sample MGYA00564399_ERZ1292629 | MGnify/ENA primary metagenome ERZ1292629 (study PRJEB36523, sample SAMEA6512636) | groundwater metagenome | collected 2019-01-08 | study: AquaDiva: Metagenomics assemblies of 32 groundwater samples | reverse complement strand
GACGATAAGGGTAATGTCCTTTTTGATTTGGAATTTTCAGTTGATCCGAGTTTTATCGATTATAAAAAAGTATTGGAAACCACCAACGGAAATCCCGCCAATATACCCCCAAACAGTTTAAACACACCAAATTAATTATGAAATTTATTTTACCGGTCATTTTAATAGGAGTCGCCATAGCGGGATTTTTTATGATTATAAATCCTCTCTATAGTAATGTTTCCCTGGAAAGAGCGGAAATAGCTTCCTACAACGAAGCGCTCGACAACTCGAAAGCGCTTGAAGCCGAACGGGATAAATTGACCCAGAAATATAATTCGTTCGATCCGGATAATTTGTCCAGGCTTCAAAAACTTTTGCCGGACAATATCGACAACATTCGTTTGATCCTGGAGATAGGCAAGATAGCCTCGCCCTACGGGATGGTTCTGAAAGACGTAAAATACGATACCTCCGGCGATGGTAAGGTGCCCCAGACAGCCGGAACCATGCAAAAAGCGGCAAACCCCGCGCCCAAAAATTACAATGTCTGGAATCTGGAATTTTCCACTCAAGGGACTTATAATAATTTCGTCAACCTTGTAAAGGATCTGGAAAACAACCTGAGAATCGTGGACGTATCCTCGATTCAATTTTCTTCGAATGTCGGCGTAGGAATTAATCCGCTTCTGCCTCAGGCTTATAAATACGATTTTAAAATTAAGACTTATTGGCTGAAAAATTAAAATGACTGCAAAAATAAAAAACATAATAATATTTACGGTGATCGCGGCTTTATTGATTTTGATTTACATTTTTTTTATTAAGCCGGCTCCGGTGCAACAGAATTTGGTTTCTTCCAGCGTCGGCACGACATTACCCGATACAAACTCTTCGGATCAAAATCCTCCGCTTTCCAATGATTTTCTTTCTCTTTTACTGAGTGTTAAAAGTATAAAACTGAACGATACCATTTTTTCCGATAATGCCTTTTTGAATCTGAAGGATTCCAGCATTTTACTTATTCCCGCGGGAAATGAGGGAAGGTTGAATCCGTTCGCTCCTATCGGTTTTGATACTGTCGCTACGCCGCCCGCACAGCCTGAGAAAACCATACCACCGACAAATTAATTATGAGTTTTTTAGAAGAATTAGTCAAAAAAGGCATAATAAACAAAAGCCAAATAGATGAAGTCAAAAATCTTGCCAGAAAGAAGCACGATGGTGATATTTATGGCGCCTTAGCTGAATTTGGCATCCCGGAGGAAGAAATACTTGAGGCAAAAGGAGAATATCTACAAATACCGACAAAAAAAGTTGATACTCAAAAAATGCCTTTCGATGCCCTGAAATATATTCCGGAGGACGCGGCGACGCACTATCATTTCGTACCCATCGGATTTTCGGATGGAGTCCTGGAGGTTGGCATCACGGATGGGGAAAATACGCAGGCAATGGACGCGCTTCAATTTATTTCGGCTAAATCAGGCATCCCTTTCAAAATTTTTCTCATTTCCGATACCGATTACAAAAATGTAATGGATACTTACAGAGGAATGTCGGTCCAAGTTGAGGAAGCACTTAATGAACTCGATCAGGATGAAATGACCGATGCGAAAAGTTTAAGCGAATCGAATACTTTAAGTAAAGAAATCAAAAATATAAAGACAGATGAAGAGGTGAAAATAGTGGAAGATGCTCCAGTCATAAAAATTGTCGCTGTCATATTGCGCAATGCCATAGAAGGCAATGCCTCTGATATACACATAGAAAATACGGGAGAAAAAATTAAAGTGCGTTTTCGAGTGGACGGGATACTGCACACCAGCATAGTGTTGCCGCCGAGTGTTTACAACGGAATAGTCGCGCGTATAAAAATTTTGGCCAAATTGCGCCTGGATGAAAAAAGGAAACCTCAGGACGGATCTTTCAGTACTACCCTGGACGGGCACAAAATCGATTTTCGTGTTTCCACTATGCCCTCTTATTACGGCGAAAAGATAGAAATACGTATTTTGGATGCGGAGAAGGGAGTCAAACCTTTGGACCAGCTGGGACTATCAAAAAGAAATCTTGAAATGCTCCGGGAAGCGATAGCCAAGCCGTATGGTCTTATTTTAATTACCGGTCCGACCGGATCCGGGAAATCCACGACTCTTTATTCAATGATGAATGAGCTTGATAAAGAGAGCACCAATATCGTGTCTCTGGAAGATCCGGTGGAATATCATATGCCCGATATAAATCAGTCTCAAATGATGCCTGAAATTGGGTATACATTTGCTTCCGGTCTGCGCTCTATTCTTCGCCAGGATCCGGATGTAATAATGGTGGGGGAAATACGCGACAAAGAAACTGCTCAGCTTGCCATTCAGGCGGCTTTAACGGGGCATCTCGTTTTATCGACACTTCACACAAACAACGCCATTGGAGCGGTTCCGCGCTTAGTTGATATGGGTGTTGATCCTTATCTTATAGCGCCGACTCTTATTTTATCTATTGCTCAACGTTTGGTCAGGATGACTTGCCCGCCAGCCAGAAAGCTTGTGCCGATGGATCCAAGCATCAAACTTCAAATTGAAGATCAGGTAAAAGATTTACCGGACGAATTTAAAAAAGAAATTGAGATCAAGAATGAAATGTACGATACGGTGCCGACTACCGATTGCCCCTCGGGTACTCGTGGCCGTATAGCTATATTTGAGATGTTTAAGATAGGAAAAGAAATGCAAAAAGTCATATTAAAAAACCCCATCGATTCGGAGATCTATAAAGTAGCCCGCAAAGACGGTATGCTCATGATGAGAGAGGATGCCATGATAAAAGCCATAAGTGGCATTATTCCCTACAAAGAAGTTTTCAATTTTGTTAACGAGAACGAATAAAGTTGCCGATAAAACGCTATTATTAAATATTCTTTTATAATATAATTGGCTATATAGAATATGGAAAGAGAAAAAAGAAAAATCATGATAGTAGATGACGATACATTTCTTTTGGATATGTATGCGTTCAAGTTCAGTCAAAATAATTTTGAAGTTTACACGGCTTCAGGTGGTTCGCAAGTCATAGAAAAACTGAAAGACGGACTCGTGCCCGATATTATCCTGATGGACATAATTATGCCCGATATGGATGGTTTTGAGATGCTGGAGAAAATAAATAAAGATAATCTGTCTCCCAATTCCATAAAAATAATTTTATCAAACAAGAGTCAACAATCCGATATAGATAAAGGTAAAACCCTGGGAGTGGCGGGATACATCGCAAAAGCGAATTCTACCCCCAAGGAAGTGATTAACCAGGTAGAAGAAATTTTATCAAAAAAAATCATCAACAAAAAATAACTACGAGCTTAACGCCACATAAATTTATGGATTATAAAAAAGAACTCGAGGAACTTATTTTAACGGTTATCCGTGAAAACGGCTCTGATTTACATCTGGGGGTTGGGAAGGTTCCGGCCATCCGTGTGGCTGGAGAACTTGTTTTTCTGTTGAAGCGCCAGGTTTTGACCAAAGAAAATATAATCGGTATTTTAAACGAAATTTTGGATAAAACAAAATTAAACGAATTCATGGAAAATCAGGAAATAGATTTTTCTTACGACTTTCGCGGCCAAGCACGTCTTCGTGGCAACGCGTTTTTTCAAAAGGGTTTGATCAGCATAGCCCTTCGTCTGGTGCCCAAAATAAAATCTCTGGAAGAACTGCATTTGCCCTCCATCATCGCTGAATTGGCTCGCAAGAAGCAGGGATTTTTTCTGGTAGTTGGTCCCGTTGGACATGGAAAATCTACCACACTATCGGCGATGATAAATTTAATCAACAATGAGCAAGCGCGGCATGTCATAACAATTGAGGATCCGATTGAATACGTATATCTACCCAATAAGGCTATAATAAATCAACGCGAAGTTGGCATAGATACTAAAGATTTTCGCACCGCGCTCAAATCGGTTTTTCGCGAGGATGTGAATGTGATAATGGTGGGTGAAATGCGCACTCCGGAAACAATTTCAACGGCCGTAACTGCAGCCGAAACGGGGCATCTGGTGCTTTCAACATTGCATACCAATAATGCTTCGCAAACGATAGACAGAATCATCGATTCTTTTCCGGGTGACCAGCAGGATCAAATTCGCATAGAGCTTGCGGCCAATTTACTTGGTATTTTTTCCCAGAGACTTGTACCCAGAATTGCCGGTGGACTTATCCCCGCTTATGAATTATTATTGAATAATGAGGCAGTTTCCAACTTGATTCGCGAAAAACGCACCAAAGAGATAGATGTGGTCATAGAAACGGGAGCAAAATCGGGAATGATAGACCTGAACCGTTCACTTACGGAACTTGTCCGTTCCGGTGAAATTACAGTAGAAAATGCCTATCAATTTTCATTGAACCCCAAGGGTCTGGAAAGGGTTCTTCAATGATTCACTCGTCCCGTAACGGCTACCGCCTATTTGATTATGGGGTATAATGGTAAATATTAATAGTAATTAAGATTTTAGTACAGGGATGTTATTTAAATACCAGGCAGTAGATGACAAAGGAATAAGCAAAGAAGGAGAAATTGATGCTCCCAATAAAGATATTGCCATAAGCGGGCTTCAACACAGGGGGCTTATAGTTATTTCCATTAAAGACGAAGGAAAAAGTAAGTTCTTTCTTTCTTTTTCTTTTTTGGGGAAAGTGTCGATGAAGGAAGTTGTGATTCTTTCCCGTCAGATTTCAACTTTGTTTGGAGCCCAAGTTTCCGCCCTGAAGGCTTTTACCATGCTGGCCAGCAATGCCGAAAATAAAATTCTTTCGAGAAAACTTACGGAAATAAGCGATGATCTTCAGGCCGGAATTTCGATTTCAGGTGCCCTATTGAAACACCCCGACGTTTTTTCGGATTTTTATGTCAATATGGTTAAAGTTGGGGAAGAAACCGGAAAATTGAATGAAACTTTTGATCACCTGGCGAATTATTTGAATCGCCAATATGCGCTTACTTCAAAAACAAAAAATGCGCTTATTTATCCGATATTCGTCATTTGCACTTTCTTTATAGTCATGGGCCTTATGTTTGTTATCGTCATCCCGAAACTTTCGGTTATTATTCTTGATTCGGGACAGGATCCGCCGATATACACAAAAATGGTTATCGCACTTTCTGATTTTTTTGTGAATTATGGTTTTCTCTTCATTATTTTTCTGGTACTCTCCGGTTTGTGGCTTTGGAGACTTTCCAGGACCGAAAAGGGGAAAATATATCTTGATAAAATCAGACTTGCCATACCGGCGGTGGGTAATCTTTACAGAAAACTTTATCTTTCCAGGGTGGCGGATAATATGGATACGATGCTTGTTTCCGGTATTCCTATAGTGCGGGCCATAGACATTACTGCCGATGTCGTCGGCAGCAGGGTTTATAAAGAAATTTTGAAGGATGTAGCTGACGGAGTTAAATCGGGCTTGTCTTTTTCCTCTGCCTTCGAAAAACATACGGAGCAAGTTCCGGGCATTATGGTGCAAATGATTAAAGTCGGAGAAGAAACTGGTTCTTTGGGCCAGATTTTAAAAACTTTGGCGGATTTTTATAAACGGGAAGTCGATGATGCGATTGATACTTTGATTGGTCTAATTGAGCCGGTCATGATTATAGTTTTAGGGTTGGGAGTGGGCATACTCCTGGTTTCCGTCTTGATGCCGATTTATAACCTTGCGGGGAGCATACAGTAGGAACAAAGCCCCTATTTAAAGGGGCAAGTGTGGATAACTTTTTTGCATATATATAATGATAAAAGTTATAATATAACGTACGCATACATTAAAAATAAGTCGAAATTATTAATTAGTATTAGTTTATCCCGGCAAAATGGGATGAAAGAAGTGTATTATGAAGAAAATGAATTTTAGAAAAGGTTTTACGTTGATCGAACTTTTGGTTGTTGTTGCAATCATCGGTATATTGGCCTCGGTCGTTTTGGCGTCGTTGAATAGCGCCAGAACAAAGGGTTCGGATGCTGCTATTAAAGCTGCCATGTCCGGTGCTCGCGCGCAAGCTGAGCTTTTCTACGATACGGGTCAAACCTATGCCAGCGTCTGTACCGCGACTGGAGGGATTGCTCCTATGGTCTTGAATGCCGCCCAAAAATTGGCGACAACCAACACGGTTGGAAGCGGAGCATTTGCTTATAGCGCTACTGGTGCTGCAAATTCTTCCGTCTGTCACGATTCTGCAAACGGGTGGGCGGCTATTACATCTTTAAAAGCTCCCGCCACGGCTAGCAACGGATGGTGCGTAGATTCCACAGGCGCTTCAAAAGAATCGGTTTCTTTGGCTGCCGGTGTTGTTGTTTGCCCATAATTTCAAATTAATTATAAAAAACAGAAACCACTTGCGGTTCCGAACCGGAGTGGTTTTTGTCTTTTGCATTTGGTATAATTATTGGATTAAAAGCCATTGTTATAATTTCATTTCATCATGAATTCATTCAAAAAAGGTTTCACATTACTTGAACTTCTGGTTGTCGTCGCAATCATTGCCATTATAGTTTCAGTCACCTTGGTTTCTTTAAACGATTCCAGGAACAAAGGAGCGGATGCGGCGGTAAAAAGTAATTTGAGCACCATAAGAGGACAATCCGAACTTTTTTACTCCAATAATGACAATAAATTTTTACCCCCAGGCGGTTCAACTTTTGATATAGCCTCTTGTCCTGGCTATGATCCATCCGGGACCAATATGTTTTCCAGCGACAAAACCATATCCAACGCGATAACAGAAGCTGTTAGAAGGGGCGCGAATGGGAGTTCCTGTTATAACTCCGCGTTGTATTGGGCTATCGCCGTTGGTTTAAAATCAAACCCGAATCGTTCTTGGTGCATAGACAGCGGAGGCGATTCCAAGGAAGTGGCTTCAGCGCCCGCGACAGCCATAAATGACGCGACTTTTTCCTGTAATTAATATTCAATTATCATGACTTTCACCCTGACAATTATTTTTTTTATCTTCGGCCTCATTATCGGAAGTTTTTTGAATGTCGTTATTTTCAGATTTAACACAGGACGCTCCTTTAAGGGGAGAAGCGCGTGCCTGGCTTGCCAAAACAGACTCCGCTTCTATGAACTTATACCCTTAATCAGTTTCTGCGTGTTGGGAGGGAGATGCAGAAGTTGTAAAGCCAAAATTTCTATTCAGTATCCGATAGTCGAGTTTATGTCCGGATTGATTTTCGCTGGATTATTTTTGAAATTTCAGGATGTTTTTTACTTGAGCACTTTCGTGTTTTCCGTATCCTATGCTTATTATGCCACGATGTTTTCTATCCTTTTAGTCATTGCGGTTTATGATTTTAAGCACAAAATAATACCGGATGCCCTTTCTTACGCTTTTGGCATCATAACTTTTATCGGCTTGTTTTTTTTCAATAATTACGGATTTTATCCCCATATCCCTTCCGTTTTAGATTTTTCATCGGGGATACTATTGGCCTTACCTTTTGCCCTTTTATGGCTTATATCTAAAGGTACCTGGATGGGTCTTGGAGACGCGAAACTTGCATTGGGGTTGGGATGGCTTCTTGGTTATTCACGAATACTTTCCGGCGTGGTCGTGGCTTTTTGGTCAGGGGCGATAGTGGGATTAATTCTTGTTATCTTTTCAAAAAAATATGGAGTAAAAAGCGAAATCCCATTTGCCCCTTTTTTGGTTTTGGGTGTGTTTATCGCATTTCTTTTCGAACTGCATCTCTTTCCGATCGGTTTCTAATCCAAAATGGAAAAATTAAATAAAAAAATAAAAAACAACAGAGGGATGACTTATGTGGAACTTATTGTGGTTTTAAGCATTTTCTCTGTGATGACTTCCATTGTTCTTTTTGATTACGGTAAATTTCAAGAGAATGTGGATATAAAAATTTTAGCGAACGATATAGCCCTGAAGGTTGTCGAAGCGCAGAAATCTTCCACTGCCGGAGAGTGGAATTTAAATGCGCTCGGCAGTTGGAAACCGTCTTACGGCATTCACTTTAATCTTTCCGACAATAAAAATTTTATTTATTTTGCGGATCTCAATAATAATACTTTTTATGAAGATACCGGTTGTACCGGAGAATGTTTGGGTCGAATTACCATTACCAAGGGAAACAGCATATCGAAATTGGAAGTTATAGGAACGGGATGTCCGGCAACGGTCACCAATCTGGATGTTGTTTTCAAGCGTCCGGATTCCAGCGCCATAATCACTTCCAATCCCGCATTGTCGTGCATTATTTCTTATGCCCAAATTACGATTTCTTCTCCCAAATTAATAACCGCGGCGATAAAGATATATCCTTCCGGGAAAATTCAAATAAATTAATGCCCAGCATGATTTTGCTAAATCATATGCAAAAAAAATATAAAAAACTTAATAAACAAAAAGGATTTACGATAATAGAAACTATGATTGCCATTTCGCTTTTTTTGGTCGTTGTCACGGCCGGCATGGGTTCTCTGCTAAATACCACTTTGCTTCACAGAAAATCTCAGGATATGCGTTCAATCATGGATAACTTGAGTTTTATCATGGAGGATATGTCCAGAAATTTGAGAACGGGGTTTGACTACCATTGTATAGATGACGGTAATCTTTTAGCTACCAATACCCATGATTGCGCTAGTGGCATAGGGATTTCTTTCAAATCTTCCTCCGGGGATCAATGGGTCTATGCGATATATCCCGATGGTAGCATTCAGAAATCAATTTCTGGCGGAGCTTCTGGAACTTTTACGGTTCTTACTCTTCCCGAGATTAAAATTGACCAAGTTTCCGGTTTTTCGGTATCCGGCGCCTTGCCCCCGCCGGGCAACACACAGGAACCGTTTGTGACGATCAGATTGATCGGATCAATAACTTCGGAAAATAACGTTGTTACGCCTTTTTCACTGCAGACTTCAGTATCACAAAGATTGGCGGATATCGCTTTATAAAACGAAATGATAAAATTTTTAAAACAAAAAAATAAAGCCTGCCCGCAACGCCTTGCGAAGCATGGCGGGCGGGGGTTTACATTGGTTGAGACACTGATTGCCATTTCTATTTTCTCCGTATCAATAGTGGCCTTAATGTCATTTCTGTCTCAGAATATTTCCAATGCCGGATATGCTAAAAAGAAAATTATAGCCACCTATTTAGCCCAGGAAGGCATTGAATCCGTTAGAAATATGCGCGATAGTTATATTTTTTACAGCGATACAACCTCGAATGATTGGAATAAATTCAAGGTTAAATTAAATCCGTGCAATTTGGGCAACGAATGCGGTTTCAATAATTCGGTCTATACGGATAACCCGAATTTTATTTTCAAATGTTCTTCCAATCCGAATGGTTGCAAGTTATATTTGAACGACGGGAATTACAATACCAATTCAGTCGGCAACGACTCGGGCTACTCGCGCAAAATCCGTATGGATACTATAAGCGCGGATGAAGTGAAAATATTCTCGACCGTTTCATGGACCCAGGTCGCGGGACTTTCCTACAACATTACTTTGGCGGAGGATTTATTTAATTGGGTAGAATAAAAATGATAAAAGAGAAAGTAAAAAAGAATAAAGGATTTGTCATACTTTTTGCTGTTATGATCTCCAGCATTATTTTGGCAATAACGCTAGCCGTTGCGAATATTGCGCTCAAGGAAATAAAATTCGGAACTTCAGCCAAAGATACCAATGACGCTTTTTTTGCCGCTGATGCGGGGGCCGAGTGCGTTTTGTTCAACGACAAATCTTCCAGTAACTCTTTTAAACAGGAAGGGGGATCCGGAACAGTAGAATGCTTTGGTGGCACTTTTATCCTGAATGGCGCTTATCCATTATGGAGTTTCGTTCTTTCCGGACTGGGTAGTGAAGTAAAAAGTTGCGCTAAAGTAACCGTGGATAAATCCGCCCTAACAACGATTGTTTCCAAAGGATATAATGACGGCGGAAATATTGTGGGCTCTTGTATTCAAGGACCAAACAGTGTGGAAAGGCAACTTGAGATAAGCTACTGATTTTAGGTATGGAAGAACAAAATGTCCAAAAAAGAATAAAAAAATTGCGAAATGAAATTGCAAGATTGCGCGAAGCTTACCACACTAAAAATCTGCCGGATGTGACCGATGATGTTTATGATTCCCTGACCAGAGAGTTGAGGAATCTTTTGAAGGAACATCCGGAATTCGACGACCCGAATGCTCCAGAAAACAGGGTGGCCGGAAAACCGCTTCAGAAATTCGAAAAAGTGAAGCACAAGAACAGAATGCTTTCGCTCAATGATGTATTTAACGAGCAGGAATTATATGATTGGGAAAAAAGAATAAAAAAACTTTTGTCTCCCAAAACCGAGATAGATTATTTCTGTGAAGTCAAATTCGATGGATTAGCCGTGTCGCTTATTTACGAGAAAGGAAAGTTTAGGAAGGGCGCGACCAGAGGCGACGGATTTATAGGTGAAGATATCACTCAAAATTTAATGACTATAAAATCCATACCTCTCGCACTTGGACATCCGATGTCCGCTTGGACATCGGATGTCCAAGCGCCTGATTATGTTGAAGTCCGCGGTGAGGCGCTGATGAGTAAAAAAACGTTATTGAAATTAAATATTGAGAATAAAAAAGAAGGAAGGCAGGTTTTCGCGAACACAAGAAATGCGGCTGCCGGAAGTTTACGGCAACTGGATCCGAAATTGGCAGCCGAAAGGAAATTGGATTTCTACGCTTACGACATAGCGGAAGTTTCTGCCGAGCAAAAACTACTGAAACACTCCGAGAAACACCAGTATCTTAAAAAACTCGGATTTAACATAGACGAAAATAATGCCGTATGTAAAAACATAAAAGAAACGGTAAATTTTATCAGAGAATTCGAAAAAATCCGTCCCGATTTTCCCTATGGCACGGACGGTGTCGTGATATCGGTGGACGACCTGAAGCTGCAGGAAACTTTGGGTGTCGTCGGCAAGGCTCCGCGCTATATGGCGGCCTTCAAATATCCGGCCGAAAAAACCACGACCATAGTAAAAGATATAAAAATAAATGTCGGGCGGACGGGAGTGATTACTCCGCTGGCGATTTTTGAACCGACCTCCGTGGCCGGCTCCACTGTATCCAAAGCAACCCTGCATAATATGGACCAAATAGAAAGACTAGGCTTGAAAATAGGGGATACCGTGGTGATAGAGAAGGCGGGCGATGTCATACCGAAAGTGGTGGAAGTTTTGACCCGCCTGCGCACCGGCAAAGAAAAGAAATTCAAAATGGTTTCCGAATGTCCGGTTTGTGGGGGAAAAGTGGAGAAAAAATCGGCGCAAACAGCGGAACTTTCAGTCGCCTATTATTGCGCCAACCCGAAGTGTCCGGCCAAAGACGAAAGATCTCTGGATCATTTTGTTTCCGCTTTTGAAATTTATGAACTGGGCCCGAAAATTTTAAGACGGTTCAAAGACGAGGGATTGATTACCGATGCGGCTGATATTTTTACTCTAACCAAAGAAGATATCGCCCCGCTTGAGCGATTCGGAGAAAAATCTGCGGAAAATATAATTAACGAAATAAAATTGAAGAAAAAAATCCCGTTTTCCAAGTTTCTGTACGCTCTCGGCATATTGCATGTGGGAGAAGAGACGGCGCGGGATCTGGCCTTGAATTTTGGAACACTCGGCAAGCTGGCCAAGGCAAACCTCGAAGAAATAAATGAAATAGAAAATATCGGCCCGGCTGTTTCCAGAAGCGTCTATGATTATTTCAGAGATAAAAAAAACTTATCTTTCATTGAAAAACTGTTGGAAAACGGAGTGGTCATAGAAAAAGTGGAAAAGATAGAAAAAGGAAAATTAACCGGAATGACTTTTGTCCTAACCGGCGCGCTTTCGCAAATGTCCCGCGAACTGGCCAAGGAAAAAATCATTTCTTTAGGCGGAAAAGTGTCTAGTTCTGTTTCCAAAAATACCTCCTATGTGGTGGCGGGGGAGGAGGCGGGTTCAAAATTGACAAAAGCTCAAAAATTGGGGATAAAAATTTTAAATGAGAAAGAATTTTTGGATATGATAAAATAAAAATCTACGTGAAATTATGAAAAATAAATTTAAAATTTTTATAGTGTTTGTCGGTTGTCTGTTATTCAGGTTGATTCCCTTAAGGGCGCCCAATGTAGAGCCCATAATGGCCTCTGTGATGCCCCTTAGCCGCAAATACGGGGCTTTTCTCGGTTTTGCTTTCGGTTTTCTGAGTATTTTTTTATACGACCTCCTGACGCATTTTGGGGCTTGGACTTGGACGACGGGCATTTCCTACGGGTTCATCGGAATGGCCTCTTTTTTCTATTTCAAAAAATTTAAGACTTCAGTTTTCAATTTTGCCGTGTTTGCATTTTTTGCAACTATAATTTACGACCTAATAACCGGAGTTTTATTCGCCCCGATGTTCGACCAGACTATCTGGAACGCTTTCATCCTGCAAATTCCTTTTACCGCGCTTCATCTGGCGGGCAATATCGGTTTTGCGGTTACCTTGAGCCCGCTTCTGGACAAATGGCTGGCATCCAGCGAGTTTTTTTCTCTCAAAAAAGTTTCTACAGAATACAGAGGTTTAACCTATGTAAAATAATTACCGGCGGTGTATTCTTGAAATAGCTCGAACGGAATTCGCTTCTCGCCGCGCTCCGCGCGGCTCGGAATGGGCGGGGCGGGCAAAAATGAGCGGCTCCGCCGCGATAATTAACAATTTCAAGTTTTGATTGAGTTAAGTATAACTCAATTCAGTGAATTTTTCAATTTGAAATTGATTGAA
>ERZ1292629.3222-Hain-H43-01um-R1-3222-length-12788-cov-4_pt1 | contig 12788 bp, 12 predicted proteins | sample MGYA00564399_ERZ1292629 | MGnify/ENA primary metagenome ERZ1292629 (study PRJEB36523, sample SAMEA6512636) | groundwater metagenome | collected 2019-01-08 | study: AquaDiva: Metagenomics assemblies of 32 groundwater samples | reverse complement strand
TGGTGATTGTGTGTGGGGTACAATCAAAGACCAGACAGAATTTAATAATTCAATGACAGTTTTATTTAGTTATGTAAAAGAGAATGCAGAAAAATCGAAAGTTATTTTTGGAGGGGGAGGATATGGAGAACCAACAGGTCAACAATACTTTACAGTATATAAAATGCCCATTGCAGTATCTCCAGAGATTTATTCAGCAATACAAAGCACACATGTATGGTTTTATTATCCAGTAAGATGGCAAGCCTCAGACTGGTATGATAAATACACGCCTAATACGACTTTTCAGTCTTTTCTTAATCTTATAGGAAAAATAATGTTGTGGTTAGCAGTAATTATAGCTATACTTTCTCCTATTTTAGTTATAAAAGAATTTTTAGACAAGAAAATAGAGTAATTAGTCTACTATTCTATAGGAATCAAAGTATTCTTTCGCCTTTTTCCATTCTTCAATCCCTTTATTTTTAATAATTATATCTGCAGTCTTTTTAGCCATATCTATTGAATGATCACTATTATTATAATTAAATAATCCAGGCCTACCAACAGTAAAAAGCCCTTTTATTTTATCAAGTTCATTTAGTACTTTACTTAGATGAACTCTATAATTAATATCATATACTGGATAAACTTTTTTTGCTCTTCTAGTTATAAAATCAAAAACTTCTCCTTCTTTGATCAAACCAGCTTTAATTAAATCAGCAATAACTATTTTCTTTATTTCTTCATCTGATTCTTTAAAAATAGAATCATTTGCATCACAAGTTATCTCAGCAGTTAAAACAGTTTTACCTTTAGGACAAACTTCATGACTAAAGCTTTTCAGCTCAGCAATTCTGTTAAAACAAAATTCCTTTTCTGGAAAAAATATCCAATTATCATTCAATGCTTTTTCTTTACTTAAAAATATATAGGCAACAATCAATGCTCTAAACTTTAATTTCTTAGACTCTTCAACTATCTCTGAAGGCATATTTTTTGAAATTAATTCTGGTAACTCATCAATAGGAATTGAGGAAACAATCAAATCCGTTTTAATTTTCATTTTCTTTCCATTTTTTATTACTTCAACATCATTTATTTTTCCCTCATTAATATTAATTTTTTCAACTTTAGAGTCAAGCATTATTTTCCCTTTTTTTTTAATAATATTTTTTTCAAGACTTTTTCCTATTTCTCCAAAACCTTTTTTTGGATAAAAGAAATACTCTGCACTTACATTTTTATCATTTTTTACCAATGCGCTCTTAAGAACATCAAATACACTACTAGCAGGAGATCTTCTTCTGGCAAGTTCTTCAGAAAGTTGTTCAGGATTTCCCCAGACTTTCTTTGCAAATCCTTCAAATACTATAGAGTATCCTGTTTTTCCGAACCCTTTAATAAAATAATCTCTATAGTTATTTACCTCTATTTTTTTTAGTTTTGCCTTAAGTAAATCAATAGCTATTCCAAAAGCAGTAGGCAAAGGTATTCCCAAAAGAAGCTGAGAAATCTTTACAGGAAAATCAAAATATTTCCCTAACAATCTTATACTATTTTTTTTAGAAACTCTAAAATAATTATCCTCGCCAACAATTCTTTTAAATTCATTTTCAATTCCAGGAAGCTGAGTATAAAACTTATGAGGACCATAATCTAAAGTAAAACCTTTATAATCAAAACTTGCACAAACTCCTCCAGTTTTGGAAGTCTTTTCAACTAAAGTAACTTCATATCCATTATTTACAAGAATTTCTCCTAACGCAAGATTAGTTATTCCCGCGCCAATAAGAACTGCCTTTTTCATTTCTAAACCTTCCTAGCCATTATAAATGTCTGTCCAAGCCAATAGGGCATCTGCTTGTGCTCTAATCCAAATGTCCTAGCAAACCACATTCCTATCTTAGAAAGTATCTTACTATAACTTCCAGCTCTAAAGCAAAGATATCCAAACTCTAGAGTTTGAAAGTAAGGTCGAATCTTAACAACCTTAAATCCAGTTTTAGCTAACATAGCCTTGATTGTTCTAGGTGTGAAATAGTACAAATGTACTGAAGTAAGAAATAGCCATTTTCTTCCCATTAATCTTGCAAGCCAACTATTAATGTCAGGATAGTTTACTATCAAAAGCCCATTTTTCTTCAAAATCCTATTACTCTCTTCTAAAACTTTCAACGGATCAGGAGTATGTTCAATTACATCCCATAATGTTAAAACATCAAAAAATTCTTTTTTATACTTTTGATCAAATATTGTTCCAGGCTTTATATCAATCCCATAATTTTTCTTTCCCCAATTAGCTAACCATCTATTAGGTTCACATCCATAAACATCCCAACCCTGCTTCTTAGCAGCTGCCAAAAAAGAACCTCCCGCAGTACCAATATCTACTATCTTTCCTCTAGACCCAAAAACCTTCGTTATTTCTCTAATTGCCTTAGAAAATGTTCTTTCTCTAGACTCTGCCTGAGAAATAAAAAGAGGGTCATCTCCCGCAGAATATGCATCCACAATAAGATTTCCTTTAATTCTAGGATTCACAAACTTCAACCCACATTTCTTGCATTCAACCAAAGGATCTATAAGTAACTCATCTCCAGAAGATCTAAACTTTTTAACTAAGTCTTTATCCTTTTCTAGTTCAGGTCTCGCAGGATAAATAACCTCAAAGTCATTAGAACCGCACAAATTACAAGGCACTTTTTCAAACATTATTTTATTAATCATCTTTAAATCGGTATTTCACAAGAGTCCAGATTGCTTCCAATCCATCCTTCCAGTTTATTTTTTTCCCTTCCTCATAGGAACGAGGTTTATAGGAAATAGGGACTTCATAAATATTTCTATACTTTTTGGCTATCTTAGCAGTTACCTCTGGCTCCCAATTAAATCCATTATTTTGTATATTAATGCCTTTTATTAATTCTGATTTAAAACACTTATAGCATGTGGCTTCATCAGTTATTTTTGTTCCATGAAGCAAATTAGTTAGTAAAGTTATTATTCTTACTCCTATTGAAGTAGACCAATAAGCCCCCGGATGTTTAAGAAAGAATTTATTATTTCTATGAAGTTCAAGGTATCTTGATCCATATACAACATCAAACTTGCCCTCAACAATAGGGGTTATTATTTTTTCATATTCATTTGGATCATATTCTAAATCAGCATCTTGAATAATTATTATATCTCCAGTCGCTTCCTTTATTCCTCTTCTGACTGCTGCGCCTTTTCCTTCATTTGGCTGTTTGTCTATAACTTTTATTCCCCTAACGCTCCTTGCAATTCTAACAGTCGCATCCATAGATCCATCACTTACTACAATTATTTCTTTCTTAACTCCAAGCCCAGATAAATCTACTGATTTTACTTGAGTTAGAACTTCAAGTATAGTCTTAGCTTCATTATATGCCGGAATTACTATGGACAAAACAACCATTCATTTTTTGAATTAACCACCTTTTAAAAATATACTGGTAGGAATAATAATAATAGATAAGGTATTTAAAAAGGATTTCGCAGTTACCATTATGAAATCAAAAGAAAAAGAAACAAAACTATCAAACTCTTTAAAACTCATTGCAGCATCTTCTCTTATAGTTCTATTCGGCACTTTATTTTCAAAAATACTAACATATGTTTACAGAATCATAATTGCCAGATCCTATGGTCCAGAATCCTACGGACTATTCAGTCTTGCACTTGTGATTGTAAGCATGTTTGCTACGATTTCATCCTTAGGATTATCAGAAGGAATTTCAAGATTTATACCTTTATTTAGAGGTAGAAATGAAAAATCAAAAATACAGTTCGCCTTTAGGTTTTTATTATATTCTCTTTTAGCTCTAGGTTTAATATTCGGAACTATATTGTTTATATCTTCCAATTTTATCGCCCTAAATTTATTCAAAAATGCAAGTCTAACTTTTTACATTCAGATTTTTAGTATCCTTATATTGTTTACTCTTCTATCAAATATCTTTTTAGGATTTCTAAGAGCATATGAAAAAGTTGTATGGTCCTCTTTTATATTCAATATAATTCAAAACGTGGTCAAATTGATTTTAATTATTCTTTTCATCCTAATAGGACTTAGAACCGAAGGTATTGCTCTTTCTTATCTAGGAGGAGTCTTAATAATGGCCATTTTCGCTTATATAGTTTGTAAAATAATTATTCCTGAAATGTTTCTTAAATCCAAAATCAATAAAGAAGGTAAAAAATTAATTATAAAAGAAATACTAGCTTATTCTTTGCCCATGATGTTTTTTGGTATCAGTTATGTCTCATTTTATTGGATAGATTCTGTATTATTAGGATACTTAAAGAATGCAGAATCATTAGGATTTTATAGTGCAGTGATGCCAATAGCACTTCTATTAACTGTTACCAGTGATATTTTTATGCAGTTATTCTTTCCATTAATTAATAAAGAGTACTCTAAAAAGAATTTTAAGCTAATAAAAGAGCTAAGTAAGCAAGTTGCCAAATGGATTTTAATAATCAATCTTCCAGTTTTCATAATCTTCATTCTTTTTCCAGGAGCAGTTATAAATATATTATTTGGCGAAACATACCTTGTTGCAGAGAACGCTTTGAGAATTTTATCTTTTGGAGGATTAGTTTCATCTATTCTAATAATTTCAAATAGTATTTTATCTATGGCTGGAAAATCAAAGACACTTTTAGCAGACATGCTTGTCGCTACAGTTTTAAATATTATCCTTAATTACATATTAATTCCTCTACCAAAAATTTGGTCTTTAGATAATTCTTTAGGCATTAACGGGGCAGCTTTAGCAACTACAGTTTCTATTTTATTCTATAACCTATTATTATTAATTCACGCCAAAAAATATACATCGATTGTCCCAATAAGAAGAAAGATGCTTTCTATATTACTTTCAGCGCTAATTCCTACAGTAGTTTTATTATATTTAAGAAGTATAATTCCAATAAGTACTATGACTCTTATAATTATTTCATTATTATTCATTTCGTTTTATATAGTTATGATATTTCTTACTAAAGGTTTAGACAGAAATGATATCAAAATATTAAGTTTGATAAAAAACAAAATAAAATTGTCAAAAACCACACACTAAAAGAGAAGTGCGATAAAGATAGTTATTGACATATAAATTCCTGCTTATAGCATAGTTTATATATAATACACCTCACAAATTTTAATGATAAAAAATTTGATTATTGCTGGTGAAGCAGGACAAGGCGTAAATATCTTGGCAGGTTGGATATCTCGGGGTCTAATAGACAAGGGATTTTTTGTGTTTAATTCAAGAGAATACGAATCAAGAGTTAGAGGAGGGTGTAATCATAACACAATAACCATTTCAGAAAGTCCAATTCACAGTTCATCAAAAAATGCAGACGTCATAATTGCGTTAAGCGAAAAAACTTTAGCAATTCATAAAGCAAATTTAAATAGTGAAGGTATCATCTTGTTCGGAGTTGAAAATAATGCATTTTATGCAGGCAGTATTTTTAAAATTTTTAGTTTAAGTTTCGATATTCTTGATTTGGAGTTAAAAAAGTTAAAAAACTATAGCTCAAATATAGAATCGGCTAAAAAAGGATTTGATTCGGAAAAAAGAAGCAGGTCACTAGGTCATTTTAAGCAAAAAGAGAAAATACAATTTATGAATGGAAATGAAGCAATAGCTGAAGGAGCAATCCTATCAGGAGTAGAATTTTATTATAGCTATCCTATGACTCCTGCAACCGGCGTATTAACAGAATTGTCCCAAAGAGAATCAAAAGGAAGTCATATAACTGTTGAATTAGAAGGAGAAATTGCCTGCGTAAATGCGGCTATAGGCAGTGCAGTTATGGGAGCTAAATCAATGGCAGGTAGTTCAGGAGGAGGATTCGATTTAATGACAGAGTCTCTGAGTTTAGCAGGAATGGCAGAGATTCCTTTAGTTCTATATCTTTCACAAAGACCTGGGCCTTCAACTGGACTTGCAACCTACACTAGTCAAGGAGATCTAAACATGGCACTATATTCTGGGCACGGAGAGTTTATCAGAATAGTTGTTGCTCCCGGAGATGCAAAAGAGTCTATTGAAAAAACATCAGAGATATTTTATTTTACTCAAAAATACAAAATTCCAGGGATTCTAATGTCTGATAAGCATCTAGTTGAAAGCTATTACAGTTTTATAGGTGACGCCAAAATAACTCCTTCAACTAAATCAAATATTTGGCCTAATAGATACAATAGCTATGAATCAGATGAAAATATGATTGCTACAGAAGATCCAATAATAATAAAAAATAACATAAAAAAGAGAATTGAAAAGGCAAATAAATTACTTGAAGAAATAGAGGGATTTGAGCCTATAAAAATATACGGCAAAGAAAAGAGTAAAAATCTAATAATTGGTTGGGGTAGTACAAAAGGAGTTATAATTGATGCCATAGATAATAAAGATTGCAAGTTTTTACAAGTTATTTATCTAGAACCATTTAGCAGAAGAATTAAAGAGGAAATAAAAAATGCAGGTAATGTAATTATTGTTGAGAACAATAGCACATCTCAGTTGTCAGAACTTATTACAAAGAAAACAGGTTTTTTTATAAAAGATGACAATAAAATTTTAAAGTACGATGGAAGACCATTTACATTAGAAGAACTGTCAAACGAAATTGAGAAGAGGATAACATGACTGACAAAACAAATCTTAGAACAAACGCAGAAGTTACATGGTGCCCAGGATGTCATAATTTTAGGGTGTTATTTGCAGTTCAAAAAATAATAGAAGAAGAGATAAGAAAAGGTAAGAAAAAAGAAGATTTTGCAATAGTATGTGGAATAGGATGTCATGCAAAGATATTTGACTATCTTGATCTTCCCGGTATAAATACTTTACACGGAAGAGTCACTCCCACATGCCTTGGAATGAAACTTGCCAAACCTGATTTAACTGTTTTAGGTTTCTCAGGTGATGGTGATGCTTATGCAGAAGGAATGGAGCATTTGATTCACATGTCTAGATATAATTCAAATTTCAAATATCTAGTAAGTAATAACCAAGTTTTTGCATTAACTTTAGGGCAACCAACGCCTACAACTGAATTAGAATACATTGACAAAACAAATCCTTCTGGTAATAAATTGACTCCTCTTAATCCAGTCAAACTTATGCTCTCAGTAGGTGCAAGTTTCGTAGCAAGAATTGGTAGCGATATAGAGGGCATAAAAGAAGTCTTAACAGAAGCTATGCGTCATAAAGGATTTGCATATATTGAAATACTTCAGCCATGCATCATTTTTCACAATTCGACAAATTATCAAAAAAGATTTTATAACATACAAAAAGAAGGACACGATAAAACAAATTTAGCTAATGCTTTAATTAAGGCTGAAGAATTTGATTACAATTCAAAAGACAGCAGAATTCCTGTGGGAATATTCTATCAAAAAGAGAAAATAACATTTGAAGAATTGATATTAGAAAAGAGAAAAAACTTTAAGCATTTAAATAACATTTAAATAACATTTAAATACACCAATTAACTATAGTTAACTAATGACTAATAAAATAATTCATCCACAAGAAATAGCAATTTGGTATATTTTCCCTTCAATTAGGAGAGAATTATCAATAGCAATGAAAAAACAGGGAATTGAACAAAAAAAGATCGGCAAATTATTAGGAGTAACCAGTGCAGCAATATCTCAATATTCTAATAAAAAAAGAGCAAATGGAATAAATTTTAATTCTTCAGTTCAGAAATTAATATTACAAGCCTCAAAAAGAATTGTCGCAGGAGAAAAAAGTGTACTCTTTGAGATGCAACATATTTTAAAAAAATCAGAAGTGCAGGAAATTATATGTCAGATTCATAAAAAGAAGAGTAAAATATCGGGAGAGTGCAATTTATGCATAAATTAACAAATGATATTTACACTGATTATGCAGCAACTACTCCTATAGATAACGAAGTTTTAAATGTAATGAGACCTTATTTCTTAGATATTTATGGCAATCCTAGTAGTTTTCATTCTAAAGGTTTAGAAGCAAAAAATGCAATGGATCAAGCAAGAAATGTAATATCAAATATACTAAACTGTAATTCTGATGAAATAATATTTACATCAGGAGGAACTGAAAGTATTAATCTCGCGCTTAAGGGAATAGCTCAGGCATACAGACTTAAAGGAAACCATATAATCACATCTAAAATTGAGCATCACGCCGTAATAAACACTTGCAAATTTTTAGAAAAAAATGGATTTGAAATTACATATCTTGATGTAGACAAATACGGATTGGTTAATCCAAACGATGTGCAAACAGCAATAACTGATAAAACAATCCTCATTTCAATAATGTACGCAAATAATGAAATAGGAACTATTGAGCCAATACAAAAAATAGGAGAAATAGCTAAGTTAAGAAAAGTTTTATTTCATACAGATGCATGTCAAGCCGCAGGAGTATTAGATTTAAATATTAAAAATCTGAATGTAGACTTATTATCTCTAAATGGAAGCAAAGTTTATGGACCTAAAGGAGCAGGAATTCTATATTTAAGAAAGGGAGTAAACATAGAACCCCTAATTCATGGTGGAGATCAAGAGAAAGGTATTCGTTCTGGAACAGAAAATATACCCTCAATAATAGGTTTCGCCAAAGCGTTAGAACTATCTCAAAAAAATAAAGAAATAGAGAATACACGATTAAAAGAGCTTAGTTCTCATTTAATAAATAATTTACTTAAGATTCCCAAGACTCGTTTGAACGGGCATCCTACACAAAGACTTTCAAATAATGTTAATATCTCGTTTATGGATATAGAGGGTGAAGCAATGTTATTACACTTAGATAAACAAGGGATATATGCTTCAACAGGTTCGGCATGTGCATCAAAAAGTCTTGAACCAAGTCATGTTCTAAGTGCAATAGGATTGTCTTACGAAGGAGCTCATGGAAGTATAAGATTTACACTTGGAAAAAACACTTCAAAAGCAGATATAGCAAAGATTATACAAGTAATGCCCGAAATAGTTAACAATTTGAGAAATATTTCGCCAGTAAATCTTAGCATGGAGCATTTTCAATGACCGAACCAATTACTCATTCAGATGTAAAAGCTAAAGTAGATTCAACAAAATGGTTTTATACAGATACGGTTAAAAATCACTTTTTTAAGCCACAAAACTTTTTAGACGGAAAAGAAGTTGAAAGTTATAATCCCGATGGAATTGGATTAGTAGGTTCTCCAGCATGCGGTGATATGATGAAGGTATGGATTAAAGTAGATAAAATACAAGATAAAATAACTGAGATGAAATGGCAAACATTTGGATGTGCTTCAGCAATAGCTTCAACATCAATGTTATCTGTAATGATTAGTGAAAAAGGAGGAACGAAAATTGAGGATGCTCTTAAAATAAAACCTCAAAATATTGTAGAAAGACTTGGCGATCTTCCAGCAAGAAAATTTCATTGCTCAGTTCTAGGAGATAAAGCACTAAGGGCTGCGATAAATGACTATTTCAGAAAAAGTGGGCAATTAAACAGACTTCTTCAGGAAAATGCTAGAGTTATTGATGAAGAAACAAAAGTTACTGATAAAGATATCGAAGAAGCAGTTCTTGAAGGAGCAGATACTTTTGAAAAGGTACAACACAAACTAAAAGTAGGTATAAGCAATAAATCTTGTATACCTGAAGTTGAACAATTAATACGATTTTATAGAGAAAGATATTTTGGCAATTAAACAAATATTTAAAAGTAATAAACACTACTCGAAAAAATGAATAAAGTAACCATAGACAAAAAAAAGTGTATAGGATGTGGGTTATGTGCTACTTTATGTGAATCAGTTTTTGAGATGAATGGAGATAAAGCCAAGGTAAAAACTGCAAAAACTTTATTACCTTGTGCAAAAGAGGCAGCAGATGCATGTCCAGAACAAGCAATCAAAATAGAGGAAATTTGATATGGTCAAGCTAAAAATTACCAAAGAACAAAAAATAGGAGAAATACTAGCTCACAATCCTAAGGCCGGAGAAATCCTTCTTAAAGAAGGGTTAAGTTGTGGTTGTTGCCCAATTGCGATGGATGAAACACTCGATGAAGGATGTATTTTGCATGGAATAAATACAGACAAAATACTCAAAAAATTAAACAAACTAAAGTAGTTTATAGTCCAAGATAATGCTCCTTTCTAAATATTCTATTATAAGCATAGCTATATTCTCCAAGATAAATCATTTTAAGCATATTTTTGATTGAATACTTAGTATTTTCTATCTTATTTATCATTTCACCAACTTCAGTCATAATAACTGGATGTTTTTGATGCCACTTGTTCTTTAGCATATATTTAACGACAAAATTAGGTATTAATTTATTACCTATAAAGTAAAAATAATTCATCATAGGAAACTTTTGAGCTTCGCCCCTATTCATAACCTGCCCTCTCAAATTTTTATCCATACTAGCGATCTGTTCTTTTTTTATTCTACCTTCTTTTAAAGCCATGTTAGTTATTTCAAATCCAGGATAGTAAACAAGTCTATTTCTCTGTACCTTAAACGGTTTCTTAAGTTTTAGAAAGAAGTTTATTCCTTCTTCTATATCCTTAGAAGTTTCAAATTCTGAGAAAATAATATCATAACCATGAACAACATTTAATTTATACAATATTCTATCTGCTCTAATTATGTCATCATTACTATCAAATCTGCCAAATACTTTTCTGATTCTTTCTGAACCGCTTTGAACTCCCATATCAAAGAAATCTATTCCTGCCTTCTTAAGAAGAATCATACTTTCTTCCTTGACAAATTTAGGATTTCCATATGCAAAAAATGGTAAGTTTATATGTTTCTTATATTTGTCAGCAAACTCTCTCAACCAATTCAAGTCAGTCATAAAAACATCATCCCAAAATGCAACATTAGTCATCTTAGGAAATATTTTTTTAGCATGGAGTAATTCTCCAATAACAGAATCAACACTTCTTCTTCTTAGATATTTATGTTTAAAAGTTTTATTATAAAAATGATTTATGCAGTATCTACAGGAAAAAGGGCATCCTCTAGAGAAACAAATGTTATATCCATATTTAAGATGAGGCAAGGGATTCTTGTTATAAACTCTATTCCCAATAATATAGAGTTTATTTTTATCCGAAAAATCTGGAATCGGAAGCAAATTTAAATCTTCGACCAATGGTCTAAAATCATTTTTAACTATATTGTTTTTCTTTTTAACCCAAACATTTTTTATTTTATTCAATGATTTACCATTTTCTATAGCTCTAAGAACATCGATTGCAGCACCATCTCCTTCTCCTCTTACTATTATATCTACATATTTCAAACACATTTCAGGAGCTATAAGAGGTTGAACCCCTCCCCAAACGATTTTTCTATCTTTAAGAATCTTTGATACTTTAACTGCAGTCCAAAAACTAATAGAATTAACACTCATCATAACCACATCTGGATTAATTTTATCAATTTCTCTTTTAAGAACTTGTAACTCTTCTTCAGATACTGGAGTTATCTCTAACAAAAGTCTTCTAAAATGAATTGTAGTAATGTTATATCCTGCTTTTTCTATTAGTGAATGTAAATATGCGGCAACCATATTTGTGTCTCCATGAAGATTTACAAAAACAACTTTCATGACATATACACCATTTTATTATTTAAAAACTCTTACAATAAGTTTAAGAGGTGCTTTTAGATAATAATCTCTTTTCTCCTTATCTTTTCTTACTAAACTATCTTTTAATCCAACATAATAATTATAACTTCTCCAAAGAAAGAAGGTACTTCTCTCAAAAATTTTGGAAACTATAGGGATATTAGGATTATTTAAGAAAAATCTTACTAAACTTGCAGGTAAATTATACTTAGAGTAAAGAACGAACAGAGTATTTATTCTGCTATTATTCAAAAGCATATGATTTTTTAGATATACCTCTTTTAAATCGTCCTTTATTTTCCCCTCTTTTTTTGCTCGATCATATAACCCAGTTCCAGGATACAATGTTAGAGAGAACAACGATAAGGTATAAGGTTTTTTAAGCGAAAGTACAAATTCAAGCGATTCTTTTCTCGTTTCTTCAGTTTCCCAATAGTTATCAAGTATAAAATCATAACATATATCAACTTTATATCTGTAATTTTCAAGCATTTTTACAGCTTTAATAACCGAATTCTTCAATGCATACCTTCCGTATATTTCCTTATTTACAAAATCACTTATGCTTTGTATTCCAATTTCAAGTCTAACCATTCCTGCTTCAAGTAAAATTTTTAACTTTTCTTCAGTTATTGAAGTAGGAGTAGACGCACAAAAGAAAGGCATATCAATTTCTTTTTTATATCTCTCGCAAAATACTTTTAAATTCTCAAAGGACTGAGCACAAAAATCATCATCCACAAATCCAATTATTTCATATTTAGGTAAAAATCTTTTTATATTTTTTAATTCTTCAATTATATGGTAGTTGCTTCTTCTTCTTATTCTTGCAAAATCTTTATCAATTTTTATAAGACAATCATTCAAACAATACTTGCATCTATAAGGGCATCCCCTGCTAGTCAAAATATAGTAGTACTTTCTATAAAATGCGTTTATTAGATTGCGAGTCTTGTTTAGGTTTTTAATTATACCATTATGATAATAAAAAATCTTTTCAAAATGAAATTTTGGAACAGGGAATTTTGAAAGATCATTAGTTATTTTTCTTAGTCCATTTTTGATAATTTTATCGTTTTTCTTAGTCCAGATATTTTTTATATTATCAGTTCTTTTTTT
>ERZ1292629.3221-Hain-H43-01um-R1-3221-length-12790-cov-15_pt1 | contig 12790 bp, 28 predicted proteins | sample MGYA00564399_ERZ1292629 | MGnify/ENA primary metagenome ERZ1292629 (study PRJEB36523, sample SAMEA6512636) | groundwater metagenome | collected 2019-01-08 | study: AquaDiva: Metagenomics assemblies of 32 groundwater samples | reverse complement strand
TATTTTCCCCCCTGCCAGGGTTTAGGTTAAAATCTGTAAAACACTATATACAAGTTCTATGCCAAACTTATCTTATTATCTACCAATCACTTAGACTTTGAGAATATTCTTATCCGCCGCAATCTGCATTGCTTTCGTGCAAAATGCAATGGCCCACCACAAACTTGTCATTGCCCGTACTACAAACTAAAAACTTGCTTTTTTAACAAAACTACCTTAGATTGATAAAAAGAATCAAATAAACCAGTCGTCTACAGATTGTGTATAACTCATATTTTTAGAATGATAAACAATCTCAACCACCTATATATATTATATACTATATATAATGAATATTAGAAAGAATAATAAAAAGATATAAAGATATATTGTGTGTATTATATAAGAATAAAAAGAATACTAAATAATATGTGTAGAAAACTAACCACTATAACCATAAGAAGACCTCTATGTCAGAAATAGAAAATCCAGCACGTACAACTAAAACTGAAAAATATACAGACCTAAGAGCTAAATGGTCTGTTTATTATTATATCTTAGGCGATCCAGATAAAGCAATAAAACTTGCCGGATATGTAGGCAATACCACAATTGATAGATTAGTAACATGGTATAAACAGTTAGATTTGCCAGAACCGTGCAGCACAACGGGCGCATTGATTGACGCCGTGTTTAGTAAGCTAACGACCGATCAACTTGCCGATATAATCGTGGAAAGTACCAGGGCAGGCAAGGACAACCGAATGGCACAGGCACTAATTGACCTACACATTGAGCGGGAGCGCCAGGAAAAAACGCTCCGTTTCCGCAACCTGGACATATCCGAGCGGTTCAGCACGCTGAGACAAGACGAAGATTTCATGACAGTTTGCGCCGCTTGGGGAGCACGTGAACAAGTGACAGAGCGTTTAATCTATACTAAGGAATATTGGTCGCAGATTGATAGGGATTCGCTATTAGAAGTTAAGTCATTGATTGATAAGGTACTTGGAATTAACGCTTATGGAGATAAGCGTGAATTGAGCGGAGAAAGTGAGGGAAAAATTGACGATTAATTGCCCGCGCAAAGGCGGGTGGCTGGGGAGCAGCACACGTCCCCGTCTATGGTATCATATATTAATCATTTTCTACACACTATTATTCAGGGGAGGATTTAGAGATGTTTAAACCCGTGGATTCAGGCAGTTTTGTTGAGGAGTTAGAAGAATATGCGAACGAAAGAGTGGGGCAAGTGGGGAATCCTACTTGTGAAGCACATGCAGTTACGGGGGAACTGTATTCCTGTTTAAGAATTGAAGTAAAAGATGCGCAACAGGTAAAAGAGGAATGGGGAAAGGCAATAGAGGTTGCTATTAAATTTGCATCTATTTACGCAAATCATCCCTTTGTGGAAATTCCATCTTTGCCTTTATCAATTTACTGGCGGCTGAAGCCGGACATTACAGAGATTAACGGAAAACTTTATTTGTGTGCGAGGTTTTTGATTTCAGCTCAAAAAGGGGCAGATGGGAGTTTAGAGTAGTGTCTAAGCCTTACAGTAATCCAGCCAAGGATCACATTTGTCGCGGGAAACCTAAGTGTGCTGGATTAGGTAATAAGCCTGAATCATCAAAGAAGAAAGCGAGAAGAAGCCACAGCAAACAGATTCGTCGCGGGATAAGGGCGTTTCTGCGGAGGTGTAGTTAGTTTCTCTCCGTTGTATTTTGGGGGAAGGCGTGGTTATTTATCGGATGATGAGGTAGTAAATCATTGGTGTGGTTTGGGGTTTTTGGTGATTTTGAGGCGGGTATTGTACTGGTTTATTTACAGATTCTCTTCACATTAATTAGGGGGAAGCGATGTCCAATCATGTATTGCCGCCGTGGGGCGAGGTACAGGAAGTAAGGCGGGATGTGCTTTTATTGATTGAGAAGAGGTTTATGGGTTACGAAGGGGCGGAGAAGTTAGTGGCGATAGGGATAGTAAAGCCGGCGATATTAGCGGTGATATACGCGAACGCGGCATTAAACGAGTTAAAGGGATTGGATTGGAGTGATTTAATTTAGGTTTATCTTAGTGATGGGGGGGATAAAATGGGTAGGTGGTTAATAACATATCGGTATCGAGGTTATTACAGGAATCCACACATGGAGCCGACGGGGCCAGAGTATTTTTCTGAAACGACCGATATGCTACCGTCTATGTGGCTAAAGAAGCATTTATTGGAATATGGGGATTGGCATCCATGTGGCCCTCCGGAAGGACGGGAAGAGAAGTGTGAGTTTATATTAATTTACTCAGAAGGGGTAGCGGATGATTTTCCTGATATTTATGAGAATTATATTGACCAGGGTATTGATTAGGAGGTAGTGATGGGGGGGATAATCAGGGTATTGGTTATTATTGGGATATTGGGGTTAGTATCTTTTTCTTTTGGTAGTGGGGTTAGGCCGGAGTTGGTGCAGGGGGACGATTGGTACAAGGTAGTGGGGGACAGTTTATTTCGGTTGCAGTGGGAGCCGGAGGACAAGATGGAGATGGAGAAATGGAACGTGACTCGGTATTGGTTATATATTGGGAGGGTAGAGTGGTCGGACACGACGATAATGCGGTTGGAGAATATAGAGGGTCGGTATTGGTTTCACATGAGTAGGGGGCGGAGGTTACGGAACAGGGATTTGGGGTCGAGGTTATGATTGAGATTATGTGGAGGTAGGGGAATGGAGAAGTTGAGGCTTTATTTTTGCACAATGGTTGTGGTTGCGGAAGCATTAGCAAATCCATCGCCGGAGCTTGATGAGGAAATTGGGGTAGTAGCGGCAAGGGATAGGGATGAATTGAAGCAGATTTTGGGTAATAATTTTAGGCGGCTTAGAGGGGTTTATATGGACATGGATATGCCGGACTATGTGGGGTTATTGAGTCATGCGCCGGTAAGTTATTTTAGGGTTGCGGATTAATTTTCTTGTTTTTTGGGTTATGGGTTTGTATATTAAGGGGGCCAGGGATGAAGTGGTTCGGTTTAGTTTTTATTATTTTGGGGTGTACTATCCAAGTGAGGGTACACAGTGATCCGAAAGGGGTGGAAGATTTGCGGATTAAGGAAGCGCGGGCGGCAATAACTGCGAGATTGGCGGAGCCGGCGTATACAGGGCAACGGAAGAGGCTTTATCCGGTTCATTGGGTGGGTAATTTTGTGGATTCAGTATGGGTTAAGGCGGTTGATTTTGAGACGGACACGGTTTTATTGTTATGGACATATCGTTGTGGGCCGAAGGGCCGCGTGCCTGAGTGGTTGGTAAGGGAGTGATTTTGAGTGAGATACGGTTAGCGGAGCGATTTGAAGGTTATCAGGCATGGGGCGCTCCTGATTGCCGGAAGTGGAAACTCAAGGTTAAGGATTGTGAACAATTAAATCGTATTTCGAAAGACAATGAATAAACCACTTGGTTATAAATCTTACGGTAGTATTCCTCATTTGCCAGGTAGTCGGCGTGGGCCGGGGGATCATGGCATATCTGAGCAGCAGGGGAAAATTCTGACGGAACGGGTACGAGATAAACACGATGTAGTTATTGTCGCCGAAAAGGTAGACGGTTCCTGTGTGTCTGTAGCCCGCAAGGAAGGGCAATTGCTGGCGCTTGGCCGGGCGGGATATTTAGCTCAGACTTCGCCTTTTGAACAGCATCAATTATTTGCCGAATGGGTACGGCAAAATCAAGGATTGTTCGGATGGCTACCAAATAATTACCGCGCTTGCGGCGAATGGATGATACAGGCTCACGGGACAAGGTATAATCTGAACAAAGAGCCATTTGTAGTCTATGATGTAATGATGGGCCACAAAAGAGAACCCCTGAGCCGTTGGCATCTTGATGATTGTTCTCGTTTTCATGGCATGGCCCAAATGCCCTGTGTGCCAGTTTTATACATTGGTACTGGCTCTTGTTCTATTGAAGAAGCCCTTGATCTTCTTGGTGAACGCGGACATTTCGGGGCGATAGATAAGGCTGAAGGGTGTGTCTGGCGCGTCGAACATAACTGCGAGTTTAATTTCATTGCAAAGTACGTCAGGCCGGATAAAGAAGATGGAAAATATCTGCCGGAAATAAGCGGGTTACCTTCGGTTTGGAATATCAAGCCGGAAGAATTATTTTTAAGGAAATAATAGTAGTGTTTGACCATGGCAATCCTCGAAAAGCAATCCAGAAAATATTTAAGGAATGGCGGGAAAGAACTCTGGTTATGTTTTGGATAAACCGGGGTTCTGGCCGCTGGCTGTATATCAACGTAGACCCGGACGATTTAGCGGGTGGGGTGGCCGGCCAGGGCAGGGCAACCCGGAAAGGTGACAGGAAATTGCGGCCTAATTCATGGAGCGAGGAAGAGACTGAGTTTTTGTTGGAGAACTATGCGGAGTTTGGGCCGTCTGAGGTAGCAAGGTTTATCAAGCGGAGCAAGTCAGCGGCATCGGCCAAGGCACACGAGTTGGGGATACGGTGTTCGGACGAGTTGCAACGGCGGTTGAGGCAAACGAATCTTGGGAATAGATTAGGGAGGAAAGATGGATAGCTTACAGCTTTTAGATATTTGCGGGCGGGTTTTAGGTGGACGCCTATATTGCCAATGGTACGAAGATGGGTCTGTAATTGTTGATACGCGGGTATTTGAACCGGAGGATTTTTTCCGGCATCAGTACGATTATCACCCAACACATTATCCCTCGGTTAAGGATGCTTTGTGGGCCTTAATACAGAAGGAATTGAGTGGAATTCGGCAGAGACTTGCAAATACTGGCCGGGAACGGGATAAGTTAAAGCAGCAGGAGCAGGAAATATTGGAAGCATTGGCTTACTTTAATAGGGAGGTTCCATGACCCGTCTTATTTTCGCCCTCTGTCTGCTGCTGGCCTGCGGGCCAAGTGAGGAACAGATCGAAGCTGACCGCTTCGCAACGGACAGCCTGGAAGCCCGGCTCGACAGCTTAGTGCTCGAATTAAAAATCAAAGACATCGACTTGAAATTCCAGACAGATATCCTCGCAGCCGATTTGTGGCGGGCACACATTCGGGCTTTACATGCCATGGCGGTCAGTGGGCTGAGTCTTCAAACGCAAATTGACAGCCTGGAGGCGAAACTCAAGAGGGCGCACGTAGTGACAGTGAGGGATTCAGTTTACGGGCCGGTGAATTATTACGGCGGCACGGATGATTTAATGGGGCATACAACTTGGGATTCAATCCCCTATATGACAGTTAATAAGTGGAGTTACTTTACCCACTACATAATTTCATTCGACCCGGAGTGATGAGGCATTTAATGGTTAAGAAGCTGGTCAAGCCTGAAAATTTGGAAAAGGCAAGTGAAGAGTCACGGAAGTGGCATAATTTGGCAGAATTCTCCTTATAGCGATGGGCTTGGGCGATGAACGTGCCGAAGTAGGGGTGTAGTGGCTTCAAAAAAAGATCGTTCGTCTACGGGCCTCTATGGAGCGGGGAAATGAAAAAGAAAGCCAAAATAGACTTAGAAAATAAATCTCCGGTTTTATATTGTGGCAGGTGTGGCGGGATTGAGACTTCTTTGAATCTTGCTACCGGCAAAATCCAGCCGGTGAAGCATGGGTTGGAAGCCGTAAGTTTCATCTGTTCCGACTGTGTCCAACAAGGGTATATTGAGAAAGCCAGAATAAAGGAGATAAAATGATTATTGATAGAGATAACCTAATTTCGGCCACCGATTCAGAGAAATTGGAACTTTTAGCTAAATGGTTTGATAAAAAGTATCCCAACGAACCAACAGAAGTTCAAGATGATTTGAGGCGCATTGCTACTCGTATCGCCGAACTGGAGAAGAAACTCGCCGATAGGGATGAACTACTTACTTCTATATTTTTCTCTTGACTTCTGGCCATGTTAATCCATTTCTTGTTTTTGGATGTGCCGTCTGATTGTATTCAGCGCGGGTATATCGAGAAGGCCAGAATGAAGGAAGGAGAAAAAAGTGCCAGTACCCACTGAAGAATATGCCAAAATTATTTTACTCAAGAACGAAGTTGTGTACTTACGGACTGCGCTAAGAGATTTAGTTAAGTCTATCGAGATTACTGAAGGAAATGAGAGGGAAACATTGCATAAGTGGAAAGCCTTTCTTGACGCGAAGACTATGCTGGAGGAAAAATGAAAGCATGGTGTAACTGCGGTGGCAAGGGTGAATGTATCGGTTGTCTGATTGACATGAGTGAATAGGAGACCTCGATTATGAGTGAGAAGACGGCGCAGCAGATACGTCGGATTGAGGAGGCAATGGCGTGGGAAGCCCGCCGGCAGAATCAGCAGGACGCAATAATGCTTGTCCTGATTGAAGCGGCGGTCAGTCAGATATTAAACCTGGGCAGTCACGCTGCGGTGGATGCTTTTCTGATTCACTTAAATCAACGGGCGGGGCTTAAATTTAGAATGGGCCTTGATGGGCGTTTAGTATTCGGGGATGATAAACCGCAGATTATACATTAAAGGAGAACTGGAGAACCAATGGCTACTGAAAAGAAACTTGACGATATTATACTAATTGCGGGCTTGGTGATACTGGTGCTTTTGGCAATCTTCATTGGCTTCGGCGTTATCTTCCCGCCGGGTGAATCAGAGACGCCTTTGGATGTACAGATTGATAGCCTTGGAATAAAGATAGAGGCTTTAAATTCAAATCAAAAGATTCTGGCTACCAACGATAGTACCTTTGCCTATGTCTTAAATAGGCTTTCTCAGCGCGTTAAGGCGCTGGAGGAGGAAAAATGAAATTGCCTTATGGAAAAGAAAAAGTTATAAATTGGTTAAGGAAACGAGATGCAAATGAAGGACTCATAGAATTTGCCTCTAATTATGATACCTTATCAGATATTTGGAAGAAATGTTGTCGGGCGGAATATATGATATGGTTACTTAATCAGATTGATTATAAGAACGACAAAAAATTGAGACTATATTCTTGTTGGTGCGTTGAAAACACCCACGGTATTATACTTCAACCCGCTTGGGCCACCGCCTTAGAACTGTCTAAATTATACGCCGAAGGAAAAATTTCTTATGGTTTATTGTTCAAAACAAATGAACGAATTGAATATAAGGACTTACCTTGGCGCTCCCCGGAAAGAGCGATGGCTGTGGCTGTAAAATCTTTATTATTGCCAGGAGTGGATGTATTCACGGTTGTATGGAATACATCCTTTATTGATCGACCGATTGGGCAGGCGGCTACATTGAGAAAAATGATAGGCAATCCATTTAAGAAGCCTTTCCAATATTTTAAATATTGGCTGTTTAATCTCCTGCAAGACGATGTATTGGCACATAGTCATAAAACTCTGCTTGACCTTGCAGTGGATAAAGCCAAGAAAAAAATAGGTATTGAACCTCAATGAAAGGACAAATAAAATGATCTTTTCAGAAGCCTATGTAAAACTTGTGCCGCTGTTGCCGTTCGGCAAGCGGTGGAAACGGGGCCAGGAATATCCGAACGGAATCTGGTGCTGGAATGTCTGGAGAATCCGCTGGCCGAACAATGGAGTTTGCCCCTCTTGCGGCATGAGGCAGAGTTGGGGAATCGTCCACGATGACTCGTATGTTCCGGGCTGGCTGAAGCTGACCGCCGCCGTGACCTGCCGAAATCCGGCCTGTGGAAATCAGGTGTGGCTGACGATAACCTACGGAAATGTTGAGGTAAAACGTGATTAAACTGCCGAAGCGATACGCAGCAGGCGGTATGTGGCTGAAAGTGGAGAAGAAAACATTAGATCATATCGGCGGACAGTTTGATACTAATGATATGACAATCTCTATTTCGCCGGAAATGTTTAAGCACGACCAGGACGCCATTGCTTCATTCTTGCACGAAGCATTTGAAGCAACGGCGCTATTTGCTAATTGCCGGTATCCCCCAAAGGCAGATTTGCCTTATATGTTTGTTTTTGACCACGGCCAATACGAACAGATAATAAGGGAACTGTCCGCTGGAGTACAGGATTTAATTAATTGCAACCGGGGAAAGAAATGACACTTGATTTAGGACTATATTGTCTTGATTGCCACGAATCTCTTTTAATCGGACAGGGGCGGTCATCTACTTACGCCTTTTTGTGGCATGGAGAAAAGGAATTTGCCGAGACCCTGATAGTTTTTTTGTTAAAGCACCGTGGACATGAGCTAAGATTTGATAATGCCTATTTTAGTGATGCAGTAGACAAGAGATTTGAATTAACAAGGGAAGAAATAAAAGTCGTCCGAGATGCAAATGAAAATTTAGCTGAATTCAGAGAGGGAACATAGAATAATGACCGATAAGATTTGGGAATCTGGAGCCTGCGATTTCTGTAAATGTGGTGGGATAATTAAGGACGGGAAATGCCTACAGTGTGGTGCAACTATTATGGTCTGGTATGATGAGGAGGAAAGCGATGACTGATAAATTGATGAAGTCGCCCTGCAAGCATTGGTATGGTGATTCCCATAAATGGCAATATAAGCGCCACGCTTGGGATACGGGCTGGTCGGATTGTTTTGTCGCAGAAAGATGTTCTGTCTGCGGGCAAGAAAGAATGCGCACTTTTAGTAGATATGAACAGAAACCTTATGATGTAATGTGCCAATCGGGACGGGTGTAAATGGATAAATTCATGAAGCCCTCAGAAGTGGCGTTGCTGTTTCGTGTCAGTCGTAGAGCCGTTGAACAGTGGTGCGTTGCCGGAAAAATAAAAGCAAAAAAGTTCGAGGGCCGTTGGCTTATTGAGCGTGAAGCCTTATTGAAGAAATGGCAGTCAGAGTCGGAGGAATGATGCCGTACCGAGTGCAGGTGCTTTTAGTGAATGGTGCATACATGACAATGGGAACGCATCCAAGTATTGAGGAAGCATTAAGGGAATTAAATGTCATTGTAAAATTCGGCTGTAATATATCAAGAACAAAAAGAGAAAGCTGTATTCAACTTGAACACATTCCAGTATCCGCAATGGTGCGTGTGTATGCAGTAGAAATACCAGAAGCGCAAATATTATTTGAAGAAAGAGGCGAAATAAGCGAATAAAGCGAAATACGCGAAGTTGACCTATTGACTTTGAGAATCAGAATCGTTAGATTCCGCCAGAGCTTACCTCTGGCTTTTTTATTTAACAGGGGCGTTATGAATAAAGCATGGGGCAAAACAAGCATTTGGGGGCCGTTATAAAGCTACGGCTACGGCCCCGCCCCCAATTTAGAGAGGTCACTATGGCCCGTCTGAAACGACTATCAAAGAAAAGGATTGAAGCACAAAACCATTCCGGCAAACAAAGAATTAAACGACAGCCGGAAGTTAGAGAGGCCGAGATTGCCGAAGTCCATGCCCGCCGCCTCGACAATAAGTGGGATACATGGACACCAGATGAAGCCTATCGGGAACTGATGAAAACCTGCGGCGGGGCTACACCCGACTACGTCAGTGGTCTTCCGGGTTTTATCCAAGAATGTAAACGGATGTATCCCGGAGAGACCTTCGGACAATTAAAGGACAGAATAGCGCATGAGTACCAGCAAGTCTATTCTTCCTATTAAAGTTAGTCCTAAGACTAAAGAAGCTCTTTGTTATCTCTATGATGCCTGGCAGAACTCGCGGATTACACTCTATCCGTTTTTGGCATTGCCGAAAGCGATAGATTTTCACAAATCGCCAAAGCGAGTTAAGGCCGTACAGGGCGGTAACCGCTCGTCTAAAAGCACGTCTTGCGCCGCTGATGTTGCAATGAGGGCGCGCGGAAAGCATGCTTGGCTTGACGTTCACAAGCCCCCGATTCAAGTATGGGTGTTATCCGCCGATCTCGATACGTCAAGGACGGTACAGCGCAAAGCTCTCTTGGAATGGATACCGCCGGATGAAATCGCCCGCAACGTCTGGAACAACCAGGAGCGGATGATTGAGTTATATAACGGTTCTCAAATTCATTTTAAGAGTTACAAACAAGGGCCGGAGCAGTTTCAGGGACGGAAACTCGACGCAATCTGGTTCGATGAAGAACCAAATAATAAGGAGATTATCGACGAATGTGAAATGCGCCTGATGGATCGGAAGGGGACGATGCTGTTCTCCTACACGCCGGATTACGGGTACACGCTGCTTTACTATCGTTTAGTCAAGAACGAAATGGACGACCCGGAAGTGGCGGTCTGGTATTTCTGGCAACAGCACAATCTGTACATCCCCAACAGCGAAATACAGCGAAATCTAAAGAAGTTTAAGAAAGACCCGGCGCAGTATAAAAGAAGGATGCTTGGTGAACACACCTTGTCATCCGGTTCAATCTACGGAGAATACTTCAATCCAGACTTCCACGTTCTCAGCGAAACAAAAAGTCAGGAAATCGAATCGCGTCGTTTGTCAGAACGGTGGGAAATCTTTCGGGCGATTGACCCGTCTTTTGCTACTTACGTATGCAATTGGTATGCAATCGCGCCAGAAGAGGATGTTTATTGTTTTAGGGAAAAATACTGGCATAACAAGTCAATAAGTGAAATGGCGTTTGAGATTAATTCTCTAAGCTGGGGGGAGAAGATAAGTTTCACGGTCTGCGGCGCTCATGGTGGGGATGCGGCTTCGATACTTGAGTTGCCGCGTCATGACATACCCGTAATCAAGGCGACTGATTTCTATCCTAACCTGACCGGCGAAACTTCTCACGTTCTGGCCGGCATTTCTCGTGTACAGGAATGGCTCATGGGAATCCCAATCAGACCGGAATCACATCGCCAGACGGTACGATGCGGTCAGTGTTTGTATACGGTAACGGTAGATATTAGTCGCCCGGTATGCCCTAAGTGCAAAGCTGAAATAAAAATCGAAAGAGAAAAAGCCAGCAGGAAAAAATATCTATTCTTTTATCACGATTGCCATCTAACCAAAGAAGAAGCCTCATTGTATCGTTGGAATGAAACGGGCACGACTCCGATTGAAGAGCACTGTGACAGTTGGAGTGCCCACAGATACGCCATGAGCACGTTCCCCGCCCCAAGAATACCGGAAGAAAAACTTCCTCAATTCTCGATAGGAAACTTTTTAAAAGAATCTAAGATTAATCGTTTACGCAGGGAACGCCTGCACATTGGAGGACGGTCATAATGAAGTGGTTCAAAAACACAATTGCGCTTTTATTCTTTTCTGCGGGCACCCTATTGGCGCAAACGACTATTTCCGCTGTTTCGGAACCGGAATTTCCGGGCAGGCCGGATGTAATGAAAGTCTACTCAGAGGCCGGGTATACGGCATACCGGAACGCGATAGGCACGATTCCCCTTTTTGTTACCCGAAACGCGACGGCAGATTCGCTTGAGGAACAGAAGTGGATAGTTACAGTTGATAGGACTTCAAGATTTGAACAGGCAGGGTTGCATTATCAACATATTGTTATAGTAGAGGGCACATTAGTAAACGACCCATCGCACAGAACGATTCTTTACAAAGACACCGTCGATATGTCCTCGGCCACTGCGGAACTCCAAGTGCCGGATAAGGACACCCGAACCACAACTACTGGCAATCCGTTCCCATTTTATAGGGATTCACTCTTTAGCGTCTGGCTGCGTGAAGATACTCTTTACAGTGGTGATAAAACTGAGATTTTCTTCACGCGCTATATCCCGGTAGCCGCAGATTCGAGCGGCAATATTGTTGTAAAAACCAATTCGGTGTTTCCATTAGCTACTAACAGGATTACAAAGGTTGATAGCGCAACTATTTTGACAAATGATACGCTGGCATCGGTGGCGGATACGTTTTTTACTACAGCATTTTTTGGACAGTACGACTATGCTGATTTATTTGCTAAAGTGAATATCGCTAATAGTAGCACGGCAGCGGCATACGGGGTGGGTAAGCAGTATAAGGTGGGCGATCAATGGTATGCACCAATGGATTCGTCGCGCAAGAGGGTTCAGGTGGTGGTTGACAGCGCTACTACTATGGGTGACACTATGTTCTACCTGCGCACCGCCAATGCCGTGAAGGCTGACAGCACCCGGTTTGTAGTATGGGGCAAGACTTATTATGATAGTATATGGAAATGGATTAAGGTCTACCTAAGCAATTAAGAGACTAATAATGAAAAGATTATTTTTGATAATTTTTCTCTTAGCGTTAATTGGAACCGCCCAAGCGACTACAATCGCAAGAGTCAAAACGTGGGCTGCCCGCGAAATCCTGACGACCGCAGATTTAAATGCTGAGTTTGATAATCTTATCAATTTCCTCAACGGCAGTATTTCTCTGGTTAATATAGACTCAACCACAAGGTATCGGGTAGATACCCTGGACTTTACTTACGGTCTGCGGTATGGGGCGGCTCCGTCTACGGCTTCAGCGGGGAGAGTCTTGTGGGATAACGGCGGCTTATTTATCGGAGTGACTAAAGACTCTGCTGGCATAGTGGATAAAACCAGTACCCAATCAATATCTGGAAAGAAAACATTTTCTGATACGACTACTTTTTCTGGCCCATTGATTGCGACCGGCGAAGGAACATACACTAATCATGTCTGGTTTGCGGTAAAGCGCCCAAGAATGGAGGATTCGCTTTTAATCCCAACCGATAACCACGATCTTGTTACTAAGTTTTATATTGATTCAACTGACAATCTTGTTCGGGCAGCGGCATACGATTCAGCCGTTGTAGTTGTGACTGCAAATAACGTTGTTGAGCGGCCAGCTTATGCGGATAGCGCCGCAAGAGTAGTAACAGACAGCGCGGCCACAATGCGTACTTATGTCCAGAACGTAGTAGAGGATTCGCTCGTTGA
>ERZ1292629.3219-Hain-H43-01um-R1-3219-length-12793-cov-30_pt1 | contig 12793 bp, 17 predicted proteins | sample MGYA00564399_ERZ1292629 | MGnify/ENA primary metagenome ERZ1292629 (study PRJEB36523, sample SAMEA6512636) | groundwater metagenome | collected 2019-01-08 | study: AquaDiva: Metagenomics assemblies of 32 groundwater samples | reverse complement strand
TACAGCAAACCCCTGCGCTTTGAAGTTCCCGCAATCTCAATTACAGAGGAAGATACAGACGATGCAAACTGAAACCGCAGAGCTTTTTCACTCCTTCCGCTTCTTCCCTGCGGAACGGCAGGTCTTTGAGAAAAAAGAAGACCTCACAGTGTCGCAGTGGGCAGAAAAATACAGGACAGTCACAATCGGCGCGCATCGCGGGCCGTGGAGGAATGACCTCTCACCGCACCTTATCAAAATAATGGACACATGGCAGCTTCCTCATGTTCGTGAAGTCATCGTCTGCAAATCCCCTCAAACAGGCGGCACAGAAAGTTCCTATAACTGCGCGGGATGGGCAATGGAAAACGCTCCTGACACCATGCTTTTTATCATGCCCTCTGAAAAAGACGCCCGCAAAATATCAAACGACAGAATTATCCCCATGATAGAACAGTCCGAAAAACTCAAAGAACTAATCTCACCTAACCCCGACGACCTTGCCGCAGGCAGAATCAGGCTCATCAACGGCATGATTGCCTATATGGCATGGTCTAATTCAACCTCAGCGCTTGCAACATTCCCAATAAAATATCTTTTCTTTGCGGAAGTTGACAAATATCCGCCCTTTGTGGGCAACGAAGCGGATTCGATTACATTAGGCGAGAAAAGAGCAAGGACTTTTAAACACACGCACAAAATTTTCAAAGAGTCAACACCCACGCGAGAAGACGGCCCCATCTGGAAAGCCCTGCTTGGCGCAGACGTGCTCTATAAATTCCATGCACAATGTCCCTTCTGCCAAAAAAAACAGACCATGAAATTCAGCCAGCTCAAATGGCCGCACGAAGAGCAGCAATCAGCAGTCAGCAGTCAGCAGTCAGCAGAACCCTCAAACCCTTCTCTCGCGCCCGAGCAAATCCACCGCGACTTGCTCGCCCGCTATGTGTGCGAGCAGTGTAACGCGGAATGGACAGATGCAGACCGCGACAACGCAGTCAGGGCAGGCGGATGGCAGAGGGTCAAAGGCTTAGGCCTCAAGCGCCCACGAAGCGCAGCGTTCCATCTTCCGAGCTTCATCAGCCCTGACGTATCCCTTTCCGAGATTGCAGCCGCATTCCTTCGTTCAAAGCACGACAAAGCGAAACTGATTGACTTCTCAAACGACTACCTTGCCGAACCCTTCATCGAGAGCGAAGATGGCGAGACAATGAAAGAAGACGTACTATATCTTCGGCGCTATAGATTCACGCCTGATGGCGCACAGTGGCAGGTCCCGATGCGCGGCTGCGTCCTAACCTGCTATTGCGATGTCCAGAGGAACAGGCTTGAGGCCGAGGTCGTGGCCTGGGGCGCAGACCATGAAAACTGGGGCATTGAATACAGGCAGTTCCCTGGCGATCCTTCAGGCGAAGAAGTCTGGCAGGCCTTTGAAGTATTTTTGAACCAGGAATTTGTGCATGAATCAGGCAACAAACTCCGCATCTCCATTGTCGGTATAGATGCAGGCTTCAAGGCCGCAGAAGTCTATCGCTTTGTGCGTCCGCGCCAGCCCCGCAGGGTCTTTGCCTGCAAAGGCTCATCAGTCCGGGGCAAGCCCCTTATTTCAGTCACACGGCATTCGAAATTGAGAGAAAGAAAAAAAGTCAACCTCATCATCATCGGCACAGACGCAGGCAAAGACAGTATCTTTAGTTGGATGAATGTAGAGGAGCCGGGACCGAGATATATGCACTTTCCTGAGGCGTATGGCTATGACTTCTTTAAGATGCTCACTGCCGAGGTGCGCGTCACGCGCTATGAAAAAGGCAGACCATATTTTACATGGGTCAAAAAACACGCAGACATCCGCAATGAAGCTCTCGACATCCGCGTTGGCAACTATGCCATGGTCGAGTTATTGAATCCTGATTTCAAACGCATTGCAGAAGGCCTAACGCCTGTTGAAATCAAAACAAAAAAAGAAGATGAATCTCATAAACCGCAAAAACCCCCTAAGCGTCCTGTCAGGCAGAGCAAGGGCGGTTGGGTGTCGGGGTGGAAATGAACCCTGACATTCAGCAAGCCATCAGCGCCTTGCCCGACAAGCCTCTTCTCAGAGTTGAAGAGGTCGTAAAATTTCTACAAGTTACACGCTGGACCATCTACCGCTGGTATGAGGGCGGCAAACTCAAAGGCTGCAATGTCGCAGGCACACTCAGGATATATCGCAGCTCTGTAGTTGAACTTCTCAAAAACGGCGATGGCAAAAGCAAGGAAGAAGAAACACCTGCAGAAGTAGAGGCAAAAATCAAAAAAACTTCAAAACCTATCCGTAAACAAACAGGCGGATTTGTGCATAGGTGGTAGTATAGTATAATAAAGAAAGGAGGGATTGATTTAATGGAAATTAACGAATTCAAAGAGAAAAAGAGAGCGATGGAAATAGTGATAAGAGATGCTGCTGTGAAGGCTGTATCGGAATTCAGGGAACAGACAGGTTTCAGCCCAAACCGGATTGATATTCAAATCTTCAAGGTAGAGCGAATGGGCGTTGAAAAAGCAGAATATGTCGTTACAGATGTAGAAACTGACATAGAACTGTAAAATATTCCATTAAACTCAAAGCCTTCCCGAATTATCGGGAGGGCTTTTTTTACCTTAACCCTTCATTTTTTGTTGCAGGTGTAGCTTTTTGTTGCATTTGTTAGCAGACTTACAGCCTTTTTTCCTGTCAAAATTATAACACATAAGCATTCAGAAGGATTCCCGACAAGCGGGAATGACAGGAGAATATGCCAGACATCCCGACAACAGAGCCTCATGAAATCCTCGCAGGCGATACGCTTCAGTGGAAAAAATCCCTTTCCGATTATCCCGCATCCGGCGGGTGGACTCTCAAATATAGGCTTATCAACGCATCAGGGAAAATTGACATCACAGCAGCAGCAGACGGCATTGATCATCTTATCACCGTTACAGCCGCAACATCAGCGGCCTACACCGCAGGAACATACACCTGGACATCGTACGTAGAAAAAGGCTCAGGCGCATCCCTTGAGCGCTACACCCTCAGCACAGGCACAATCATCGTTAAGCCAAGCCTTGCAACTCAGACCACAGGATACGACACCCGCTCCCATGTCAAAAAAGTCCTGGACGCCCTTGAATCTCTGCTTGAAGGCAAAGCCTCACGCGATGCGCAACAGATAACAATCGCAGGGCAAAGCATCACAAAGATGCCGCCGGAAGAACTGCTCCAATGGCGGGATTACTATGCCGACAAATATCAGACTGAGCTTGCAAAAGAAAACATAACAAACGAAAAGCCGGCTGGCAACAGGATAAAGGTGCAATTTTGATGGGATTAAATAAGTTCCGTAAATATTTAGCCGGCAAATTAATGCCGCAGGAATTTTCTACCCGCTCTCCAATGCCTAAAATCCACAACACATATCAATCCGGCATGATTGACAGGCTGACGGCGAGCTTCGGTTCAACCTCTCTCTCGGCGGACAGGGAAGTCATGGCGTCTCTGAAAGTCATGCGCGGCAGGTCCCGCAATCTCGCCATGAACAATGTATATATGCGTAAATTCCTTAAATCTCTAAACGTCAATATCATCGGCCATGAGGGAATTGTTCTGCAAAACCAAGCACGGGATATAAATGAAAAATTTGATGAAGAAGCAAATAAAACCATAGAAGAACATTGGGCCAGATTTTGCGAGGCAGGAGTTTGTGATGTTACGGGAGAACTCTCCATGCAGGAATTACAATCCCTAAATCTGGAATCCACTGCCAGGGATGGAGAATCATTAATCCGCATCGTGCGCGGCTGGAACGGAAACAAATACCGCTTTGCCTTGCAGCTCATTGAATCAGATCAACTTGACGAAAATTATAACCGTGAACTGCCAAATAAAAATAGAATCATCATGGGCGTGGAAAAAGACCGTTGGGGCAGGCGTATCTCATATCATCTCCTTACAAAACATCCCGGAGATTATTCCTTCGCAGGCTTGAATTATGATGTTGTGCCTGCAGATGATATTCTTCCTGTTTTTATTATTGACCGCATCGGCCAGACGCGCGGCGTGCCGTGGGCCTATGCCGCAATGGTATTGCTCAATAATATTGGCGCATATACCGAGGCGGCGATTCTCAATGCGCGTGTCGGGGCCTCTAAGATGGGCTTTTATAAAAGCAACGGCGACGGCGACCTCGGTTCTATTGCAGATGACAAAAATGATAAAGGAGAATTTATAGAAGAGGCCGAACCCGGCATTTTCGGAAAACTTCCACGCGGTTGGGATTTCCAGGAATGGAATCCGCAATATCCCCACGGCGAATTCTCTGAATTTAACAAGGCCATGCTCAGGGGCTCCTCAGCCGGGCTGCTTATGGCATATAGTTCAATATCCTCTGATTTATCGGACGTGAATTTCTCAAGCATCCGCTCAGGCAAGATTGACGAGCGAGACATGTATAAATTTATTCAGAAGTGGTTCATCCAGAAAACACTTAAAAAAATATTTCCTCTCTGGCTTGATACAGCCCTTATGACAGACGCAATTACTTTGCCGTCAGGCAAGGCGCTGCCATACACCAAATTTGACAAATTCAATGCGGCCACATGGCAGCCCAGAGGGTTTGACTGGGTTGATCCAAAAAACGATATTGAGGCTGATATTATTGCCGTTAATTTCGGATTGAAGACAAGGGGCGAGGTCGCAGCCGCGAGGGGAAAGGACTTGCGCGACATCTTCGAGCAGCTCAAGAGAGAAAAAGAACTTGCCGACGAATACGGGCTTGTCTTTACCGCCGGGAAGATGGAAGCGGCAGAAAAAGAAAAGCAGGATGAAGATATGCCGATGAAAAAACAGAAAAAACAAGGAGGCACGGAATGAAAAAGTATTGGAAGATGATTTTAAACTCGGTTCAAAAATCTGCGGAGATATACATCTATGAACAGATAGGGAAGGATTATTTTTCAGATGACGCCATCAGCGCAAAACAATTCGTTGAGGATTTAAAAGCCCTCGGAGATATTGAGCAATTAAATATAAGAATTAATTCACCCGGCGGCTCGGTCTTTGAGGGGCTTGCAATTTACAACCAGCTCAAGGCGCACAAGGCGTCCAAGACAGTTTATATTGACGGCGTGGCAGCCTCAATCGCATCAGTAATTGCCATGTCAGGCGATACAATCATCATGCCTGAAAATGCGCTCATGATGATACATGATCCTCATGCACTTGCAATCGGAGATGCAGAGATAATGCGGAAGATGGCGGACATCTTAGACAAAACAGCAGAAAGCTTAGTCTCAATCTACAGAGATAAATGCGGAAAGACCGACGAGGAAATCCGCAGCGCAATGAAGGCTGAGACATGGTTTTCAGCAAAGGAAGCAGTGGAGTTCGGTCTTTGTGATGAGATGACAGAGGCCGTAAAAATGGCAGCACACTTCGACTTGTCGAAGTTTAAAAACATACCTGAAACGCTTTTAATTTCGGCAGCAGCCCTAACAGCGGATGCAGCGCAGAGCGCCGGGGACGGAGCTTTACGCGGTGACGGCGGGAACCGTTCAGCAGATGCGGCACAGGCAGCAGCCGGAGCAGGAAGCAGCATAACAGGGAAGGAGAAAAATATCATGAATAAATGTTCACATTGCGGCGCAGAGCTTGTTGCAGGCGCAGCCTGCACATGCCAGACAGTCGGCGCCAATGCAAGAAAACAGCGCGAGACGGAAATCAGCGAGATACTGGCAATTGCATCCAAGCATAACGCCATGGACCTGGCTCAGAAGTTTATCGGCGAGGGAAAGGGTAAAGCTGAATTTGTTGAAGCGGTGCTCAAAGATAAATTCAATGCAAAACCGATTGACGCGCACAACCACCAACTCGGCATGTCCGAAAAAGAGAAGAAGCGTTACAGTCTTCTCAACGCAATCAGGGGATCATGGCTGATGAGGGAAGAAGGGAAGCCGTTTGACGGGCTTGAAAGAGAAGCGTCTGATGCAGTCGCAAAGCTCATCGGCAGAACTCCTTCAGGCTTTTTCATTCCCGAAGACATTATGACTTACGACCCCAAAGCAGTAATGCAGGGGGGTGACGCAACAAAAGGCGGATTCACCATCGGCACGGAAGTCCTCGGCGGCGAGATGATAGATTTGCTTAGAAATAAGACGCTTGTTTCTAAGCTCGGCGCCCGGTCCTTGAGCGGACTTGTCGGCAACATAGCAATCCCGCGCGTAACAGGCGGGGCAACAGCATACTGGCTGGCTGAAACAGGCGCAGTCACACCGGCAGATCAGGCCTTCGGACAACTGGGCCTTGTGCCGCACAGACTTGTCGGTGATACCGCGTACACAAAAGAGCTTTTGATGCAGTCCTCAATCAGTATTGAGTCATTTATTCGCGACGACCTGATGCGGGTGCTGGCAATCGCTCTGGACCTCGCAGCAATCAACGGCTCAGGCGCGGCCGGCCAACCTGTCGGCATCCTCAACACCTCAGGCATAGGAGCGGTCACATTTGGCGCAGCGGCAACATGGGCCAAGATTATTGCCTTTGAGACAGCAGTTGCAGACGCTAACGCTGATTACGGCTCTCTCGCATATATCGCAACCCCTACCGTGAGGGGCAAATGGAAATCGGCATTGAAGGTTGCGGCAGTCGCCGGTTTTCTCTGGGATAAGGGCGACGGTGAATTCGGAGAGGTCAACGGCTATAAGGCAGGCGCAACAAAGCAGGTGCCAGGCGATAAAGTTCTCTTTGGCAACTTTGCGGATTTGCTTCTGGCTGCATGGGCAGGCGTTGACGTTGTGGTGGACCCGTATTCTTTGAAGAAGAGCGGGCAGATAGAGATTACTATTACTCAGTGGGCTGATGTCGGCGTGAGACATGCAGGAAGCTTCTGCGCATCTTCTGACAGCGGCGCACAGTAAAGGATAACTCCCTTCTTATCCCCTCTTAATTGAAGAGGGGAAGGGGAGTTAAAAAGGAGGCGGATTGAAAAACGTAAAGATTATAGCCGACACCTTCCTCGCAGGCGAGTTATTGCAGGCGTCAGAAAAGATACACGAACTTGATGATCAGATGGCCGCAGTGCTTGTGACTAATATGAAGGCAGAGTATTACATGCCTCCGGCAAAGGAACCAGAGAATCTCCTCTACCCGCTTGATGAAGCGCTGGAACTCATTGAGACAGCAGAGAGCATTAAAGAGATAGATGAGATAATCGCCGGCGATGACAGGACTGAAACGCTCAGTCTGGCAATGAAAATAAAAAAGAAGCTAAAAGGCTTTAAAGGAGGAGTAACAGATGAAAATGGTTGATGTACACAATGAATTGAGTTTTGAAGAACTTGCAGTATCAGGCGCAAGGACCGCGACCCTCACCGGCACTGCAATAGATATCTCGCAGTATCAGGGAGTGTTAAAGGTGGTCCTTGATTCAGCCGCAGGCACAGGCACAACGCCTACCCTTGACGGCAAAATACAGACAGGCGATGCGTCTGACGGCTCTGATGCTGCTGATGTATCAGGCGCAGCCTTTGTGCAGATTGTCGCAGCAGTATCAAAGCAGGCAATAGGCGTGGATACACGCGCCTGTAAAAAGTATATCAGGTTTGTCGGCACAATCGCAGGCACAACCCCGAGCTTTAATTTTGCGGTTGTTGCAGTAGGACAGAAACAGGTGATATAAGTGCCGTTTACAACATCTGAGATAGACGCCTTATTTGATCCAATCCTGACAGTGGACGCCATATACACGCCTTCAGGCGGGACGGCAAAAACTATCAAGGTTGTATTTGAAAGCGAATATCTCTCTGTGCAGGTTGTGGGGGATGTAGGTGTTGAATCCGCATCCCCTGCAGCTTACTGCAAAAGTGCGGATATCATAGGGGTTCAGCACGGCGACACGCTCGCGATATCGGGAACGACATATAACATCATCGGCATTCAGCCCGACGGCACGGGAATGACGACATTAATTTTGAGCAAGGATTAATTATGAGAAAAGAATTCAACATGACGACATGGAAGGAATTCAAGTCGGGGCGTGAAAACGGCTCAATAACCTGTCCTTCACAATGTCCGCACAGAGATAAGGCAGGCTGTCCGATAATGGCGAATTCAGGCCTTTGCTGGAATTCATATCGCAGGTGGGCTGGCGAGGAGACAGGACAATAATGGCAAGCAGAAAGATAGAAGACCTTATACCTGAAATGCAGGAATTAGCGCGGGCGTTTCAGCAGGCAATGGCAGATAACGCCGTAGAGTTTATTTTTACCTGCACGACGCGCACTCAGGAAGAGCAGGAGGCATTATACGCTCAGGGCAGAACTAAGCCCGGCAGATTTGTAACGTGGACACTCAAAAGCAAACACATAGAGGGCAAGGCGTTTGATATAGCAATTATTGAAAACGGGAAAATCACATGGAGCGAGAGCGCTTACATTGTTGCCGGAACAATCGGTGAAGAAATAGGGCTGCGCTGGGGAGGCAGGTTTAAAAACCCCGACAGGCCGCATTTTGAATTGAAGGAGGCGAGATGATAGAGACAGTCAAAAATGTAATTTTAACGCTGCACGGTTTTAATCTTTTTCCCGAAGTCGCGGTGTTCTGTCTTGCGGTGTATTTCATAGTCCGTCAATGGCTTAAGCTCATCAATCCCCGCTATGCGATATACATTCCGGTGATTGCCTCTTTCATCGGCGAGTATGCCTTCACTCCGAAGATTGAGGACTTTCAGGACGTTGTAATGTTCTTTGTGCTTGCAATGATTCAGGCAGGCGTTGCAGTGGGTATCTACAGCATGGCTGACAAATACAACCTGCCGGACAAGCTCGGCGGTTTTATCTCAAGAAATACAGGAGGGCAGTCCGATGCAGGATAAAGACCTCATCAAATCTGCTGTTGTCGAAGCATTGGAAGAAAAGCTTGGCGATTTTTTCATTGAGAGGGAAAAGCATTTTCAACATCATCAATTTATAGATGGCGTTATGAGTTTTTCGGAAAACATTAAATCCACCGCCTGCAAGACAGTGACAACAATCGTGATTATCGGAGCGGTAACGATACTGATACTGGGTCTTGTAGCATGGATAAAAAAGAACATATTCGGAGGAGCGAACGGATGAAAACAATCAATCATAGCATTTCAGCGCTACTGCTGATAATAGCGCTTTTCTTTTTTGCCGGCTGCGGCGGGAAGAAGCTGATTCAGAACATCCTTCCCATTGAGACAGAGACAAAGATGGGTGAAAGCATCATAAAGATAGAGCCTGAGAAAACAGGCGAAAGAATGGACATCCCTGTCGGAGTCAAGCCGTCTGAAGTTGTCGCAAAGATAGAAACCAAGTCAGGGGCAAAAGTATGGATTGTGAAGAAAAAGCGATTCCTGAAGCCCGCAAAGATAGAGATCCTTGAAAACAAAAAAGCAGTGGCAGAGGGAATAAAGATAGACAGCCCGCAGAAGTCTTACAAGTGGCTCTATGTCACAATCGGGATTATTGTTCTTCTTCTCGCCTCTGATTTTGCGATGAGAAGATTTCTCGGCTTCAATCCGATAGCGTTCATAGGCAAATTCATCAAAGGGTTTTTTGAGTTGATAGGGAGGGTTTTTAAGAAATGAGCAGCGTTCGCCAACAGATAGTTGATGCCGTAGATGCGCGGCTGAAAACAATCAAGATTCAAAATGGTTATGACTCCGACCTCGGCAACAGCGTATTTAGATGGCCGACTAATTTTATTGCACACGACAAAACAACGGCCCTTATTTATCGAGACCTCGATGCCGAGGTATTCGACGCAGCGCATAACAAATCCGACCATCGCCTGAATTTCGTGGCGGAGATAATGGCTCGCCTCGGGACAATAACCGACAGCGAGATAAGAAAAATGCTGAATGATGTATCGAGAGCCCTCGGCGTTGACCACACGCTCGGAGGACTTGCCATTACACTAAAAATAACAGCGCACAGCATTAACGACATGGAACAGACAGAAAAAATCATAGGCGCTGGAACTATAAATTTCACTGTTCATTACAGAACAAATCAGTTTGAAATTTAAGAAGGAGGAATAAAAAAATGGCAGAAGAAAAGGGCATTAAAGCGCAGGTAAGAGACGCAGCGGAGACGGTTATAGTCGGCGACAAGCCAAAGATAACCGAAATTGCAGCAGATACGGCAGAAACAAAAGAGACAAAAAAAGGAGGTAAGGGATAATGATTACACTTCGGAGAGTTATTTCTGCAAAAATCGAAACAACAGAGGGAACAAAAGAGACGCTCACCGGTACAGACAGCAAAATTCTGGCGTTTAATCCGAAGTTTGACGCCGATATACAGATGAATAAGAGAAACCCCGTCAGGCCGTATTTGAGTCCGGTAGTGGATCTTCCCGGCTCTCAGCTTGCAAAACTGTCTTTCAGGGTTGAGATGAAGGGTGCAGGAGCGGCGTATTCTGCGAGTGTCAAGCCCGCTCTCGGAGATTTTTTAAGGGGCTGCGGCTTTGCAGAAACGATTACTATCACGGTAGGGCAGGAGAAGGCAACCTACGACCCTGCAAGCACGGGGCATAAAAGCCTGACAATCGGACTTTACGAAGACGGCGTGGTTAAGACCTTATCCGGCGCGAGGGGGAATGTTAAATTCTCTGGGAAGGCAGGAGAGCCGCTGTATGCAGACTTTGACTTTTTGGGCGTGTATGATCCCGTTACAGATGTGGCGCTTCCATCTCCGACATTTGAGTCCACACTTCCGCCGGTATTCCTTAGTTCGACATTGACCATTGCGGCGTATGCGGCAATTATTGAATCCATAAACATTGACATGGCAAACGCCCTGCAACTACGCAGCGATGTATCCAAAGCCACTGGCTATTTCTCCACGCTAATCACAGGCAGAGAGCCTAACGGCTCGTTTGATCCTGAAATGGTTACAATTGCCACGCACGACTTTTTTGGTAGATGGAAGGCAGGCACCACAGGCGCGCTTGTAATCGGCGATGTCGGCGCAACGCAGTATAACAAAGTCAAGATTACCGCTCCCAAACTTCAATATCGCAAAGTGTCGGATGCAGACAGAGGCGGCATCGCAGTAGCAGATACAGCGTTTCTTCTGGCTGCAAATATCGGCGATGACGAAATACAGATAATCTTTAGTTAAGTTGAGGAATGAAAAGGAATGAATATGAACGAGAAATACAAATACGAAATAGGCGGCAAGACTTACATCCAGATACCTCTTGTGCTCGGGCAGGTAGGGCAGTTGATGAAACTCCTGCAGGGGCTTGTAATCATGCGTGGCATCGATACGCTGGGGGTTGTTGCGCTTCTTGGCGATAGGCTCCCGCAAACTATTGCGATAATCATCACACCGGATGGCCTGAAACTTCAAGACAAAGACATTCAGTCCCTCGCCGGCGAGATAGAGTTTGTAATATCTCCCGAGCAGACATTACAGGTAATCGAGGATTTTTTCGCCTGCAACCCGATAGCTTCACACTTGGAGAAACTATCGGGGATGGCGGAAAAGATAACAGCGCAGATGAAACGTGGGAATGGCTTGACGAACTCGCCTGCATCCTCACCGGAGGAGACATCTCGAAAAGAGACGCAATCCTCTGGGGATATACCCTCGGAGAGTGCAAGCCGTACCTGAAATATCAAGAGCGGCAGATGCTTTTCAGAGAGGGTGTAATAGCCTTCTTTGTAGGCGAGACAAAGGAGAACAGGAAGTCAACGGCAGCGGAGAAAGAACAGGGCATCGGAGAGTATTGCGAAGGCGCTGATGTGAAAGAATGCAGCAGGTATTTTGGAAACCAATTAAAGCGGATATGCGCTTCATGTCCGACTTAGTCGGTATGACTCGCAGCCGAGGAGGTGATTCATGGCGGAAAACAGGATACAGTTAATAATTGAGGCGCTGGACCGGACAAAGACGGCATTTAAGGATATAGGCAATAATTTAGAAAAACTTCGCTCTGGCGCATTGGCGCTTACTGCCAATCTTGCTACCATAGCCGCCCCGTTTATTACCGTTGCCGCAGCAATCAAACAAACCGCTAACGCAGGGGAAGAATTTCTAAAAGTCAGCAAGCAGATGGGCGTTTCAGTTGAAAACATCTCCACGCTGAAGTATGCCGCTGAGCAGTCAGAGGCAAGTTTTGAAGACCTTACCGCAGGCATGAAATTTTTCTCTAAAGCGTTATACGGCGTCAATGACGAGGGGAAAGATACAACATTCCTGCTCAAACAATTAGGCGTCACCGCCAAAGACCCATACCAAGCCCTGCTTCAGACAGCAGACGCATTCAGTCAAATGGAAGACGGCTCCGGCAAGGCAGCTATAGCCATGCACTTGTTCGGCAGGGGCGGCCTCGCGATGATTTCCATGCTCAACGAAGGCAGCGCAGGCATTAAAAAGCTGCAAGGAGAAGTGAAGGAATTTTCTGAGGCGGCAGCGAAGGCAGGAGATGATTTTAATGATAATTTAAACAGATTGAAAAGAAATCTTATGGACATAGTTCATACTCTCGGAAATGAATTAATTCCCAAACTTAACGCCTTGTTTAATCTTTTTGAAGGGGGCGATAAATCCAAGGAAGCAATAATCACCTTATTTGGCAGCGAAGATGACAAGAAATCTTTAGCACGGTTTAAAGAGGCGCAAGAAAGACTCAAGAAAGCAGAAGATGCCGCAAAATCTAAAAAACCCGCGCCTCTACTGCCAGACAAGAAAGAAACAGAAGAATGGCCCAATGCGCTCAGAGGCCTGCAGGCGCAACTCGTTGCCACATCACCGGGCGTCAGCGAGTTTGC
>ERZ1292629.3218-Hain-H43-01um-R1-3218-length-12794-cov-41_pt1 | contig 12794 bp, 8 predicted proteins | sample MGYA00564399_ERZ1292629 | MGnify/ENA primary metagenome ERZ1292629 (study PRJEB36523, sample SAMEA6512636) | groundwater metagenome | collected 2019-01-08 | study: AquaDiva: Metagenomics assemblies of 32 groundwater samples | reverse complement strand
GCGGTAGTTCTGGTGGCAGTAGCCGTTGCGTAATGGAAGGTTCTAAAATAGAAGCCCTATCCGGAGAGTGTCATACTTATTTATGGCCGCAAGAAGAATGGCTTCGAATTACGACAGCTAACGGATGTTCGATTTCCTGTACTCCAAACCATCCTGTGTATACTAATAGCGGAAAAACCAGAGTAGACGCGCTTACTCTAGGCGAGTATATCGTCACTAAACGGGGTTTTAGTCCCGTAGTTGAAATTAAACCTTTTAGCCTGAAGGCCAGAAAAATTTCAATTGTAGTACCGGATGGCGAACTTTATTGGGCTAATGATATTTTAAGCTCCAACATGAAGGAACCGGAAAGCTAATGAAAACCTATTATATCTGCTCTAAAGCAACGTTACATCAACACGCAATGCGGCACTTCAAACGTTGGGACGCAATAGACCTACCGGATGGACGTGTAATCGTAGCAGCGACAGCCCGCGATAAAAATTTAGAGGGCCAGTGGTTAAAAAAATCCGACGCAGAAGAACTGCCGCATCCATTGAGTGGCGACAGTATCTCTCCTGCACATCATAATGCATTAAAACATTTGGGCGTATTGCCAAATGATAATATATTCAAGGTAGCTAAAAAACTAGCCAAAGTCCACCCGATGATGGCTCTTTAGGAAATCACATGCCCTCCATACCCCACACTGATGACCCTGTATTGCTGTTTATTGCCGAGCGCGTTAACAACTTAGGAGAGAACCTGTCCGATTTGAATGCCAGCGTAACAGGTCTTCATACTAAGCACGAAGCATTTGAAAAGGAACTCTTAGGTAATGGCCAGCCGGGTAGAATACAAAGAATTGAGTCTGACCATTCCGACCTTAGTAAAAAAGTATCTGGCTTGGAAAAGAAAATTTGGTACGCTTCTGGCGGGTTTGCTGTAGCTGCTGTTATTATTAAGAGTTGGTTTTCTAAAGTTTTTGGGTTGGCCCATTAAGGAAGATTTATGTCCCGACACGTTTTCGTCAGAATTGCCAAAAAAGAAGACATGGAACAGTTTGTTGCGTGGTCTATACAGACTGAGAACAACCTGCTAGACCCCGACGTAATTAAATATCCTTCAACTTTTATCTACTGTGCATTTGATGAAAACGGGCCAATTGCGTACTGTCCCGTGCAACAGCCGTTGTTTATGGAGTTTTTGGCTATTAACCCTGAAGCATCACCAGAACGTGTTGCAATGGCCCTGAAGGAACTGACACAAGCGGTTATTACCAAGTGTACGGAAAAGGAAAGTGGCGAAGTGTACTTTCTGTGTACTGACGAACAAACGATTGAATATGCAAAACGTCAACAGTTTGCAGAGATGCCGTGGCGGGTTCTGAGAATCAAAATTTCAGAGCTAGAGAAAAAACATGATAAACTATAATTGGACAGCGCCAAAATTCACTATGAAGGCTACGCAGGCCCAAAAAGACCTTGCGGAAAAACAAGCGGCTTTCTACGATGTAATGACACAGGATTACAAGACTAAATTTGCTGACCAAAAAGCTATTCAAGAGTCCCTTACTGCCGCTTTTGGCCCTATTGTGGCGGCTGGCCCCGGACAGTTTGGCATGACCCGTGAAGAAGAAGCGGCTCAGCGCACAGGAGCGCGTGACACTACAGCCAAGGCGTATCAAGATGCAGCACGCGCTGTTCGTGGTACGCTTGCTGCTCGTGGCGGCGGTGACATCGCTTTAGGTTCCGGTGCAGAAGCGCAAATAGAAGCCAGTATAGCTGCTCAAGCCGCAGAGTCCGCAGCAGCAAAACAAACTGATATTACTAGGTTCGGATATGATATTGGGCGCACTAATTTCTTTAACGCGGCTAGTGTTCTTAGTGGGAATGCCGCCATGATGAGTCCTACTTCATATTCTAGTACTGCTGTCGGTGGAGGAAGCGCGGCTACGAGCGCAGCAAACGCTGTTCAACAGGCTGGTGGCGGTTTTATGCGCTGGTTAGGCGGTGTTGCGGGCGGAGCAATTTCTTCATTTGTTAATCCGTTAGCATCGGCTGGTGCAGGAGCTATTCTTGGTGGTGGGACTGGCGGCTGCTGGGTAGCCGAAGCTGTTTACGGCAAAGGTAGCCCAATTGCAAACCTGATTTGGGAAACATGGCGCGACAAGTGGGCCAATGAAAGCCGTTGGTCTAGAACGCTGTTCGGTGTTTATTTAGTCGTTGGCGAACCGCTTGGGTGGTTGACAAAACACAGTTCAATTCTGAAGTCTATTTTTAAGCCACTATTTGACCGAGCATATAACAACGCGCTTGTCCGGAAAGTGAACAACAATGGCAATTAATAGAGTGGAAGCGATAGTTGATGCCATATCCAAACTTAATGGATGTGCGGATACACCGGAATCATTATCCTATAAGCTTAGAAATCCGTTGATGTTGAAATCTTTTGCCCGTGTCGGCAAGCACGAGACTGATGTAAACGGAGTAAGGATTTTCACATCACTTCTTAGCGGGTATAAGGCTGCCGTGTTTGACGTTCAGTTAAAAATTGAAGGAAAGAGTAGGGCCAACGTAAAGCCGGACAGTCCTTTGGAACAACTGTTGATTTGCTATGGAGTAAAAACAAGCGGGGCCGTGGACAACGTAGTGTCTTTTTTAAAACGGGCGCTTGGCGATGATAATATTACGCGCCACACACCATGCAGCTATTTCTTAGAGAAATCAGAATAGAAAATGCCTATTCCGCAAAATGTTCCTAGTACAACAGGTTTATTAGAACAGGGAAACATAAATCTATTTAACAGACCTAGAGTAAAAAATCCAGATGGCTCAATCAGTACAGTACGCTCCATAAGCGTTAATATAGACGGCAAAGAAATATTAATTCCGACAGTTAGCGATGCTGGAAAAATAATGTCGGATAATGAAGCAGTCAACGTATATAATAAGACTGGTAAACATTTAGGAAAATTTGATTCTCCGAAAAATGCCACAGTATACGCCAAAAAATTACACGAAGATTATGCATCAGGAAAGTATGATAGTAACTCAGGAGCAAATATGTTCAACAATACCCAAGACCCTGTAACTAATACAGTACGCCAAGCAGTGCAAATGCCCACTCAACAGGCACCATTGGAAGCGCCTGCTCCGGAGCTAACTGCGCCTGTGCCCGCTGGTGGTAATGCCCAATTGGTCGCGCCTAATGCTGCTCCTGCCGCTCCAGTTATTCCTCCGCAAGTACAAGCCGAAGCGAAGACTGTGCTACACGAGTCTAAACTTGGAAAACTAGCCGGATTCCTGCTTGGCGGTAGAAAAGAATACTCCGCCGACCCCAATACCGGAGAAGTAAAAGAAACTTTTGTTAAAAACAAACCCGGAGATTTGTTCCGTCATATATTGGCAGGAGCACTTCTTGGCGGATTGGCAGGAGCACGAGAGAAGGAAGGAGACTTCTGGACAGGTGCGGGTGCGGGCGGAACAGCGGTAGCGGAAGGCGATGAAAAGCAAGAACAGCAACGCCGCGCACTGGCCGTTAAGAATGCTGAAATGCAGCAAACTGCACTACGTACTCGAATGGAAAAACAGCGTTTGACGTTAGAAGAACAACAGTTTGCAGAGTCTAAAATTCAGTTCACTGCTAGCATGGCTCATATGACTAAACAAGAACTACTTGCAGAGCGTAATGCTAATCTTCAAGAATTGGAATTCAACGCCAAAGAAAATGAATCTTCTAATCGAATGTTCGAGTGGATGCATACAGCCGGGGCAAGCCAAGCACGGGATATACCGGGGAATGGCGTTCCGGGAAATGGTGAAAAACTTCAAGAAATGGCGGTGAAAAATCCGGAAATCCTTAGAGCACCGTCTGGATACGAAAGAGTAGTTCAAAAAAAGATAGATTTCACGGATTTGAAACACAGTATAAAGGATGGCTATACTGATAAAGAGGGAAAACCAGTAGACTTGGCGGCGCATACTACATGGACAGTCTGGGATGTCCCTATTAGCGCAGCCAAACAAATTGTAACCGTAGACAATAAAACCGTCGCTAAGATGTTTCCTAGTATTCTTGGAGGCGGAGTTCTTCCAAAAGACGGCTCCCGTCCGTACACTATTCAGGAACTATCTGACCTTCGTATCAAACAATCTTCCATGAATATTGCTGCGGAAGAAATGAAACGCAAAGAACGACACGATATGGCCACCACTGCTCGGTTGATGCTCGACCAAGAACGCAAGGGCTTAGAAGACAGAATGAAGGCCGCAAAAGATATAATGGGCGTTATTCCTGCGGACAAACAAAAACAATTTGACGAAGAGTTTAAAAAGCTTAGTCAGCGCAATCAAGCAATCCTATCTGGTATAGAGCCGGAATATCGTAATTGGTTTGCTCCGTTTGAGCAGCCAATTAAGACTACAGGTGCACCCTATAGTATCACTAAAGTTCAAGAAGCTGTATCAAAACAAATTGGTTGGACAGAGATTAAATCTCAAAATCTTGTTGTGATGGTAGACCCAAAAACTGGGGTATGGTCAGCGTATCCTGCTGCGCAAGAAGCTACAGCTACTCGCGCTGGACAAATGCGTATTCCCTCCCCAGATGAAAAAGAAGTTACACAGCCACCCGCTTCCAAAACGATTAAAGCATCCGAGAGATAATGCATGGCAGATAATCTGAATAATCCTTCTTTGACGCCTGTTTATTCTTCTGCTCCACGGGCACCAGCAACACCCCTGTCTTTTCCTGAAGAACAACCAGACCAATCACAATTGGCCACAGCCAGCCAGCCTTCACCTGCTGGCTTGACACCTGTGTATTCGTCTGCTCCGGCAATGCCGCAATCGTTGTCCGTTTCCCGGACACCCATGACGCTCGAACAAGCGGCGGAGTCAGACGAGGAACCGGGAGCGTTTGGTAAAGCGTGGGACTGGCTGAATACGCCTGTTACTACGTGGTTTGGTATTCCTACGTCTGTACCGGGGCACACTGGGGTTTTTCAGGGAATTGAAGAAGTTGGTTCTGGATTACTTTCACCACTTTCGTTAGGCTTGATGATTGGTACGTTTGGTGTGTCTAGTTTATTCAAAAGTGCCGGACAGCTTGCACTAAAATCTGCTGGTATGGGGGCGAAAGAAATTGCCACCTTCGTAAAGGGAGCAGAACTTTTAAATAAAGCTAAGGCTGGAAAAGGCGCGGTTGCTATAAGTGACGCACTGGAAAAAGCTGGTGCTTCTCGTGGGTTGATGAACAAAGGCATTCAGTTACTGACTGACAGTGGTATGACGCTAGAAGACATTACTGGTCGAAGTATCATACAACGAGGTAGTTTTGCAGGACTCCGCCATGTGGTGCCCAACCTCGTTACGGCCCAAAAGGTTTCGAAAGGTATGCAGGCGCTCGTAGACGCCGGATTTACTGGCATGGCTGCGTACAGCGTGGTTGAATCCAGTCCCCGCGTGTTAGACGCTCTTAAAGAAGGTGACTACGATGAAGCTGCACGACTGGCCACGCACGTAGCCGCAGGGTCTCTGTTTACTGCACTAGGAGCATCGCAATTTCAAAAAACCGTTGGAGGAGCGGGCGGTCTTGCCGAAGAAGCTCTCGTTAAGGCTGGTTTCAAAGTTAAACCCTCGCAAGAAAATCTGTTACTGCGTAAAAACCAAGGCATAATGAAGTATGACATGATTCAACGCTATTCCTTGGCGGATAAATTCGAAAAAGAACTGCACGAAGAATTTAAAGGTATTGGGGCGCAAAATTTCGGGTCTGTAATGAAGCTGATGGAATCCGGTATGGCCCCGGACGCACTGGTAGAACAGTACAATCATTTGGCAGAATCAATGGGTATGCCGGAGCGCAAGATGCCGTTGATGCCACGTACAGATGTACGCCCGTCCCTGCCTGCCGGTACTTCTTGGTTGGCTGGGGCAGCGGATGATTTTAACCGCGCACGTGGAGCACGGCCAGTCGTTCGTGAGTTCTACGATGTAGACCCGCGCTCGGCAGACATGTCTGCGGCCTACGAAACACTGAAGCACAACCCTGCTGACCCTGCTGTAAAACGGTCTTACGACGCCTACAAATCCGAAGTTGAAGAACAGTTCAATTATGCTTCTAAGAAACTTGGTATTACTTTTGAAGCGTCGAAAGAATCGGAACCGTACAAGTCTGTCTCCGACATGGTAAAAGACGTTCAAAAGAATAAGCACCTGTTTATTCCCAAGATTGCTGACTTTCCTACCGACCATCCACTTTCTGAACTCAATCCCCGCACAAAATTAAGCTACGCTGGAATGTCCCGCGCTGTCCATGACCTGTTTGGACACGTGGCCGAAGGTTTTGGACTAGACGCCCGTGGCCGTGAAAATGCTTGGAATGCACACCGCCAGATGTTTAGTCGCGCCGCTGTGCCTGCTATGACGACTGAAACCCGTTCAGTTTCCGGACAACGCGCCGGACTCCTGCCACGTGATTTCTGGTCTCGTGCAGAAGAGATTCCGGATATTCCTACGAAGGAAGCGATAGCACCCGCCCAAGCAAGCATGGCCGACCGCATTGGCGGTTGGCTAGAAACAGAGGCCGAAGCTGCCCGTGGCCGTATTGAACAGTCTAAAAAAGAATACGGTGCGATGCACGACATCGGAGGGGCTATTGCTTTGTCTGGACGCCAGCTTAGAGACTACAGCATCATTGGCGCAGCGAAAATTTGGAAAGGAACACGAAACATTGCCGACTGGACTAAAGAAATGGCTAAGGAGCATGGCCGCGCTCTAAAGGGTGTCAATCTGCGAAACCTGTACAAGCAGTCCAAATCCGTTTTGTGGAGCCAGATAGATACAGGTGCGTTTCAGCACTTTATGCAGGCTGATGATGTCCGGTCATGGATTAAGCGTGGCAAGGATATTAAGGACTGGTATAAAGACCCAGAATTTGACACACTGTTAAAGCATCACTTCAAGGGTGATGAACAAATTTTCCGTGGATTCTTCGCTGCGACAGGACAAGGTACCGACCTGAAAGCCAACATGACGCTGGCGTTGAAGGCATACGGACAGTGGAAGACCGGAGAGCCGTTTGCCGACCTATTCCTTGGCCGTCGTAATGTTGAGAAAGTCGCCCGTGGTGAGCCGCTGGGCGGGCCGAAGATTTCTCCTTATGGTGGGCAAGCTGAACAAAAAGGCCCAATTCCGCCGATGGTCGTAGACCGCAGAATGACCAAGGCGTTTTTTGGTAAAGAAGTTCCGAACGACACAGAACGTAAATTTATAACACAGGCAATTGCTGAAATTGGCAAACGTGATAAACTAAATTACAAGCAAGCGCAAGCAGCATTTTGGAAAACAGCCGGAGAAGTTCAGCGCGGCGGAGAACACAGTTCTGCCATGCCCGGTGAAATACTGCGGCAGGCAATTGCAAAAGAACAAGACAAATTTAGCTTGTTTGACGTGCTATTGGAAGGAGAAGGTCGTCAAAAAATGCCGACTCCTGAGCGTGGATTTGCCGAAGGCCCAGCTACGGCACAACGTTCTCCGGGTGGTACATTCTTGCCTCGTCCGGGAAGTGAACAGCCAAAAACCGCAGAACCTGCCCTTCCACAAAAAGTTCAATTCTCTGAAATAGAAAAAATAAACCAAAAAATCTCCGCCGACGCTGTTGCCCGTTATGGTCTAACCGACGACCCTGCTAAAACCGGATATGTTATGCCCAATGGACAAGGGCTGGACTTTTCTGGTGGACAGCGTGCTCGTGCTCTCGACCACGGAGATGTTAGCGACTTACTACCGAGAACGGGGGTGTATAAAGTTCCTTATAATGATAATCCACGTCCATATTTCGAACGTGCTACTGGAGCCATACGTTGGCTTGGCGGCAAGGATTATGCATCGTTTGAAATGACAGGAAAAGAGATAACACAAGCACAAGCGGAATTTATCTTAAATGCTGTCGAAAAAAGACCGGAAATTAAAACGTTGTTAGTAGATATTAATGAACCCGGACAGCCCCATATGGGGTCTGCCGCCGTAGACGCACCAAAAAGTATTGAAGACGTTATGCGGGCAGTAGGTGACGCTCGTAGAGATGCTAACCGTGGCTCGTCCAAGCTCGATAGAGTTATGTCAGCGATGGACAAAGTGGAGCAGTCTGCCAAGAACCGTATAGCTCAAAGCAAAAAGCTGTACGGGGCACAGTTTGATATCACAGGTGCTGTAATTCTTGGTGCAGAGCAATTGCGCGATTACTCGCTCATTGGGGCTGTAAAACTCTTCAAGGGAACCGTATCTTTTGCCCGCTGGTCTTCGGAAATGGCACAAGAATACGGGGACAAAATTCGTCCGTACCTGAATGATATCTTTGAGCAATCCCGTAGTTTAATCTTTGAGAATATTCCGGAAAACTTGCGCCAGCGTTATATGCAGTCGAATTGGTCTCCTAATCGTGTGCTTGACCATATTCAATCTGGTAAAGACTACGCTATTTTGACTGCGGAAAATCCGAATAACACTAGGATATCTGCGCAGGAGAACACCGTTCGCACTTATAAGCTCTTGGAAGACCTGAAGTCAAAAGGCTACGAAGCAATTCCGGTGGAAGGAAATACGAAAGATGTTCCCGGACAAATTGAGAGCGTATTTTTTATACCTGATATTGCTCCACGTGACGCAGCGGAATTTGGCCGAGCGCACGGTCAGGGAAGCGTACTGACCCGTGAAGGTCTACAGTGGCTGAAAGCGAATGCTGCGGAAGACCACGTGAACCCATCCGATGTCGGCAGGTTAATTACTGGCCGCGATGCGCGTGAACAAGATTACTTCAGTGTTCTGCGCGGGCCATCCGGCGAAGAAGTTCCTTTTAGCGTGCCGTTGAATTTCAGCCGTGAAATTCCTGCTGGTGCTCCAGCCAAGGTATTTCTTGGTACGAAACTACAGGGTGTACGCTCAGTTGACCAACTAGATTCCTCCAAGGTACAATCACCGTCAGTTGCTGGCGTTGGTACCTACATGACGGAATCACCGCAGGGTGCTTCTGCTTTGGCCGGAGAAACCGGGCAGGTTATTTCTGGGGTATTACGACCAGACGTTAAATTGCTGGAGGGTTCGGAAACACCGCTTCCGGCAACGTTGGCCGACAGTGTACGCATCGCTTTCGCCCGTATTGCCAGCAAACTGAAACCGGATTCGAAACCGGAAGACGTATTTGAGATGTACAAAAACAGTGGGAGCGGCAGTCTGAATGAGCCGCGCTTGACCTACATGGAGGTAATGCACGCTGTCCGGAAACTGGTCGGAGAGAAAAAAGAAGGCATACAAGCAATTAAAGAGTTTGAAGCCGTACTCGCCAAACAAGGATACGATGGCGTCCGCTTCACACAGGCAGGTCAAGGACGCTCAATGTTGCTGTTTCCAGAAGATGTTTCTGGAGCCAGTATTTCTGATTTGCTGCGTCCCGCTGGGCCAAGTTCTCGGTTAACACCAGATGAAGCCCGCGCATGGGATAGTCCGGCGTTGGAAGACAGTGTTCGCTACAAAGAACTTGCTCAACGTCAATATTTGAAAGACACCAAAAATTACACGCAAAAAGAGAAGGAAGAACTTCTGGACTCTTATAAACAGGCCATCAACGCCACGCCAGAAATGCACGCTCTTGCAACCAGATTGCGCGATAAGTTTTCTGAAGTCTTTGAGGAAGCTAATGCAAAAGGTGTCCTTCCTAAATCAGTCGAAGACTACGTTGCTCACGTGTGGGGTAAAGATTACGACGGTGTACCGAAAAATGAGTTAAGCCACGCGGCACAACAGGATAGTTCATTCCACACGAACGTCAGCATGGCCCGCCATCGCGTGTTCAAGAATGCTTTTGAAGGACAGTTGTTTGGCCGGAAACTGGTTACAGACAATCCGGTTCGAATTGCTGCACACGAAATGCGTTCTGTTGGCGAAGCCATTGCTGCCCGTGATTTTATGGACAGACTGCGGGATAAGCACATAAAAGCTTCCGATGGTCGAGCAATGGTTGCACTATCAGGTACGGGAGAATTGGTGGAAGGTTCTGAAGGACGAGACCCTGCCATCTTTACTAATCACAATCGTATTCGGAATATCCGTATTCCTGCCAAAGAAATCGAGCGCCTAAAGCAATCTGGAACGCTCGACAAGATGATTGAAAGTGGTAAAATTATACAAGCCCGCAACGGCAAGGATAAGCCGCTGTATATGTATAATACACATGACTACCGCGTAATTGACCATCCGGCTATGAAAGATTGGAATTTTGGCGTGCAGGCTCCAGATGGCACGAACGTCATGGTGAAGGGAGAACTCCGCGCACACCCGGAAGCCTACCAGTATTTGAATCAAATCCTTGGCCGTGAAAAATCACCGTTGATGGAAAGCAAGCCAATGAAGGCTGTGCTAAAGGCAGGAACAGAAGCCAAAGGAATCCTTCTGTCGTTTGATACCTTCCACGTAATTCAAGAAGGATTGCGTGCGCTAATGACGGGCATGAGTCCGTTCAAGATTGCCGACTTTGACCCTTACGACCCTGTTTTGGCGCGATTGGTAAAACAAGGAGCCACGTTCGGAAAAGACCACCGTAGCCGAGAAATCTGGCAGGAAGGTAACGTTGCCGGACATAGTAAATTAATCAGCAAGATTCCTCTTGTTGGGGATTTGCAGGATGCTATTCAGGATTTCTTGTTCAACAAGTATATTCCGGGATTGAAGGTTCGTGCTGCTCGTTCACTTTATGAACGATATCGTGCCGCTAACCCAGAGTGGGAGTTGGATAAAACAGCACGTGTGGCTGCGGCAGACGTAAATGAGCGTTTTGGTGGGCTGAACTACCGGGACATGGGGCGGAGTGCAGGTACGCAGGATTTCCTGCGATTAATGACACTCGCCCCTGACTGGTTGGAATCAGAACTTCGTTTCGTAAAACGTGTAATGACTCCGGGTGGAGAAGGACAGATTGCACGTCAAGACACTATCCGGCTGGCTGCATACCTGTGGGCCGCTGCCCGCGTGATGAATTACATGAATACAGGCAAACCGCACAATGAAGCGCCGTTCGGTGTGGCCGTAGTGGACGATACTGGAAAAGAAACTATTTACAGTGTTCGCACGCTACCGACAGACATGCTGCACTTTGCGGCAGACCCGCTAGGGTTTTTACGTGGTCGTTCCAGTCCGGTTGTTCGTGCAGGCACAGAGATTTACACAGGCCGGAATAATCGTGACCAAAAACTGACACGCGGACAGGTGTTTGTAGACGTGCTCCGCAACGCCGCGCCCATTCCGCTGCAAAACATCGGCAGAATTGCTGGCGAAGCTCCGTCAGATATTGGTACAAGCGGGCAGATTGTCAAGGCGGCTGGCGGTACAGCGATGGTGTATAAAACACAGGCTGAGAAACTTGCGGCAGAACTTGCTAGCGACCGCGCTGAACAAGGGCCAGTCGAACCAGATAAACTGATTAGGCACCAAACTTTGCTCCACTTGCAAGACGAACTTAGAAGTGGAAAAATACCGCCAACGACTATTCATAAATTAGTTGAAGATGGGCAGATGTCTGTAAAAGAAGCTAAAGCTTTACTGAAGAATACAGAAGAGACGGCGGGGATGGATGCAAGTTTGGCAAGGATGTATAGCAGAGCAGCAAGACTACCGATGTCGGATTTTATAAAGATTTGGCAGGCGGCAGGAAATCAAGAAAAAACCGCACTTGTGCGCCTCCTTCTCAAGAAAAAAACAAACTATCTTAAAAAAGCTATGATAGAAATGTCTCCTGCGGAGAGGGCACAGGACAGCACGTACCGTTGGATTCGGACTGCTTTTCCGCAAGAAGCTCCTTGGGAATAATCTTATTTTTCTTTCCGCTCTTTCTCATCTTAATTCCACGCCACAGTAAATGATTCCTAATTGCTGTTAAAGATACTCCAAATACATCGGCTATTTCTTGCAATATTTTTCCTTCAAGGTACATCTGTTCGGCAATTTCATCGGGAATATTTTTATTTGTATTATAGTGTGCTATCCCATGTAAAGTATGCTTTCCTTTGTGTGACTCCCCAGCCTTTTTCCGATTACCGGGAACAGAAAAATATTTTATACGCGCTTCTCGTAGTTTTTCAATAGTTTCCAAACTATGTCGTTTACCTAATCTAGGGTCGTTTTTTAATCGTGCTTTTGCCATAGCTACTTTTGTTTTTTCTGAAAGTGGTTTACCTAACCGACAGGCGCGCAGTTTGTCTTTTACCTCTTGCGGAATAATTCTCGCTTCTTGTTTCGCTCTATATTCCGGATTGGTTTTCCATGCACGCTTAATACCAACGCTCATTTTTAGGCGCGTTTCTTCTGTCGGAATAACTCCGTCTCCACCCATCGTAGTATTATATCCACGCTCTGGTTTATAAGACGAAAAAATTTTTATGCACAGTTTTTCCAAGTCATTTGCCGCTTGTTCGGTCTCCACATAGCTTATGTTTTGAATAATAAAATTTTCTGGCCCATGTTTTCGAATAGCTCGATAAATGTAAGATTTCATACGTACAGAATCTTTAACGTGCTGCTCCCAACGTTCTTCAATAGTTTTCGAAGTCTTTCCAACGTAGACTTTTCCGTTGTTTTGATTAGTGATAAGGTAAATTATAAACATGGTTTATTCCGGCAGGATTTACTGTTTTCTCTTAGGGTCAAGAATTACGTTTGGTTGGTAGGTATATGCAAATAAAAGATACGTGCCATCTCCCAGTGGCTTTTCATACTGAGTTTTGAATTGCAACGGCTTCATGGCGTCCCCAACCGTGGTCG
>ERZ1292629.3217-Hain-H43-01um-R1-3217-length-12801-cov-7_pt1 | contig 12801 bp, 29 predicted proteins | sample MGYA00564399_ERZ1292629 | MGnify/ENA primary metagenome ERZ1292629 (study PRJEB36523, sample SAMEA6512636) | groundwater metagenome | collected 2019-01-08 | study: AquaDiva: Metagenomics assemblies of 32 groundwater samples | reverse complement strand
GCTGTGCGTCCGCTTGTGCTGGCGAGACACAAGTAATTTAACTGAGGGCATGTAGTTCTCACCCGCACAGCAGGTGGCTTAATCCTCTTCTGTCTGCTTGCTATGCGGGGATTTTTCTTGAAAAATTAAAAATTGGAGGGGAAAGATGTACTACTGTGTTTACAAAGATGATGGAGCATCCGGAGGTTGTGGACAACTGGTAAGCATTACAGCGCCAAGAACCAGTTTGATGATATTTCCTAACGAGAAGTTATTCTTGGCTATGCTAGATAAGGTTGAGAATAGTAGCAGTGGCCGCAAGAATGCACGCATAGAGGAAATATTTGCGGATGGAGATATAGGCTATCTACCAGTACAAAGAGTACGAAGACAGGCTAAGGATATTTTCCTGGGTGACGCATAACGCATAGCTAAGGTGCGCGAGCCGCGATAGCGGCGAAGCGTCACCTTGAGCGCAGGGTTATACTGGGGGTGATATGGCTTATATTATTAGAATTATTGACAGAAAAACAAAAGAAATTGTGCAGGAAGAAAAAAGAAAATCATATCAAGCGGCTGATCGCCTTTGGTGTCAGGTATTAAAAAACGTAAATGCACTTAAATACAAGATGGAATTTATTGAAATTGCGAATGATGTATAACGTGTAGTTAAGCCGCCGCGCTTTTGGCGCGTCCGTGTTGACCGACGAGTTAAGGGCCAAAAGTCGGCGCTGGCGACCCGTCGATACGATGGTTGGGAGGGTTTTTCATGGGATACAAGCAGCGAGATTATTGGGAAGAGTGCCTTGCCTCTTCTTTTGAAGAGCATGGAGTCACAACCACGCCGGAGCAATTGAAGGCCATTACGACGGATGTTGAAAATGGACACGATAATATCGGCATAGCATTTTATTCGCCCCCTCTGAGTGATCGGATAAGCGATATTAAAAAAGAGTGGAAGATGAAATACGAATCCCTTGAGCGCGAGTTTGCCAAATATCGCGGCAACGCTGAAACCGCAGTCAAGGTGGCATTGCATCAATACAGCGACGCACAAGTGAGCATCGAAGAGAACGGTGAAGTCTTTCGGCACGGCGGGCGTACCGAGAGGATTCAGTAATCCCAACATTTAGTTAAGCCTGTAGCTCTTCTGTCTGCTTGCTGTGCGGGGGTTTTACGTTCCTTATCTGCTATGCGCTCGACTGTCTAGTGACATGAAGCGCATTTTGAACATGTATAAAAGCAAGGAAGGAGAGGTTAAATCAAAGAAATTCTAAGAGGAATAATCGAAAAATGGGAAGACAAGGAAGGCGATTTGGACACGGACAGGAAGGCTTATAAGCTGGTTGGAGAGTTCATGGATGATTTGAACAAGATTTTGAAAGCCTTCGAAGAAAAACAAAGAAAATGTTGTGAGGTGAAAAAAGATGAACTGTAACCGAATTAAGATTGATTCGCCTGATAGGGAAATGAAGTTGAAAGAACAAAAAAGGAAAAGAGAAAAGAGATTATTGAACTATGCAATATCTCTGGGCTTTACGCGCTATAGGGCATTACAATTGCGGCACATGTCGAAAGTCAGGATTAAGGCTTTGTGGGAAAAGGGGAGGGTATCATGGAATTTATAGGGGTTACAGATTGTTCAAATTGCCCGTGTTTAAGCCGATGTCGGGATGAAAACAATTGCAATCTTAATTACAACGTTGACTTACTTTGGAAAAAAGACAAGGAACTTGTTTATTGTTCTACTGAATGCAAACTTGAATCGGTAACTTTTGAAAACAAAGTCTTTAAACAAGACAAGACAACGGCAACCAAAATACGCCCGGAGAATTGGCGATAACATCGGTAGATAACCGATATATTTTTTAGAAAGGGGAATAAAAAGTGAACTTGGAATTAATCAAAACTGAATTGGAGAAATATGCCATTGCAGATGCGGCCATTGCAGAATTACACGAGCTATACATGCCACTGAAAATCAATGGAATTGCCGATAAAAAAGGGGCATTGGTGGTGTACAAGGCAAGGCGCGATGTAGCGACTAAACGTTGTGATATCGAAGCGAAGAGAAAGGAATTGAAGGCTGACAGCCTTGCCTATGGCAAAGCCGTAGATAGTGAGGCAAAAAGGCTTACGGACAATCTCTTGGTGATAGAGAATCATTTAAAGCAAGAAGAGCAAAAGGTAGAGGACGAGAGGATAAAGATTGAAGCTGAAAGATTAAATGCACGCCTGGATTTAATAGGAGGGTTGTTCCCTTATACGCGGTACACATGGGCGCAAATAATCAAAGACATGGATGATGAAAAGTTCGAATCAGAACTTGCCAAAGCAAGAATTGGCCATGAAACTGAACAAAAAAGATTAGCGGAAATCGAAAAAGAAAAAACAAAGCAAGAGGAAGAAAAAGAAATATTGCGAAAAGAAGCTGTAGCGCAAGAAGCTACAAGGCTATTCCTGGTCGCAGAGAATGAAAAAATGAGAAAACAAAAAGAGGAATTGAAAGCGCTGGAACGGGAACTGATGTTAGATAGACAAAGAGATGAAGCGACACAAATAAATACAAAAGCCGATGCGCTGAGGGCAAAACTAGAAGAACTAATCGATGAAGTAGATCGTAACGAGCAGAGGCCGAAGGTTCCTGAACACACCGGGTCAGTGTGGCGAGAAGATGACGACATAGACAAGATGAGAGTTTTCGCCGCTCAAATAGAAAGCTTAATACCTCCTATCGTTGTGAGCAATACAGCGAAAAAAAGGGTTCTCTTTGCAATGGATTCTCTGTCCGATATAGGTCAATATCTTAGGGAGGATTTTTAGGATGGGTGTAAAATGAATGAAATTAATGAGTGGGTTGAAAAAAGAAAAGGTAAAATATCCGCATCTAATGTGGCTGCTATTCTAGGACTAAAACCATTTGGTAAAACACCTATTGACGCATGGTCTCAGATCATGGGTTATTCGCCAGAGCAAGCAGACAAACCAGTTTGGCGCATGGGGCGTAAAGCAGAAGCTATGATTGCTGATTTATACTCCGAAGATGCTGGCGTAAAGCTGGTAACACCGCAAGACCCGATGGTACATGCCGAGCTACCGTGGCTATGCGGTACCCCTGACAGGCTTATCGTTGGGCAACCAAAAGGAGTGGAAATTAAAAACGTTGGAAAGCACATGCTATATGGCTGGGGTGAACCTGGAACTGATGAAATACCAGACTACTACCTAATGCAGGTTGCTGTATATATGGCGATTACTAGATATGATGTTTTTGATGTCGTGGCAAGCTTGGCGGGAGAATACCCAACAGTTTTTCCAATCCGAAGGGACAAGCAACTGGAAAACAATATTTTGAAATTATTGGATGAGTGGTATGTGATACATATCGTTGGCAATACGCCGCCTGAACCTGATTCGTCAATCCGCTATTCTGATTTCCTTAAAAACCAATGGCCGCGCGACAAAAATCCTCTGAAGCGGGCGGACGGCATGACCGAATTTGCCATGGAAAAGCTGGCAGAAGCACGGAAAGCTTGCGATGAGGCAGAAGAGCTTAAGGTGTTGTACGAAAATGTTGTCAAGGCATACATTGGGGACGCAGAGGGGGTGGAAGGGGAATGTGGGAAGATAACCTGGAAGGCGACAAAGGATTCAGTAAAGATAGATTATGAAGGGATTACAGAAGAACTATTCCAGCTATCAGAAATACAAGAGCTTTTGGTAAAGTACGACCTCAGTAAAGCAAGGCTTATGGCTGATTATACTAGCATTACGCCTGGTTCAAGGCGATTTTTGGCAAGACTGAATAAATAGAAAGGAATGGGAAGGGAAATGGAAGGACTAGAACTTATGCGCGGAGTTACCGAACAGGGAAATATACCCGCACTAACTAATATGGAAGGACAGAGGGCGATCGCCGAAGTGCAGGCCGCCGTAATAATGGCAAAGCGGTTTCCGCGTGACCAAAAGCAGGCGTATGACCGCATAATGCTTGCTTGTCAAAGACCGTCGCTGGCTGAACAGGCAGTTTACGAGTATGCGCGCGGAAGCACGGCCATAGTGGGGCCGTCTATTCGTTTGGCCGAGGCGATTGCACAGAACTGGGGCAATATCCAGTTTGGAATCAGAGAGTTGGAACAGCGGGATGGGGAAAGCACAGTGGAAGCTTATGCTTGGGATATAGAAACGAATACCAGGCAGATGAAGACCTTCCAAGTGACGCATAAACGTCACACGAAAAAAGGCTCATACAAGCTTGAAGACCCGCGCGATATATATGAAATGGTTGCAAATAATGGCGCAAGGCGGCTTCGGGCGTGTATCTTGGGGGTAATACCTGGCGACATTGTTGATGCGGCGGTGACGCAATGCGAGGAAACATTGAAGGCAAAAGCGGACACGTCGCCGGAAGCGACGAAGAGGCTGGTCGAGGCGTTCAAGGTGTTCGGCGTGACAAAGGAGCATTTGGAGAAGCGATTACAAAGAAAGCTTGATGCTATTACCGCTGCACAGGTTATCGGGCTACTGAAAATTTATAATAGCTTAAAAGACGGCATAGCATCGCCTGCTGATGTGTTTGATATCGAGCAGACTAAAGAGGCTGAAAAAGGCATGGAAGGTCTCAAGGCGAGACTGGAAACAAAAACAGATGATGGGAAACAAACATTAAGCCAGGCTATGGATGGGCTTTTGAAAATTGTGCCTGAATTTGTTACGCCGCTTCCACCCACAATCCAAACTCCTGCAACTTATGCGTTCTGTACAACAGAAGAAGCCAAGAACGAAACGGCTCCCCCGCTAACCCAATTACCGATAGCCAAGGAATATATATCAAAGGTGATATTCCCAAAACTGAAGGAATTAGGGTTTGACACGAAAACATTAGCAGAAGAAAAACTGAAAGAATGGAGTAGTGGTGAATTAACCACATTCGAATCGCTTGATATTTTGAAAGCTGAAGCTTTCTTCGTAATGCTTCAGGAACAAGGAGAAAAGGCGTGAATTTTAAACCAAAAAAAGAGACAGAATTGAATTCGTTGTTACCTAAAGGCGAATATGAATTCAAAGTAATCAAAGCAAAAGAGGGTAAAAGTAATGCAGGAAATGATATGATAACGCTCGTAATTGATATATACGCACCTGATGGCAACAGCAATAGGATTTACGACTACTTATTGGAGTCGGTTGCCTACAAGCTGAAGCATTTTTGTGAGGCTGTTGGGCTTTCCAAAGAATACGAGGACGGTAGTCTGGTAGATTCGATGTGTGTAGGCAGAGGCGGTAGGTGTCTCATCGATATAGAGATTGATAAGAACGGAAAATATTCTGATAAAAACGCAGTGAAGGATTATATTGTTAGTGATATCCTCAAAGTGGATGTTGTGAATGTCGTAGAAGATTTACCTTTTTGATATTGGAATTTTAAAATTTGAATCCAGGCGCGGCACGGGCGGTACTTCCCTCTTCCCTTTCAGCCGTCCGCGTTCGCGCCATTTTAATCTGAGGAACGAAATAAAATTGGAGGATAGAAAAATGCCGGATTATTATTGGGCACTCGGTTATATTATCACACTGTTAATTCTCATGAATGTTCATTGTTTCACCAGGACACCCCAGATATTCCTTACCTCATATCCTATTTGGATACAAGGCAAGAGGGCGTTTGTTGGCACGCCACAAGCCATTCTACCGCTTATTCTCTCCGTCATCTTTATTTCGTGTGTCATGAGTTCTATCATGTGGAAAACGTTGAACAGGTGAAATGTTTAGAAGCCATTTTTAGGCCGCTTGAATGATGGGTTAGGCTGATTTTAACATGGAGACGAAGATGAAAATTAAAGTGACGATGAAAGACCCTGACACGATGCACGACGCTGTTCGTGAGTCCGTGGAGCGCGACGTGAAGGCGATGGACTTGCCAGAAGATGAGAAGGAAATGCTCATTGAGGCGCGCACAGAAAAAGAGCAGGCGAAGATGGCTAAGTGGTTCGAGTACGGAGAGTACCTTTCGGTGGAATTCGATACCGAAACCATGACGGCGACGGTGTTTGATGCCTAACACTTAGTTCAGCATAAACCGGATGGCGAGGTTCTGGACGAGAAAAAAACTTATTAAGGAGATTGAAATGGATTTAAAATTGCATAATTTCGCAGACGCTAAGGTAGGCGATAAGGCATGGGTTGTGCCTAACGGTTGGGGATCTATTGTGTATATTTCCACTAAGAGTAATCTCCCGATACATATTATTGGATACGCCTCGGTTGATGAGGATTTTTCGGCATTAACAACAAGCGATGGGAGGAACCGTGCGGGTAAAATTGTAGCTTTCAAAGAAGAAATGCGCCTTGTCCCTGCATCTGAAAAGCCAATACAGGATGAAAAATTACTTGATGAAAAGATTGCTAAGTACGAAGCATTAAAAGACAGTTTAGAAACTAATCGGATTTTGTACAAAGAACTAAGAAACTTAATATACGGAGAAATATTGGACGACTTGAATCAAATCCGCAAGGTTTTCGTTGAAAAGCAAAAATGTTGTAGTGAATCAGGAGCTATATACGGAGGTAAAACATGTTTAGAATAGACCCAAAATTGCACGACTTCACAAACGCAAAAGTGGGAGACCAGGTTTACGACATACTGCTTGGGCAAGGCTGGATTACGGAGATAGAAATTGATACTGCTTTCCCTTTGTTAGTTTATTTCTATGATTCATGTAATAGTTTCCAAGAGGGGAAAAGGTATACATTCGTTGGAGACTCTGTGTTCGGCTGTTCAATAAGACTATATAAAGAGCCTATGCAGGTGATGCCGGCGACAGGGAAATATATACACGTAATCAGTTGTCGAGCCTGCCCGTACATTACAAAGCATGGTAATCTACCGGATGATTGTACTCTATACAACTTGCGGATAGAGAATTATGATGTTATTCATCCGGGGTGTAAATTATGACCATTTTAGAGGCATTGGAAAAGTCTGACCAATTTATCAATGGAGAATTGGTTTGGAGCAAGGGCTATTACGGTGTCATAGACCCGGTTTATGACAAATCAACGATAGATGTAATATGCGAAGTTGTTAGGGTATTATCCGAAGAAGTAAAAGCTAACAGGCGTGGGGAATTTGTTTGCAATCGTTGCCACCTCAGAAAAACCGCTGAAAGTAGCTGTGATTTTTGACATGGCTGGAAAAAATAAAACAAATAAAATGATACTCGTGAGAATTCTCCAAGGAGATTAACATGCTTTTTTGTCACCAATGTGGGGGGGGAACCGAAACACTGAATGAAGGATATTGCGAAGATTGCCGGGAAGAAAATCAATGTCGGCTTGACTTGCATAACTTTAGTCTTAACGCGTGGAATAAATTAAGTGACGATGAGCGGGATAGTAGAATTAAGAGTGCGCTTTTTAAGTGAACAATTTCTAGACAAGGAAGGGGGAAAAATGAAGAAATATTTAATTGTTTTGGCTTTTGCTTTTGGCGTGACACCAATCTGTGATGCTGATTGCCGTGTTAATTATGACTATCGTAATTCAGGGGGGAATACCTACACGGTAACGCATTATGATGCGCATGAAGGGTACAAAGGCGTGTCTATCTATAATCAAAACACAAGGATTATGACCAATCACAACACCAATAATGGTTATACCGGCGGTACAGGATATGATTGTGTTTATGACAATGATTACAGATCAGAAACAACGTATGTGTATAATTACGATGCCATATCAGGATATGCTGGCGTTTCCATTATAGATAGCGATTAATATGGCACGAAGCCTTTTCTTCCGCTATAGTGGCACAACAAAAGAAGCCGATGAGTATAACAAGCACTCATCGGCTTCCATCCTACTTTCAATTTAAAATTTTCATTCGGTTAGAATCTAAATAGTAATAAACACCCTTTTCGGCAAGCTCATCTATCAGGATATCAATGCTTTCCTGGATTGTTTTTTTTAGCTCGACAGCATGCCGGAGCTGGATTATTTTACACATTGTGCCAATAAAATCTTTTCCCTCTTGATTCATTTTTTTCTACCTCATTAAGTTTGTGCCTGTGGATCGCCATACAAAATGGCCTTTATGTACTCATTTTCGCTGTACTCAGATGTACGCGCCCTTAATACCTGGCCGTCTGATGTTTTGTTTGCTCGGTTCCGGCTATAGTTGGCGTCAACAAACGAGGCTGCTGGCTCGCATTTTGGGCATCGCCTATTTTGCTTTCCCATGCTTTCGAATAGCTTGCCACACATAAGGCATGTACGCAACTTGTAATCTCCTTTCAGCAAGGATACAGTCTTATAGTTTTCTTTTTCTCTCATCTGTTGCGCGCATTGGTGGCATTCGTTCCTGTTTCTGCCTATATTCAAGCCAAATCGCATTTCCCTCTTACATCTTCCACATTGCCAGAGGGCGAATTCGTGTCCCTGTGAATTATTATCCAGCTTTTTTACGAAAATCATATCTTATTACTCCTTAATATTTTTGATATTGTTTTAAGGTCTGATATCGCCGCCTCGATTTTAAGCGACAATATTTCGTCCACTTCTTTTGTTTTTCCGATCTGACTAAACACAGATATTGCATGTAATACTATATCTAACATCTCTTTTTTGATTTCCTTTTTTGTTGATACTCCACCGTTTTCGGCGTTAGGTTTTTTGTCTCTACTCATTTTATTTCTCCCCCTTAATAAAAAAATCATCACAAACTTTCTCGCCCGTACAATTCCTTTGTACGTATCTCAATGCCCCGTCCCTGGTAATATTTTGGATCGTCCAGAGTTTTTGCCCGAATTCGGTCTTGGTCACTTTCCATCGCCCCAACTCTTTGTCTTTACTTATATGTATCATCTCTCATCCCTTCCTAAAAATTCTTAATATGTAGTCTGCCAATACAAAGATGCTTTTTCGTCCAATAGATTGTTGCATTCCCCTTTGTATTACCTTCGCTCGAAGAATACCACACCGGGAAATATTTCCCGTCAATCTTAATACCCTTTTTCAGTAGTTTAATTTCCACTATATCCCCCCCAGAAGAACCAGGTAAATAAAAACCGCCAGCCCGAACCACGCCGCATGGATACACTCCCACACGGCGTTCCCTCGGTTACTTAATATTGTCTTCATTTCCACACCTCCAGTAATGTTAGCACACGCTTTAGGTCAGCGATTGTCGCCTCTATTCGTGGCAATAGTGTTTCGTCTTTTATTTTTTCGATCTAACGCAAAACCTCTGATTCCCCCCTTTGCTGTTGGCATGTCGCGTCGCCGTCGGCATGCTCTTTTCTGCAGGTATCCGGGAACTTCCCGTATACTTGATTGCACTCTGGCCTATACATGCCCCGCGAGTAAGCACAATGCCTACAGCAATGCCCACATACAACCCCCATATTCTGTGCGTCCCAGGCATTTTGTTCAATCTGTGTTTTCATTTCTCTTCTCCTTCTTTCGCCCTCACGGGCTTTAATCCTCTAAATCGAATGTCCTGTCAATCCCTGCTAAGATATTGCCTACTACTAACTCTGCGTCTTCTTTCTTTTTGTACTCTACAGATTCCTTTCCTTCTTTGACTATCTTCCATTTCCCCTCTTTCTCTGTAATCTTAAAATCCCGTCTCTTCATCTTTCCCTTCTTTCTGCCCATTACAGGCTTAATCCCCATTCCCATACTGTGTTAATAAATGTCCAAATTTTCCACTCACAATGCAGGTTTCAAACTGATATACTCTAATTCTGTTTTTAATATCCTCCAGTCTTCTTTGGTCTCTTTTCAGCCTTACTTGATAGTCATTGTCCCACTTCTTGGTCTTTATTGTTCCTACTTTTAAATTTATCCGCTCGTTCAAGGCCTTTATGAATTCTTTTTTGTATCCTTCAGCATCAAGGCTATCACCATGCCATGACAACTTAATTGTCATACCATCAGCAAATGCTTGTTTTGCCCTCCTATTCAACTCCATATACTCTTTTACATATTTATATTTCCACATACTTTTCCCCGCTTTCTGCCCTTCACGGGGCGTTAAACACACTTAATCCAATATCCCTTGCCTTCAGGGGTGTTTCCCTCTATCATCCCAAATATCCCATCTGTAATATTAATATTTACTGTACCCGGCTTGAAAAACTCCGGGTGGTGGTGTTCTTTCGCTACGTACATCGTACATAACTCTACCTTTATATTCATTGTACCGTTCTCGATGCTTTCAATTCGTCCTATCACATTACACCTCCCTTTCCGCTAAAATCTCTGAGATAACACCGATTGCCCCATTATAAGCAGGTTTTAACCCCAACTGCTTCACCTGCCACCGGATTTTACCGATAGCAGCCTTGAGATTCCCCGCTATCGCTTGCCCCTGATACGGATAAGGGATACAAGGTAATAATATACTGTAAGTTATAAGTTTCATGTTTCCATCCCTTCTTTCTGCCCCACTAGGGGGGCGGTAATATTACTAAATTAATTAATCCAGCCAAAGGTTTTCCATATACTCCAAGCCGCCTCGATACCCAATTCACAATCCTCTCTACTTTCGGGTTCAGACTGGATACATGGGTCGTTCCCGTTTGAAAGTAATATCCAATACATCCCTCTTGTATCATTATCCTCACTAAGTGATATAATAATCTCTTCTCCTTCTATCTCATCATCCACGTTGATTTTAGCAATATCTATTTTCCCCTCTTTGTACACTGTCTTTTCCCCTCTTGCTGGGATTGCGGTATCATGCCAGTCTTGCTTGCCGCTGCAAGCATTCTGTGCGTCCCATGCGTTCTGTTCAATATTCATCTTTTTCCTCCTTCCACCCATAAGGGTGTAAATTCTCGTGGCAAGCATCGCCAGCAGCGATTAATCTTGCCGCAAAAACAATAGAGCAATCGCCTTGCCAAGCGTGCCAAAATGTTTGCAAATAAGTGCGAAACAACCCGCAAACCCTTTAAAATCAAGGCAGAAAGTTTTTTTATTTTGCTTTGGCACGGCAAAAAACGCGCTAACGGAAAACCCGAAACCATTTCATTTTGCATGTATACAAAAACATACAATCGACAGCAAACCCAACAAAATCAAAGGTTGTAAGGCTTTTTCATTTGTGTAGCAAGCATTGCAAAAATGAAATGACTGGATTTCGCCTTGATATTCCATTTTACACACATCTAGAGGATTGCAAGAAAATACGCATTCGGTGTCGGTTTTCCCATAGGTGCAGTAATTTTACTGCACCCCCGTTTGGATATACCCAAACGGATATACTCTTTGTGCAGATATTCAGTATTTATAAATTATTCAGTGCCTAATTCCCGAAAGGTGGGGAAAGTATAAAATCCTAATAATTCTCATCATTTTCCAGTAATCGCCGGCGAATCCTTATTTTATGCGGGTTGCAGCTTATTACTAAAGCCATTACTTTGTAACAGTATGCACATTATCAGACGTTGGATAATCGATAGATTTCGTAAGTCTAGTAATACCAAACCCTTACATTCCCCACCGTTTGTAGTCCATATCATTTACTCTAGGTAGAAGCAACAAGGGTTCCCACGGTTTCCCCACCTTCAGTGTTACTCCTTCTCATCCAGGTTCCCCACCTTCCGCATCTCTAAGTTATACCTTCTCATCAATCCCGGGAGATTGTTTGTATCTATATTCCGCTCAGTAGATACCAATAGGCTCAGATTGTATCCATACAGTACCCCCCTACCCTCCGGTTCACCCCCCCCCATACAATATATTTATAGTCCCTCTCGCGCAAAATTGAAGCGTTCTATAGGAGCTTTTTTATTATAAAACGGTATAAACAATACTTAAAATTTTATTGGTAATCACTCATTAGAAATCTAATAGAAGTCTATTAGAAAGATTTGGAAATATACAAACAAAAAATGCTGTAACGCCTAACAATTCAAGCATTACAGCATTATTTGAAAGTCTAACAGAATTCTAATTATTTTGGTAATATAAGTAGATATTTTCTAATCAGAGAGAAAAGTCTTTATTATTTTCAGATGATTGAAGATATGGTTCTTTTTTTGGGTACTACATTCGAAGTCAATCTTTTCATCTTCGAAATAGAAATCAACAACCCTGATAACAGAATCTAAGAAATCCAGATATTTTTCAAGATTCTGTGGTGTCATATTGCCTACCCTTTTCTGAATACCGTTAACAAGTTTTTGTTTTTGTTCTATTTTCATTCTACATTCCCTTTAAAAAGTGTTCCAAGGAACGCACAGGAAGCCCGCTGGCTTGCTTTGTTGACATTCAGCGTCTATTGGCTATAGTATCTGTTACGCTCAATCGTACAAGGCTTATACTGATTGTGTGTTATTACGTACAACTCTTTTGTTATAAATATCATGCCTTGTATCGTTGGGCTGGAAGGGGTTATGTGGAGTAGTAGGAGTACAGGATATATCTAACACCCGAAGAGTATGCATGGTTACAGAATTGCAAGAGCAACGGTATGGGAATCTGAACCATTGTTTAGAATTGTCATGTCCTATAAGCTGCCAGATAGTATAATACCCGGTCTGCCCACATTTGTCACAGAATGCGTGATTAACAAAATCTGCTTCTTGATTTACTTTGACACGATGCCATCTGGAAGTAAAGTCCTCAAGTACCGGGAAAGTTTTGTTTTTAGATTCTTTGAGTATTAAGTCACAGATTTTAACGAAATCATGGTTGGTAAAGCCTTTAAGCTCTTGCATCAGGAAATTAATTTTGCATTCTCTGGATTGTTGGTTTGCGCTTGCGTTGTAATTATCAAACAGCCTGCCTATTTGTGTTATAGCTACTTCATGCGTAATC
>ERZ1292629.3216-Hain-H43-01um-R1-3216-length-12806-cov-6_pt1 | contig 12806 bp, 7 predicted proteins | sample MGYA00564399_ERZ1292629 | MGnify/ENA primary metagenome ERZ1292629 (study PRJEB36523, sample SAMEA6512636) | groundwater metagenome | collected 2019-01-08 | study: AquaDiva: Metagenomics assemblies of 32 groundwater samples | reverse complement strand
ATACCGGTGTGCAGTATCCAATAAACCTTCCAAAGGACTTTCTAGAAGGAAAGATAACTTGGAAGGAGGCATTAAAACGGCTGACATTATAAGGTAAGGAATAATATATGTCTGATGACCTTAAAATAGGCGCAGTAGACGAAGTAGAAGTAGTAGAGAAAACAACACCGGAAACCGAAGGTGTAACTGGTGTAGAGGAAAATGACTCGTGGAAACTCGGTGCTCCGGTGGCCCAGGCTATAGAGGAGTGTGAAAGTTGTTCTGCGTAGTTTGTTTTAAAATACTTTCTGGGTTACCGCCTTTTAGTTTAGGCGGTTTTCTGGTGCCCGCACTCTAGTAGAATTTGTATAAATATGGCTACCTATACAACATTTGACCCAACAAACATCGGGACAGGAATAACGCTTTCCAATGGCAATTTGACGATGACGAAATCGGCTAACGCCTATCAGTCAGCAGGGTCAAATATAGGCAAAACTACGGGTAAGTGGTACTGGGAGTTTACATTGACATCTTTTGCCTCAAATGGTGGTATGTGGGGTATCTTTGACTCTACTGTCATACTCCAAGCCACAGGAGAGCCTACTTCTGGAACACACGGATGGGGAATTACAAACAACGGGTCAAGCGGAGGTACCATTGTAAAAAGAACTAATGCAACTAATTCCGCTTACGGAGGTGGCAAAACTCTTACCACAGGAGATGTAATTGGTGTCTATATGGACGTTGACGCAGGTACTGTCGGCTTCATTGCAGGAGATGGTACAGATATGGGTAATGCGTTCACTGGTCTTGGAGCGGAGTCATACAGAGCTTTCTCTTGCAATTATGACAATGCAAATGTCATTACAGCAAACTTCGGTGCAAGTGCATTTTCACACACAGTACCAACTGGGTATAATTCTGGTTTTTATACAAACGGAATTATGTTTGATGCTGCACTACTCGGTTCAGCGTCAACTAGTACCTCTTTCAATGAGACCTTCACTTGTACAGGTTCTAATCTCGTACTTATTGTTGGAGTTCTCGAAGATGACAATCCTCATACAGCAACTGGAGTAACTTATAACAGCGTAGCAATGACCAAGATTACCGATTTTGGTATTGAAAGTACATCGAATGTTAGCATGTCTGTTTGGTTTTTGATAAACCCAGCAACAGGCTCTCATACACTTACAACAACTAGGACAGGTACTGCTTCGTGCAGCGTGCGCGTCATTTCATACACAGGTGCAAATCAATCTCTTACATATACGGGCACACCGACAGATAACTATGCAACTCTTGGAGATACTGCGACAGCAACCTCACGCGCACTCGCTGTTACAACTCTCGCAAATAATAGCTGGGTGATTGGGTTTAACAGGACAGGACTTGTTGGCTACGCAACGACACCGGGGAGCGGCACTATGTCTAGGACGACATCTTCTGCATCAGGCAGGATATGTGGTGATAGTGGACACGACATTGTAACAGCGGGAAGTTACACAATGAATTGGACTAATGCTGGTGCAGACTCCAACATTGTAATATCACTTTCGCTTTCTCCAGTTAATACAGCTTTATTGCCTTCCGTAAACGACACAGTTACGGTTTCTGAAGCAGTAACAATGACGTTAGTGCATAAACCAAGCGTTTTTGACACCGTTACTATTTCAGAAAGTCCTGTTTCAACAAACACAGGAGCTATTTCACCCGGCACAACTTCAGACCAATTTATAACGGGTGTGGCTTGGAGTAATACCGACAATATAAAGGTTTCCGATGATATTTATGCAACAGCAACCACCGGTGCCACTGCCACTGATAATATAGCCGCATATAACTTGGGATTTACCATTCCATCGGACGCAACTATTGTCGGAATAAAGGTTGAGGTTGAGGCGAAACATAGTGCAGGCACGGTAAGTCCATTCTCTCGAATTGCTAAGGTTGTTACAGGTAGTGGTGATGCCGGTAGCAACGCAAATACCACAGGTTCAATAACAACAACGGAACAATACAACACTTGGGGTGGTGCAACAGATATGTGGGGTGTTGCTGGTGATGGCTATTCGTCTTGGACTCCAGCGGATATAAATGCAACCAGTTTTGGATATCACTTAAGAGCAGGATCCGGTGTGACTGCTGGGACACTTTCAATAGATCACGTTCGAATCACTGTCTACTACATAACTGCAGCGGGAGTAAATATTCAAGTCGCTTCCAATGTATCTGTTTTTGATGCCATCACTGTCACTGAAAGTGTCTCGGTAGAAATGACGCGACTGATTTCCGTGTTTGACTCCATCACTGTCACGGAATCAATCACCGCGCTAATACCTGTGTTGGTACCCTACGTTTTTGATTCGGTGACAATTTCAGAAGATATTTCCATTTCTATACCTTTGCCTGTCTTTGTTTTTGACTCGGTTGCAACCATAGAAAATGTAGTAACTGGTTTAGTGTCTTATATAAACGTATTTGACAGTGTTTCTGTGTCTGAAGTAGTCACTCTCAAAATAGATTTAACAACTTCTGTTTTTGATTCCATCACTGTCACAGAATCAGTCACCGTACTCATACCCGTATTGGTCCCTGATGTATCTGAGACAGTCACAGTCACAGAGGTAAACACATTCCAGGTTTTGTCTTATATAAATGTATTTGATTCTGTTACGGTCACAGAAAATTTTGACGACCAGCTTCCTATAACGTTTAGTGTTTTTGACGCGATCACTGTTACCGAAAATACCACAACTGGGTTAGTGTCCTATATAAACGTGTTTGACACCGCAACCATTACAGAGGATGTGACTCTTTTCTTACCGATACTTCCTCTAAGTGTTTTTGATGCCATAACTGTGGACGAAAATATAACAGCGGTCCCGGTATTTTATATTGACGTATTTGACACTATAACAGTCACCGAAAATCTGGGTGATCAGCTGGTAACCAGTCTAAGTATCTTTGACACTGTCACAATCGCAGAAACCGTTACAGTTGATATCCAGATAAATATTGATGTAAACGACACCATATCTGTCACTGAAGACGTCGTTACAGGTGGAACAGAATATGTATTTGTATTTGATTCCATAGCTGTCTCGGAGTACATAGAGACTCTAATACCAGAATTAGTGCCGTCTGTATATGACACTGTAACCGTTTCCGAAATAATCTCCGCTCGAACAATTAGCTACCTGTCTATATACGACACTGTTGCTGTATCTGAAACCACAACTATATTAATACCTACGCTTGTGCCATCTGTATTTGATACGGTTACGGTTACAGAAAATATAGCGAGCGACACATTTATATACACATATGATATCTTCCCATACAAACCAACAGGAACAGTGGGTAATTTAACTGGCCTTGTTTCTGGCGGTGGTGTTAACAACGACACAGGATATGCGTGGGGTGGTTCAACTGACCCGTTAACCGGGTATACAACGGGCGGTAGCTTATAATTATGTACCCAGCACTCTAGTATTATCAAGTCATGCTTACTTTAAAGGCGGATAATAGGCTCCTAACCGCCAACTCACAAACTGCCTACCTGGTAAATAATCAGTCATCTGGTTCTTCTACATTGACCCTGACCAACGTTACAGCCCTCACGGTGGATAAGTTCCTACTCGTCGGAGAGTGGGGAGACGAAAGTACAGAGTATTTTCGTATAGGAGCCATTGACACATCTACTGGAATCGTGTCATTAAAAGATCCCCATACCGGAGCTGGGGCCACTACAGAATTTGCACACGCCGAGAGCACTGCAGTTCACCAGATGGACTTTAATCAGATAAACTTCTACTGGACAGCGGCAACAGGGACTATCACAGACGAGACACCAACGTTTGCAACTTCGACACCGCTTACAACTGGGCAACACCTTGATCCCTCATCTTTTTACACTGTCTACGCTGATTCTGCACATTCTACAGGGTTTGGATGGTTCTTCTTCTATAACAGTGTCGATACCACAACCTCTTCCACCTCAAACCCCATGCCGTATGCCGGGTTTGCAGCTAACACAGTGGAACAGGTATTTGCAGACTTCGACAGCCTATTAAATGTTCGTGAGTTAAAACTGGTAAGTCTATCGGAGCGGTTTGCTTGGTTGAATGAAGCTCTAGCCCTGCTTAAAAACAAACTCAATCTCTCAAATGTTGAATATACAGTTTCTACTCCTCAAACACTGTCTATAGTATCTGGCACAGCAGAATATCAGTTGCCCGCGGATTTTGCAGATGTGGTCTCTATTACAGATGGGCAGAACACAAGTACTTCATCTGGATATGATATTCCTTATATGTCGATAGCTAACGTACAATCTTATAGAGGAGATGTCACACACTATTATCTGAGGGGACGCTACCTTGGAATTGTACCTACTCCTGGTGCGAGTGCTACATACTACTATCGTTATCGCGCCAAGTCTACACGGGTAACCTCTCTATCTGATTATATTGACCTGCCCGACCACGCATTCTACTCACTCAAAGATTTTATGATGTACCGCGCAAGTTTGAAGTTCCAGAGTGGGCAAGCCGCAGTGTTTTATCAATCGTTTACTAATTCGGTAAACCTTTTTATGCAGTCAGCGGTCAAGAGAGATTCTGACTTAGACACATGGGGGAGTGAACCATCCTCTATGGTATAAACATTATGAAAAGAGATCGTAGTACCTACCATCAGCAGTATCAAAAAAATAATAAATTAAACATATGTAAGTATCAAAAACAATATCGTCAAGACCATAAGGCGGACATGTCAAAGTATCAAAAACAATACTATCAAGACAATAAGGTAGCTAAACAACAATATTATCAACAAAATAAAAATGTAATCTCGGCGTACCAAAAGCAACGTCGGTCTAACCAGTGTTTTAAGGTGGCTGTGTCGATATATACTAAAACCAGGCATAAAAATAATATCCAATTTCACTTAGGACACAATTTGCGCAATAGATTAAATAAAGCACTGGGCGGTCACTACAAAATAGGCTCGGCTGTTAGGGACCTTGGTTGTACTATAGATGAGTTTAAAACATACATAGAAAACCAATTCCAACATGGTATGTCGTGGAATAATTGGGCTAGAAAGGGTTGGCACATAGACCATATTAAGCCCTTAGCAAGTTTTGACTTAACTATTCGAAAACAATTTTTGGCCGCAACTCACTATACCAACTTACAACCACTTTGGTGGTATGATAATCTACAAAAGTCAGCTACAACAATTTAATCTATGCCCGACCAAGGAACCAATGAAAAGCGTTACGATATTAATTATTGGGATGGTGTAAACGCATCAGTCCAGCATCTTCTTGCTAAGCGAACCGAGCTCTATCACACAGAAAATTTCAGATCACCAATAGTTGGGGTTTTGGAAAAAAGAGCCGGTCAGGAAAAAATAGGAACTGACAACTATGGTGGATACTTTGCCGTCGATGCTAACTACGGCATAACACATCAACAAAACAATGATCAATCAAGCGAAGGTATTTATAGGCTATCTCAGATAGTTGCAACAACAGGGACAATTACGATCTCTGTGTGGGATGATGTTTCTGTAATTGACACAGCAACTATTACAGGAACATATTCAACTCTTTATGTCAAGGCGCTGGAGTACATAACAGTTGTCGAACCCACTGTCTATCGAAGACTTGACGTTTCTACAGTTATATTGGATGGTACGTCAACGGGGTCTGACCTCTGGACGCTTAGAACTAACGGGCAATGGGAGAAGCTGACTGATACCGACGCACAGGGTATTATCGGAGCTACTGCAGACTGGGTTAACGTTGATGGTAATCTGGTTGTAGTTAATGGTCGTGACTACAATAGGATGATAGACCAAAATGGATCTACCGTAACAACATCTGCTGATGCCGGATCTCTATTTAACTCACCGAGGGCGTCAAAAGTTGCTTTCTATAAGTCACGTATATACCTAGCCGACTTTACGCGCAGTGGTGTACGTTACCCCACCACGGTTCTTCAATCATCTTATGCGATGGGAATTATAGCGCTTATCAACGGAGATGATCTATTAAATGATGCTGGGGCTGCCGCTAACGGTGCTTGGACACTGGAGGTAACTAGCACCAAATATTTTTATACAGATTCTGGAATGGCTACTTATGACATTTATAGGGGACCCACTAAGATAGCCACTATCGTATTAACTGCAATCAACGCCACCTCTGTCACTGGCACTGTTACATTTGAGGGAGCGTATACGACATTTAACTCTGCGGACGAAGTGTGGATTAATGGTACCTTCAATGGGGAAAAACAATATCGTTGGATGGGTAATCCTACAAACACTGGGCAGAACGTCAAACAATACGACACATTTAAACTGTCTGGCGGACAGCAAGATCCAATTACACTATTTGAGACCGTTGGAAATATCCTTCTTATAGCAAACAAAAACACTATGATGAGCTGGAATGACTACACACTCCAAAATTTCGACCTCGGCATAGGATGTCCTTCCAAGAACGGCGCAACTAAGGTGTTGGGATACCTATACTTCCTACATTACTCTGGTATTTACTCTACATCCGGCGGAATGCCGACACTGCTTTCTCGTAAGGTTGAGAAATATATTAAGGGTGCCACCCGAGATGGAATAGAAAAAGCATCGACCGGACACAAAGGTCTATCTGTTTTCTTTAGTATAGGAGACGTAACACTTTATAATGATGACGGGTCCTTGTGGAAGGTATTACCCGATGTGTGTCTTGAGTATGATCTTGCCCAGCAAAATTGGTATGTACACAGCAACGTACCGGCAGATTACTTTACAACTTTCGTGGATAAAACTGGAGCCGAGAGACTTCTAATGGCACACGGGGGGACAGGAAAACATGTAAAAGAATTTCTATCGGGCTTTACAGATGACGGCGAAGAGATTGTTTCTAGGGCCGATACGCAACTTATTCAATTTAGTCCGAAGGCAGAGGTGTACAACAGTCCGATGGCTGTGATATCCGAAATTGATAGGGGCACGTTAACTAAGTGTTTTGTGTCACTTGATAAAGATCCATACTATGAAATCCAGGGCACGTTTGAGAAGGGGGTCTCTACATTAAAAGTAACAAACAAAACCAGAAACAGAGAAAGTCCTGTGCTATGTAAACGGATGAGATTGTCTTTCCGGGATGCCTCTAAACAACGCAACAGAATACTACAGGCATCAATATCATATGCAGAAACCAAAATGACACAAGCCCGTTAATTATGCCTGGACAAGATTACGAAAATATAGAGCGCCCCTATGATGCCAATACACTTGCACGAAGTGGTGATTTGACCGTAACCGCCGGGGTTGATAATACACAACAGACAGATTCTCAGACTGGTGTATCTGGTGGTACTGCTGCATACGACCCTAACGCAGATATGCAGGCTAGTTTAGGTGGCATAACGCCCTCTTCTGGGGGTGCAACACAACAAGCAACCGTTCCAAGCGCTGGGGCGATGGACGACGTGTGGATTAAAAACTTTGTCAAGTCTACAAACTGGTCACCAAAGAAGACGGGCTTTCTTATAGACGGACAGACAGGATATGCTGAGTTTGCTAACGTTTACATTTCAGGTCCTATAGTTGCACAGAGTGGAACAATAGGTGGTTTTAGTATAGGGTCAGACTATATACGCGACCTGGCCAATAGTATGGGCATGGCCTCCACGGTTTCTGGTGGCGATGATGTACGTTTTTGGGCCGGGGATACTTATGCAAATAGGACCACGGCGGACTTTAGAGTTTTAGAGTCTGGCTCTGTAACTGGGTCAAATATAAATATTACTGGTGGATCAATCACTGGCGCTGGGATTGTGTCTGTTGTCGCATTAAACCTGGCAAACCGCGGGTGGACACAAACTTGCGCTTTTTCTGTTACCGACGCAGACACTATATCGTGGGGTGCCGGAAGTTTTGTTACGGCAGACGGCGGTACGACACTATCTATAGGAGCCGGAAACACTGGAAATATGGCAGCAAAAACTTATATTTACCTAGACGCCAATGTTTCCTTAACTGCTTATCAAACAACCACAACGGCGTCGACAGCTGTTGGAGCAAGTAAGGTGTTAATTGCTACGGCACAAAACGGTACAGGAGAAGCAACATTCTCTGTATTAAGCGGACAAGGTGGGCAGAACATTGACGCGTCCAACATCGTTGCAAACTCTATCACCGCAAACGAACTCTCTACCTCTATTACCTATGCTGGTGCAATTATTATCGACACCGCTGGATTAATTCGTAGCGGCCAAACAGCCTATGATACAGGTACGGGGTGGTGGATAGGAAACTCTAGTGGGACACCAAAGCTTTCTATAGGAAATGCTTCCGGTAATAAAATGACCTGGGATGGTTCTGTAATGTCAATTATAGGACAAGTGTCTTCATTAAACATTCGAGCATCGACGTGTTTTGAAACCGCAGGGAGGTTTAGTAGCACATCGACCGGAACAGGTTCGCCTTCATTTGATGTGAGCGGATTACATGTAAGCACCGGAACAACTGCCACTAGTTCTCAAAATTCCCAATGGTTTGTTACCCAGGATGTATTTAAAGGAAGTCCCACTTTTAGTTGTGTCTTAAACATGGCAAACATTGATGTCTCTAACGGGAGTGCCGGGGCTTTTTTTGGGATGGGAGAACCTGTTATTTCCGGTTCTGGACTATTTAATGGAAGCGACAATTTTGCTGGTTTTTATTTACAAAAATCATCGGGAGTGGTTACGCTTTACGCTGTACAAAACAACGCCACAGCAATTACACAATCTTCTTCATTAACTACCGTCGCTTCAAGCGATGTATTAGACTTAATTGTCAAAATGAATGGAACAAGTAGTATTGATTATTATTGGAGAAAAAACGTTGGCACACTATCATCCGCAACAAACCTAGCAACTCGGGTACCAACGGCGGCAAGTAATAAAATATCACTTTGTACAACAAACGTTGGCACAGCATATGAGTTTTCGATTATTGTTATAAGTGCTTCATATGAACGCTAAAAAGCAAGTACGCTAGTATAATTCCTTAATTAATATGGCTAATTACATACAATCTAGCACAGGGGCTATATTAACAGACCAGCAGGTCGCGAGTGGTAACTTCCCAGCTGGGACATTTTTCATTGAAATGGGGACTGGGGCCCGGAAAACCAGAGAACAAATAGTAGGTAGTGTTGCACCAACATACACACCCCCAGCACCTGTATATAACCCACCTGCTCCTGTATACACACCGCCCGCCCCCGTATACACACCCCCAGCGCCCGTATATACCCCACCAGCTCCCACACCTGCACAGTCACAACCAACTGATGCACTGACTATTCCAAACGCCTTCCGCGGCGCTGGTTTAACGCAAGTCGTCCTCGGCAATGGCACTACTGTCTATTACGACAATACTGGACAAGCCTTCGACGGTCACGGCCAAAAGGTCTCTAATACTGGTATCGCGGCTTCTACGGCCCCTTCTACGGCCGCTCCGGTAATAACCCCAACACTACCTACACCACCCACAACGACGCCGACAACAGACACAACTTCAACAGGGACGCAGCCCCAAACTAATTCAACTATACAATATTATCAAACGCCACAGGGCAACTTTGCTCTAGATACAGAAACACGCATAGTAAAGCAGGTTGTATCTATTCCCCCGGGGTCTGCAATTTTAAAGTTGGACACCCCAGAATTGCCTAGTTTCATCCAAGCGGGACTAGATTCTGGAAATATTGAAAGGTCAACCGCGCCAGAGGGTACTGACTTCTCTGGAGCACAAGGGGGAACAGCGGTAGTTGACGGGTACGGTCTCGCTCGGTTTAAAGACAGCCCCGGTGTTATTTGGTTATTGGATGGAAACAACAAAACAATGCGCCGTTTTGCAGATGGTGCTTTTAATACCATCTACGCAAACACACCAGACGCTCAAAAGGCCATACGGGATATTTCCTCAGCAGACTTAGCTCCGGGTGGGGCGTTTAGTGGTTGGTCATCCCTCTCTGACCAGAAATATAATATAGGAAGCAATGGATCAATGTTGGATGTTGCTGGTAGTGCTTCTGAAATACAGGCACGCTATGGTAATCCTGTTGACACAGCAAAAGAACAGGAGGGGGTTACAGAGTTGGATAACTTCCTGGGCCTATTAAAGGTGAGCGCAACAGGTATACCGTCTGCTTATATAACACAAGCACTACAAGATCCGTCTATGATGGGGTTTTATATCAATGCAAGATCATACGGTGGTTATACACTAGGCGACGTATATAAAGACATAATGGCAAGGTATCTCACTACACAGGGAGTTACAGATATGTCAAGTACACGAGCCATTTCACCCAAAATAGTAAGATCTGATTATATCTCCACCCCCGAGGGACAAAGAGCCCAGGGTAACCCACAGCTTCAACCGCCGTCTAAGATAGGAAATCTGGATTCTGAGGCCCTAAAGTATGCTGTGGGAGCGATACCAAATAGTTTGTTCCGTGTGCTTGTTCCTATTGCAGATCCGAACTCACCAGAATTCAAACAATCTATGGAGCAGGTAAATACAGCGTTCTATGATGTGCTGCTTGCTAATCTGTCTGCCCAAAGCGAAGAAGAACACACCCAAGCTAAGTTTATGTGGGATGATCTACGCACACAGTTGCAGACTACACTTGGTATAAGTCTTTCAAATGATGCAATGCAGGCGTGGAATCAGTTTCAGTCATACGAAAAGAGTGCGGCTGGACAGGGTATACAAGGAAGTGGAATGGAACAAGATGCTATTGACACGTATCTTCAAACAATAAGACGTCAAGACCAAATTCAACGAGATTCTTCTCTTTCTCAACAGGATCAAAAAGATATATCCTACTATCTTAACTATGCTACTCCAGACGAAATTGCTGCCCTTGATCCGGTTAAGAGGCAGAAGTGGGGTCTCGAACCATCACAGTCCATAAAGGATCAGATTTCTTACGCCGCTCTTAGGGCTAAATATCCTCTAGACAAATACCCAGATATGACAGATGACGTAATCAATGGATACGTCGGGGCAATTATAGATCCGAGCGGATTCTATCGTTCGGCACTTTATAGTAAACACGCTATGGATACCTGGAATAAGAAACAGGAAAAAACAACCTACCAGACGAAGCAGGTGATAAACGACGCACTAACTAAAGAGGAAGAGGCCTATAAGACATTTACTAAAGCAGACTCCCCATTTACACGTTATACTGGTGATACGTCTGCGCTTTCTTCTGGATCCGGCACAACACAAACCCCAGATTCGTTTGTTAACATTCTTCAAGCGTTACAGTCTACAAAATATGGCTCCGCTACCCCTGCTGGGACAGGATCAGGCACAGGCACGGGGGGCACACAAATTACGCCACAGCTCCCAGCCTATGTAAACCCTAACCCGGTAGATCCTATAACTGGTGGCTTTGGGGCTCCCGCTGCAACACAAAACGCTCCAATTACTCCACAAATACCAGCACAAACACAGACTGCAAAAGTTCTGGGTTCTGTTTCTACACCTGCACCAAACATGTCAACCACCAAAGGACCTGTCTATGTTCCTCCCCCACAGATACCACAACAAAACCAATCCAGACCCATAGCAGCACCCGTGAGCGTATTTAGCCCCTCATCCACTAATCAATCTAAACCAACATCGTCAATCTGGAATAGTTATAAACCTTCGACTGTTGGGTCATCATCAGGGTCTACACAATCAACGCCACAAACATTAGGTGAAATGTTTTCGCCGTTTACTAAGTTATTTGGCGGCTTATTTAGTAAATAGTATGAATCCTCTAAAACAATTTCCAGCTATAGGCACAATCACATCTGGTTTCGGTGTTCCTACGCCCGGTATGAAGGAGCCGCAACACGGTGGAGTGGATATTGCAAATCGACAGGGAGCACCAATACCAGCTTTTAAAGAGGGTGTTGTAACTTCTGTTGATCAAGGACATGCACCGGGAGAAAACAACTTTGGCAACTCTATTGTGATAACTGATCCACAAGGAAACCAACACCGCTATAGTCATTTAAAACGTGGTTACGTGGGTGTTGGCCAGTCTATCCAAAAAGGAACGCCCGTCGGAGAATTTGGAAACACAGGAGCCGCTTATAGTCCGAGTGGGCAGGGAGATGGAACACACCTTGATTATCGTGTGCAAAAACCGACTGGGCAACTACAAGACCCAATGAAGTTTGTTAATAAGGTGGCTAGTGCTACACGTGGTCAAGGAGATGGAATGGGTGGCCCGGGTGTACAGGATCCACTAAAGATCCGTGCTAATGCTTTAATGGCACCTGTTAATTCGTCTTACTCTACACCAACTGCACCAATGAATACTAATCGTGGTGCCATTATTCCAACTAGGGAGCCATCATATGCAACTGGAGATGACAAAATTACTCGTCTTGTACAAGCTATAGGACGCAGGGAATCAGCTGGAAGCGGTGACTACAGGGCACTCGGTGTTCGAACCTCCTCTGGTGACCGAGCTTATGGTAAGTATCAAGTAATGGGTGCAAACGTGCCATCATGGACTAAACAAATTTTAGGTAAATCAATGACGGCACAACAGTTTCTAAACAACCCTCAGGCACAAGACAAGGTTGCACACGGCATTCTTAAGGGTTATGTGGAAAAATACGGCAGTGTGGCTGATGCTGCGTCTGCTTGGTTTTCTGGCCGTCCCTTAAAAGAAGCGGGCCAAGCAGCCGATGCACACGGAACAACAACTCCACAATATGTCAAGGATGTGTTAAACTACATGGGTG
>ERZ1292629.3215-Hain-H43-01um-R1-3215-length-12814-cov-10_pt1 | contig 12814 bp, 15 predicted proteins | sample MGYA00564399_ERZ1292629 | MGnify/ENA primary metagenome ERZ1292629 (study PRJEB36523, sample SAMEA6512636) | groundwater metagenome | collected 2019-01-08 | study: AquaDiva: Metagenomics assemblies of 32 groundwater samples | reverse complement strand
CTGAAACAACAATAACTTTTGACAGTGAAACATATGATACTGACAATATTCATTCAATAGTAACAAATACGGACAGACTTACTTGCCAGACGGCAGGCAAATATCTAATAATGGCTTTAATTACATGGGCAACAAGCAACGGAACGGGGAGACGCCAAGCATTTATTTATCTTAATGCTGCTGCAATTGCTATTGGAAGAAACGATGGTTTGGCACAGGCATCTCCCTCGGCACAATTAGTTGCTACCATTCACAATCTGGCAGTCAATGATTATGTAAATTTCCGATGTTTTCAAGACTCAGGCGGTGCCTTAAATGCTCTGGCAGTTTCTCAGTATAGTGTTTATTTCATGATGGCAAGGATAGGGGCATGAAACGGGTATATTATCTGGGTATAGAGCGGATAGATAAAGTAGAAGTTGTTAAAGGCGCTGCCTTTATCCATGATGCTATTCTTGGAATAGAGGGCACACAACGCAAACTTATCCAGGATACAACTCAGGCTGAACATGATGGGTTAATCTCTGTGGCCACATCCTGGCGGGAAGCCACACAGGAAGAAATAGCTCAGCTAGCAATGTTACCGCCACCGTTGACAGATTGGAAGGCCCTTTATCAAGCAGCAACGACTCAGGTGGCTAAATTGAGAGTCCATGCTCAATTTCATGGGTGGGAATGAATAGATTGGAGAAGTGTATGAGAATAAACATTGTAAACCTAAAGGGCTTAGATGGGCTTCCTATGCGTGTCCCCAAGATGGAGAATGGTGAGGTGGTGAGAGATGACACTGGTAATATAGTATTAAGGGAAGCAACCAATGTAGATATGATAGATTTACTTATATTTAACATATCACCTCAGTTCTATACAAGGCAAGATGCTATACATTCTGGTAATATATACAATCAAGCTCACACTGCTAAAGATGGTGTTATGGACATAGCAGAGGCTGAGTATAACTGGCTAATCAAGAAACTCAGAGATGACAATATAGGCCCTAAAATATTCAGGTCAAACCTTATTCTGGTTGAAAATTCCTTTACTGATGATACACCTGAATTTGTGATGTCAAAAGAAATATTGGCCAAGACCCAAAAAGGAGGTAGAAAATGACAAGAGAAGTTGACCCTGGGCCAGGCAGAATATCTGTAGATAAGTATCAAGTTTATTCAGAACATTTTGTGGGTGGGCTTATAGCTACTGGCTCTGTAGCTACTATATCTGCCCAATACAGCCCAGTAGCTACTATAGGGACTACTGCTGTCCAGGTGCTTCTAGCCAGTATAGACCCTGGTATTGACCTCAGACTGAAAGAGACTTATATGTCCCTTATCCAGAGGTTCACAGAAGTCAACAATACCCAGGGAACGGTTATTTATAACTGGGAAGCTAGAAGAAACAATCGAGGGACACAAGGTGCCTGGATAGGAATATCTCCAACTCTATCTAAGGGCGTAGGCTCTTTAGCTAACTCTGAGGATGTATTGAGTGGGTATGTTCCTGTCGGTTCTCTACCTGATGCACCACTTGATATAAGACTGATGGCTAGTTGTCTCAAAGCAAGCCAAATGGTAGGGGAGATTAAGAATGCTTCTCTAGCCCAGCTATCTGGGTTTATTATACCAGGCACTTAATAGGAAGGATAAGTATGTGAAGATATTACTTATAGCCCCATTGGTATATCCTTTAAGATTCTCACCAAATTATCAGGGTATAGAGCGTCTAGTAAGGGAATATGCAGAGCGTTTATATGCTAGGGGACATCAAGTAACAGTAGTGGCAGTAAAAGGTAGTGAGCTTATTCCTGGCATAGAGCTAATCCCTACACTACAAGGTAATTGGGTAGTAGAGAATGACTCTTTGGAACTTTACAAGGATAGGCTTAAGGAGTTTGATGTTATACATGACTTCTCTCACTACCATTCCCCTTCTATGAATGTAGATAATCTTCCTGCTATAAATGTATTCTGGCACGACCCTTACATAGCTAAGTTCCAGGAGCCTAAATATAATGTAGTCTCCCTTTCTCAGTGGGGTGCTAATAGATTCAAGGATATATATCAACAGTATGCAAGATACCAAGAAACTATCATGGTATCCAGCCCTATGTATAGGCCCATGTCTGCCTTGAATAATCATCAACAAGCCCCTCATTTACCAAAAGGTGATGTAGGACACCAACTACCTCCTGATAGGCCCCCTGTTGATAAAATTTCAAGGCATAACCATGGTATTGAAATTGACCTCTACAGTCCTTTTATTACCTTGGGAAAGCAATCCCCTGAAAAGGGCAACCTGGAGGCAATGCGGTTATGTAGAAAGTTAGGGGTATCCCTAGATGTAGTTGGTGGTATATCACCTGGAGATGATGATACATATAGTAAAGTAGTGGAAAGGCTATCTACAGGCAAAATAAAATATAGGGGGAATTGCACTGAAGAGGTTAAGATACAACTACTACAACGAGCAGAAGCCCTTATATACTGCCCAGGCCAAACAGAGATACATAGCCACAAGATAGTAGAAGCTCTATTCTGTGGATGTCCCGTAATTACCTTTGAGTTTGGGCCAGCTAAAGAGGTATTGGGAGACTTTGGATACCTAGCCAAAGATGAAGAAGACTTCCTACATGCTATGCAGGAGTATCCAGGTAGAGTCAATAGAGAATCCCTATACAGATATTCATATAGTAGGTGGTCTTCAGAGGCTATAATTCCTGCCTATGAGAAGTTATATGGAGAAGTAGCTAATGGACTTAGATGGTAAGAAATCAAGACCAATAGGATTGAGGTGCTAAATGCTTCTGAATGTATTCGGCACATTACTTAGGTTTAAAAAACAGCAAGTTATGCAGGCATTTATTCAGACAACTATTATAATTGGTGGCACAAGTAGTGTAATCACTTATCTTATTCTAAAGTATCTAGTTAGAGTATGTTGGCAATGAAAGACCTTTGTCTAGTTATACCACCTGCTCCCTACTTACATCAGCCAACTATGTATTACCCATTAGGTCTTCTATATATAGCTTCTAATGCAAGAAAACATGGCTATTCTGTAATGGTAGATGATTTGCGTGATAAGGGTGTAAGGGATTGGTCTCCTTCATTTACCACTAATCAGGCTAAAGTATATGGATTTACTGCTACTTCTGGTGAAGCAGAGTATGTGAAACAGTTATCCGTTAGAGCACCTGGTAGTCTAGTAGTGGGTGGTGCCCATGCTACTTTATGCACAGAAGATTATGATAACTTCTTCTCTACTATAGTAGTAGGTGAAGGAGAGTATGCAATCCTAGATATACTTAAAGGCAAAACAGGCATTATCACTACAGAGCGTATAAAGGATTTAGACTCTATACCATTTCCTGCTTGGGACTTACTTCCATATAACAGGTGTTTCTCTAAGACACTATTCCCTGGTGAGAGGTATGGAGAATCTGAATATTGGTCTGCAACTATAATAGGTAGTAGAGGATGTCCTTATAAATGTGATTTCTGTGGAAACCTACTAAAAGCACCAGTAGTATATAGAAGCCCTGGAAACATAGCAGAGGAGATTAAATATCTTCTAACCCAGTATAACATTGGACACTTTAGGTTTGAGGATGATGACCTTACACTAAATAAGACATGGTTAGCTGGTCTATGTAGAGAATTAGCCCAACTAGGCATACAGTTCAAGGGCCATAGTAGAGCAGACCTTATTACTAATGAAGATTGTAAACTTCTACATTATGCAGGTTGTGTAGAGCTAGGTATAGGTTTGGAAACTGCAGACCCTTGTATTCTCAAGTTAGTCCATAAGAACATTAGCCCAGAGGATGCTTCCAAAGCTGTCCAGTATATGAAGGATAGTAACATAAGGTCTAAGGTTTATCTAATGTCTGGATTACCTGGGGAGACTTGGCATAGCATACATCTTACCCAGCAATGGATGAAGGAGAACAAACCTAATAAGTGGACACTAGCTAGATTTGCTCCCTATCCAGGAACAGCAGTGTATAAAGACCCAGAATCTTTCCATATAGCCCTTGACTCCAACTTTTGCTCTGCAAAGCTATGGAACTTTCCCAATGAGATAGCTTTTACCTTTTTAAAAGCAAACAAAATAGACTCAATACCTAAAAGTGAATTAGATGACAGATATAACTATCTTTACCATTGGCTAATAGAGGAGTATAAGGCTTAATGGTAGTCTATGGGATACCTAAACAACCTAATCAGGTGAGATTGGATACTACTACCTCTTGTAATCTCCACTGCCTTAGTTGCCATAGGTTTACAGAGTATGGTATTCAAAGAAAAGGTTGTATGTCCCTAGATACAATACTCCTCATACTTAAGGACTTATCTACATGGAAACAACCGCTTAATGAGATAGTGCCTGTAAACTATGGAGAGTTTCTGTTACATCCTGAATGGGAGTCCATACTAAAGCATATTGAACTGCTGTTACCAAGAACTATCATTGTTTTACCTACTAATGGTGTATGTCTTGATAACTATAAGCTATGCAAACTTCTCAGGATAAATACATTAAAACTAATAAACATCAGTCTTAACGCCTACTTTTCCTCTACATATAAACAGTTCTGTGGTGGTGATTTATCATCCACAGTAATAATAGTGGAGAATGCCATAAAAACAATAAAACAGGAGCGACCTGATATAGAAGTATGGGTAAGCATGGTTTATAGTCCAGATTATCAGACAGAGGTAGAAAGGGATGAATTTATTACATTCTGGAGAAGGTCTGTTACTACTCCTATATTACCTGCTGCCAATTGTGGTCGTCATTGTCAACCTATAGAAAACAATATACCCTGTAGAAGTATATTCTCTGATTTAGTAATAGGGTATGATATGAAGTTATCTGCCTGTTGTTTTGATGCAGGGTTTACACTAGACCTGGATTACTATAAGGGTGATGCTATTGCAGCCTGGAATAATCCCAAACTTGCAGAACTAAGGGAACTACACAATAGAGGAAGGAGAGCAGAATATAATGCATGTAGAAGTTGCAGCTTCGCCTGAAAGTAATTTGAGGGGGGTGTAATATGCTTGGTTTAGTAGCTTTGCCTAACACAAATCCTAAGATAGTAGCCATATCTGGAGGCTTTGACCCAATACATATAGGCCATATTAGATATATACATGAGGCTAAGAAACTAGGAGACTGTCTAATTGCTATCCTTAATACTGATGAGTGGTTACTCAACAAGAAGGGGTTTTACTGTATGCCCCTTGAAGAAAGGTTTGAGATACTTATAGCCCTAAAAGATGTGGATGGGATAGTAATCCAAATAGATACAGATAATACAGTAGCTAATACTCTTAGAATGATTAAGCCCCATATATTTGCTGAAGGTGGTGATAGGCATGAGAATAATATGCCCCAATTAGAACTTGATGCCTGTAAGGAGATAAACTGTGAAATAGTATATGGAGTGGGTGGTGATAAGATATCTTCTAGTAGGGAGTTTATCCGTAAAGTAAGGTCTCCACTGCTATATCCCCATGTAGAGTATATAACATAACAGAAAGGGATATGATGAATAAGTTAGTAGCCAATATTATCTGTAGAGACTCATCAAAGGGTATTGCTGAATGCATAAAGAGCTTGGCCCCTGCCATTGATTTCCTTAATATTACAGACACAGGCAGTGTAGATAATACTAAAGAGCTAATAGAACAAACCTGTAAAGAACTCCAACTAGCTTTCAAACTTACAGACTTTGAATGGTGTGATGACTTCTCTGCTGCCCGTAATTATAACCTATCCCAATCCCCTGCTACTGAATGGTGGCTATGGATAGATAGTGATGATGTAGTAGAAAATGCTGATAAAATAAACATACTTTTGAATAAGTGCCCTAGAGAATATGGAGCCATCTGGCTACCATACCACTATGCTTTTGATGAGTTTGGAAACACTACTACTGTGTTTATAAGGGAGAGACTACTAAGAGTATCTGTTGGGTGGACTTGGAAGAATAGAGTGCATGAAGTAGTTACTCCCATTACTGCTACCAGGTTTACAAAAAATAATGAAGTAGTTATTATCCATAAACACTCTGGTAGCTTCTCCCGCTCAGAGCGTAACATGAAACTCCTTAACATGATGTTAAAAGAAGACCCTAATGATAAAAGGGTATGGTTATACTTCGGCCATCAACACTTTGCAGATGGTGATATGGTGGAGGCAGCTAAGTGGTATCTAAAGTTTGCCAGTGAGAAGGATACAGTCCCTATAGAGAGATACCAAGCTCTCAACTATGCAGCTAGGGCACTACGATATATAGGTGATTTTCAACAAGCTCTTAGTTGTGATTTAACCTGTGTAGAGATGAGACCAGATTGGGCTGATGGTTATATAAGTATGGCTCAGGATTACTCAGGAATGCAGGATTGGGTAAAGGCTGTTATCTGGGGAGAAGCATCCAGAAGTAAAAATATCCCAGATGAGATAGTCTTTATAAACCCCCTTGAATACACCTTTAATACAAATACTGTGCTGGCAGACGCTTATCTAAAATTGGATAACCTGGATAAAGCTATAGAGGAAATAAAGGAAGCCATAAATATCAGACCACTTCCTATTCTTAAAGAACACTTAAAGGATTTGGAGAAAGCCAAGAGAAGGCTTACGGCAGTTAAAGCATTACAAATATTAAAAGCCATGCTCATTGAAGAGAGGGAGTTAATTAAGATAAGTGAAATAAAAGAAGTAACTCCTCATTGGCTACAAGAGCTACCTGAATATAGCCAGTTTAACCTGAAGGCAGAATTACCTATAATAAGTGTGCCATCTGAGCAGAAAGATGGTGTTCTTATAGCAGGCACTGATTTTGAAACCTCACTACAAGATAAGTATTCACCAATAGTATCCTGTGATGTTATTGAGAATATAGCCACTCCTTTGCCAGAGGCCATATATCAGCTAGAGCAGCATGGTGATAAGGTGGTTGTCAACATCTCACATCCCAATAATCGTATAAGGACTATATCTATGGTTGAGTTAGAACATATAGTCCCTCAGCCTAACCGTAGAATAATGCAGTTACATAAAGTTCTTGATGGCGGTATTCATTTGGAATTTGACCACAAAGCAGATAAAGACAATAAATCAATGTCCTTTAAGATGTTATGTGGCCCTGGGCTGGAAGAATGGAACCCTGATACTATTGAGACACGGGGTATAGGTGGTAGTGAACTTATGGCTGCTTGGCTAATGAGAGAGCTAGTTAAATCTGGACACTCCGCCTATATAACTGCTAATGGTAACGGAATATGGGATGGAGTTCTATACAGGCAGCATATCTCCCAAACTCCATGCACAGTGTTTATTAGTAGTAGAATACCTGGTGGAGTAACTCTCAATATACCTTCTGCTCTTAATATACTCTGGATGCATGATGTTCATTGTGGGCCAGATTTTACACCACAAATAGCAGAAAAATATGATGCTATTGTAGTATTATCTAAGTGGCATCTTAACAACATATTGAGAGTTCATCCGTGGCTTATTGGTGCTGAAGTTAAAGACTACTCTGGCCCTGGATGGGAAATAACCCATAGAGATACTAAATATAATCAACCTGTATTTGGGAGCAGTGATAAATGTAATAAGAAGCCACTAATAGCTATAATACCAGATGGGATAATTCCAGAGCGTTTTAATATGGTGGATAATAAGAAGTTTGTGGATAGATATATATGGAGTTCTGCTCCTGATAGGGGGTTAAAAGAATTACTTGATATGTGGCCCAATATAAGGTCAAACTGGCCTGATGCTGAGTTGAGAATATTTTATGGCTGGGAATACTATGATAAGTGGACAGTCAATAATGAAATGAGAGAGTTCAAGTCTAAGATACTTAAATTATGCAAACAGCCTGGGGTAACTTGGGTAGGTAGAGTGTCTCAAAGTAAACTAGCAGAAGAGTTCATGTCTTCCAGTCAATGGCTATACCCTCCACATCCTTTTAGAGAAACTTGCTGTATTACAGCCTTAGAGTGCCAAGCTGCTATGGTGTTATGTTTCTATAGGCGTAATGGGGCTTTACCAGAAACTATAGGTAAAAGAGGCATTGGGTTGTCCTCAGAAGATACAGGTGATAAAATTATAAATAAAATCAAATTATACAAGTCTAGGGGCCCTCTGTATGATTTGGAACAAAGGCAATTAGCCAGAGATTGGGCACTACAACAATCGTGTGTAAACATGGCTACTAAGTGGTTACAGCTTGTTAATCATTTGTTAGAGGCAAAGCAATGAATGGTGATAGCATATCAGATATTATAGGTCAAGATAATATTAAAGAAGTTGTAGATAATTTATATGATAAAGTTAAAGAGGGGACTGTCCTACAGGTATTAGTAGCTCGTGTAGATAAAGACCACACAATAAACTGGAGTTCTGCAAACATGAGTGGTAGTGAGTTGATAGGTATGCTAGAGATAATCAAAATTAACACTATTAAGCATCTACCAGAGGGAAGATAGAATGAATAGAATGGAGATAGAAACAGCAGTATCTAGATTACTAGGTGATTTACTTCTGGAAGGCACTGTGGATGCTGCCTCCCAGTCCATTATTACAGATTCAGATATTATATTCCCTGAGTCTTCATTACTCAGAGGTATGGATATTTACTTGAAAGCTACTACCTCTCCTACTATTGCAGATACTTCCAGGGTTATAGCCTCTTCTGCCCAAGGGTCTGTAGGCATTGTGCCCACTCTAGGTATCGCTCCCACAGTAGGAGATACTTATAATATATATAGGTCTCTAAGACATGCTGATTATCTGGCAGCCATCAATACTGCTTTAAGAACTGCAAGGGAATTACATCTTGTGCCATTCTCAGCTACTCTTGGACTTGTGGCTACTCAGTGGGAATATGCAGTTCCAGTTGGTTTCAGATATATAAGCAGCCTCTGGATAGTGCCTAGTGCTAACACAGACTATACATTGGATAATTATAAGAAGCTGGAAAGAGCTTCTTGGAATGTAAGGATAAATCCAGCAGGTAGTAGAGTAATAAACTTTGACCCAAGACTAATAGACCTGGATGACTATGATAACGAGATAGTGGTATTAAGAGGACAGAGGGTGATTAGTAGTATTACTTCTGCTACTTACAATATAGAAACTGAGCTAGAAGATTATCTTGTCCATAAAGCTGCCACTTTATTACAACTGCCTGGAGCTAAATCAGAGCTAGATATAGTTAAATATAGAGCTTTACTGGCTGATACTGATAGACTGGAGAGGCGTATAACTTCATTTGTATTCCCCAATAGTGTAGAGGTTTTATAGTATGGATATACTTCTTGATGGTAAAACATACTCTATATCAGGCCCTGTAAAACGGTCTATAATACAGGAGTGGCCTTCTCAGCTAAGGACTACTGGTGTTTTAAAACGCTCAGACAGGGCACTTATAAGCACATTTACCCGTGAGGACTGGAGTGGTGGGCTTGGTGCAAAGAGAATGCTGGCTGATGAGGATAGTAGGAGATTTTGGGACTCAAATTGTGAAACTAGATTTCAAGGCCAGGTAACCCCACCTATACTGGCACAAGTTGACAATATAGTAGGTGGGGCTTTTGTTCCCTCTGGCCGTTCATTATTCTCTATGGCAGTGTATGGAAATGATATATATGCTGTGCCTACGGGTGCTTTTGCTACCACTCTCCCCATAATGAGATATAGTGTAGCTACTAGTGGGTGGATAGTATCAGAATCTTTTTCTATTGCTGCTACAATAAGTGCATTGGGTTTAGTTACTCTTGAAGGTGATGAGGGTGGTTTATGGGTAGTATATAAAGAGGATGTGAATCTAAATAGGTCAGATATTACTGCCCAACGGGTTATACCCTGGCTTGCTGCTGTCATAGACTATATTGGTTCCTTAGCAGTAGCAACTCTCCCCAATACTTTACCTGATTGTAAAGTAGCTGCTCTTAAACTTAACCCTGATAAATTGGGTATTCTTAAGACAGGCCAAGTAAGTAGCAGAGATGTGTTTGTTCTGTCCACTATCAGGCCATCAACAACTATAGAAACTAATGCTTGGGTGCCTGCCCGCCAGACATTTCCTAACTCTATGGTAGCTTTTCCTAATATCTACGGTAGTATATACCCTGCAGTGGGCTTACCTGGGGAAGTAAGGCATGTTCAGGGTTCTATCAGTCAGCCACTTCTGAAGATTGATGCCTGGAAGCCATCAGATACTATGGGAATGGTAGAGTGGCAAAAGATATTATTTATCCCTGTTGGTGATGGTGGCATATACGCTTATAAAAGTGATGGCTCTGTATTAGAGGTAGGTCCCAACCTTGATGATGGTATCCCTGTAACTATGCTAGGCCCTACTACTGCTACTGCGGTATCTAACAGATGGTTATTTGTTGCCATGAAGCCTTTGAATAGACCATCTGTTATATTAGCCTTTGATATGATAGGGTGGCATAAGGTATGGGAAGATACAGTATCTACCAGAACTATAGTAGATATGAAAGTATTTGCACCATTTACTACCCTATCAAAGTATGGTTCTGACTCCATAGATAGACTATTCGTATTGTTTGATACAGATGTGGCTATAAATCTTCCATTTATATTAAGCAACCCAGTAAATACACCAAGTCTATCTGTAGCTACTCAGGGTTACTTTGAAGATTTAGAAATAAGCGGGTTATCCCCTGAGATACCTAGTGGCTTCTATAGGATGCAATTAGTAGGTAAGGGGTTAAGTAATATAAATACCATTACCCCTCTATATGGGTTTGATGGTGCTAGCCCAACAACAGGCACTCTAGGTATAGCTGCACAGAACTTCTCTACTCTTGCCTGGGGTAATCAGGGGACTCAAGCACGGTCTATACAGGTGAGGTATCTACTTACCAGAGGAACCCTGTCAGCTACCTATCCACAGTTAATATCTTCTAGTATAGAATACTACAAACAGCCCAGCCTTAGAGAACAGTTTGAAGTAACTATAGACAGTGAAGATACAGCCCGTATAACCCAACGCTCTACAGAAATGATAGTGTCAGAAGTAGGCAGTCTGGCTAGTGCACTTAATCTGGTTGGGTTTCAGTATGGGCAGATAGCTACTCGTTGGGTAAAGCTGATAGTAATGGAGCCACAGGAAGATGTATTAGAACAACAGCCCAGATTATCTACCATTAGAGTAGGTAAAATCCCTATAAGGTTAGTGGAGTTGTAGTATGATAAGGTTTAAAATAAGAGTGGGTAAACAAGTTCTAGAATACTATAAGGATTATACTCTGGCAAGACCTCCCGATGTAGGGTATATGATACATACTCCAAAGAGGGCATACACTATCAGGCAGATTATACAGCTTGCTGGTAATCTATATGAAGTCCAAGTTATCCCAAGAGTCAACTTATGGGGTTGGATTAAAAGGAAGGTGATACATGCCAGGTAGTAAGAGTGATTTCCTAGAGAATGAGATACTCGACCATGTATTGGGCAATGCTGCCTATACTGCTCCCGCTACTGTATATATAGCTCTATATACTGTGGCCCCTTCTGATACAGGTGGTGGCACAGAGGTTACTGGGGGTAGCTATGCTAGAAAAGATGTAGCTAATAATGCTACCAACTGGCCCGCTGCTTCTGGTGGGGCTAAGTCTAATGGTGCAGCCATTACATTTGTTACAGCTACGGCCTCTTGGGGGACAGTAGTAGCCTTTGGCATATTTGATGCACTTACTTTGGGTAATCTACTGTATCATGCTACACTTACTATCAATAAAACAATAGATAGTGGGGACACTGCCCAGTTTGCTATTGGTGATTTGGATGTAACAGAGGATTAGGCTAATGCCCCAGGCTAACCTATGCCCTCGGTGCCGCCGCATCTATCCGATGGAGCAGCCTACCTGCCCCGATTGCGGCTGCGAGGTAGCGGAGTTAGTAGAGTTGGGGGGATAAACAGGTGGCAATCGTAACCTACACCATAGCCAGCTTCGCTGATGGGCTAGTCCAGGCTCAGATAGACCTGGACGATGCCACCTTGCAAGTGGTGGCAGCACGGGCTATCAATAACTCCGACTTCCCCGCCGTGATTGAGGTGCTAAAAGCGGGAGTTCTGCGGGGAGATTTGACCATCCCTGCCCATACCACCTGGGAACGCAACTTGCCAGGCAATATCCGTTTCAGCATGGACTCAGGAGACCCTGCCTGGGGCATACCGCCTGAGATGACGATGGGCGACATAAGTATCTTCGTCAGGTGGGGCTAAGATGGCTATCGTTGTAACGGCACTGGGGACGGCACAGCATAAAACCGCATTTGCGGTTTTGACGGGTTTAAGTTGGAATTCTGGTGATTGGCTGATTGTTGTTGTGGCAGGTGATGATTACACTTACCCCGCACAATGGTCTCCTGATGATGGCTTAAATTATTATGTGATGACCGAAGATGTCATCGTTACCAATGCTGGGAATGTAGTAACCCAAATTTATAGTGTTAAAACAACGGCTGGTGCATCAGGAACTGGCAGAATAGTAGATTCTGGCGTTTATTCTCACGCACTAACAGCTTATAAAGTCACTGGCCTCGCCGATACGCCCTTTGACAAATCCTCCACAGGCACGGGCACTAGCACCACCCCCTCATCGGGGCAGACTCCTACATTGGCCCAAGCTGATGAGCTACTTATTGGTGGCGTAGGCACAGAGGGGCCAGGTGATGATCCTGCGGGCACTTGGGATGCTGGGGCTAATCAGGCCACCGACAACGGCCAGAGGCTAGGCACGACAGGCGGTGGAGCAG
>ERZ1292629.3214-Hain-H43-01um-R1-3214-length-12816-cov-5_pt1 | contig 12816 bp, 10 predicted proteins | sample MGYA00564399_ERZ1292629 | MGnify/ENA primary metagenome ERZ1292629 (study PRJEB36523, sample SAMEA6512636) | groundwater metagenome | collected 2019-01-08 | study: AquaDiva: Metagenomics assemblies of 32 groundwater samples | reverse complement strand
CTCTGATTTCGACAAAAAGACGCGAACTCATCCCTCCGCCCAATATAATGGCCAGCAATTCCAGCGCTTCATATTTCGGATGGAAACGGCTATATCCGATAAATCCGATATTGATGTGCGTCTGATCGCTTTTTTTGAATTCAACGACAAGCCCTGGCTCCTTCTGTTCTCCTTTAAAAACAGCCGGTTCGGTTCGTTCATGCTCCCTTACATTATTAAAATATTTTTCAACTTTTTCTTTGATTTCACCGGTTTCGACATTGCCCGCTACGGCAATCAGGGTATTTTTAGCAAAATAATGAGTTTTGAAATACTCCAGGAGATTAGCGTGCTTCATTTTGTCTATATTCTCTTTGTCACCGGCTATATTCCAGCCCAGCGGTTGATCTCCGTACATAAGAGTTTCGAATATGTCGGCAATGTGGCGAGGCGGATAGTCCACGTACATGTTTATTTCTTCTTTGATCGGCCCGCGCTCTTTGTCCATTTCTTTTTCGTCGAACTTAGAGTTTTGGAAAATATCGGAAATAACATCAAGCGCTATATCCGCTTTATCAGCGGCACACTTGACGTAGTAACCGGTAAACTCTTTGGTTGTAAAAGCGTTGTATTCGGCACCGATTGAATCAAGTTCCTGTGAAATATCCAGCGAACCCGGACGCTTGGCCGTGCCCTTGAACATCAGGTGTTCCAAGAAGTGCGAGATGCCATTTATATCCTTGGATTCGTACCTGGAACCGGTTGCCACCAAAACTAAAACCGTCACACTCTTGGTGTGTTCCATCGGCACAGTAATCAGCCGCAACCCATTAGGATAGGTGTGCAGGTCGTAGTGATTTTTGGACGGAGTTGATGTCATCGGTTGAATTTTATCACACAATAAAATCTTTGACAAACTTTTGATGTAATGTTACTGTTTGGAAAACCTTAACAACACCTGGGGAGACAAGTATGCACCACCCGAACTTCTTGGCCCTTTTAGCAGCCGTGGGTTTTGGTCTAATGCTAATCCCGTGGAACAAAACTCTTCAAAATATGGGCAACCCCCAATTTTCCGTAATAATCGGATTGGCGTTTGTTGTTTCCGGTATTATTCAGCAACAAATCTGGGGTGGAAAGATAAATTTAAGTTTAAGCTCTTTGCTTCTGGCAGTTTTCAGCGTTATGTTTTACGTAGGTGCAATGACTTCATTTAATTTTGCGATGGCCGCTCCTAACGTAAAACTGGGTGTGGCAGCCGCCATAACGGCCTCCTACCCCATTATCGGAACTTTGACTGTTGCAGTTTTTACTGGTCAGATTCCAACCATCCGAGAGGCATTCTTTATCCTAATGACGGGAGTCGGGGTAATTGGCCTAAGCTTAAGCGGAAAAGCTCATTAATCAGACAACGCAGCCATTCGGCCGCGTTTTTAATTATTTCAAATGACATTGTGCTGCGCTCGAATAGTCAAGATAACTTATCCGCTAAGTATGCGCCTAATGCCGCGATCTCAACCCTTTCCTGTTCCATCGTATCGCGGTCGCGGACGGTGACTTTTTGGTCGTTAAGAGAATCGAAGTCGAAGGTTACACAAAATGGCGTGCCGATTTCGTCCTGACGGCGGTAGCGCTTACCGATTGAAGCGGTCTCATCATATTGGCACACGAAATGTTTTTGCAAATTGCGATAAATCTCATAGGCTGGCTTGGTTAGCTCTTCTTTGCGCGATAACGGCAAAACGGCGACCTTGACCGGCGCAAGAGACCTAGGCAAACGCAAAACAACTTCTTTTTCATGGACTGACTCCTCTTCACCTGACCTCGGCTCAACTTCTTCGTAGTCATCAAGTAAAATGGCCAGCATTGTTCGCTCCATCCCACCGGTCGGCTCAACGACATAAGGCAGAAACTCATTCCCTGTTTCAAGGTCTTTGTATTTCAGATTTTGGCCGGATGTTTTTTCGTGGTTTTTAAGATCGAAGTCCGTACGCGAAGCCAACCCCCACAGTTCGCCCCAACCCCACGGATATTTGTACTCAAAATCTATTGTGCCCTTGGAATAATGGGCCAGACTCTCCTTAGGATGTTCATACCGACGCAGGTTTTCTTTTTTCAAACCGAGTTCATTGACTAAAAAGTTTTCCATAAAATCAGCCCACATTTTAAATGCTTCATCTTCTTGTCCGGGTTTAACGAAATATTCCAGTTCGGCAATAGTGAATTCCTTTGTCCGGAACAGGAAGTTGCCGGTTGTTATCTCATTGCGGAATGCCTTGCCGATCTGGGCGATACCGAACGGCAATCTTTTGCGAGTCGTCTCGACTACCGTTTTGAAGTCGGTAAACATCGTCTGCGCCAGCTCTCCTCTTAGGTAAGCGGTTGCCGCGCTGTCTTCTGTCGATCCAATGAAAGTTTTGAAAAGAAGATTAAACTGTGATGGTACGCCCCAGTCACGTTTTTCACAAACAGGGCATTTTACTTCTCGGTCCAGATATATTTCGTCTACTAAGTCGCCCACGTTTTTAATATTGAATCTATCAAAAAACTTTTTTGAAAAATCAGACCCACCTTCATAATAACCATCTTCATTGATACTTATGTCGTAATCTATAGAATCAAAAGCTTCCTTGGCAGCCTTTTTTATATACCTTAAAATCTTCTCTTTTTCGCGACCAGAATATTCTGATTTTTCTAATAAGTACTCAAAAAACCCCACAATACTGTCTACTGGATTAGCTTTCCACTTGGCTTCTGATATTCCGCGATCTAAGTCGTTAGCATGCAGGAATAATGTTAACTCGCTCTCAATGGCAGACATTTTACCGTCTTTCTTGATCAAATGATCGGTCCTAAATCTAGCATGACAAACCCTGCACTCAACCATCGGATCGGTAAAACCGGCCAAATGACCGGACGCTTCCCATACCTTGGGGTTCATAATAACCGGTCCGCGCACGCCGACCATGTCATCGCGCTCCTGCACGAACTTCTTCCACCACAAGCTGGCGATATTATTGAACAGTTCGTTGCCCAAATGGCCCAAATCCCAGCTGTTAGCCAACCCGCCGTATATCTCGCTTCCCGGGAACACAAAACCCCGCCTCTTACACAAGGACACTATTTTTTCCAATAAATTGTCGGATTTCCCTTCAAACATAATTTATTGCTGCACCGACCCGCCTTGAGTTGAATCACTGACATTCGAAGTCGTCATATCAAATATCGTACGGGTTATTTTTTCTTTGGTAAAGGTGTCAACACCGTCAAAACGCACGTTCTTGAGCAATACCGGCGATTGGCCAACCTGATTAACTGAAGGTGTAATTGATATCTGGAAAAATGTTTCATAAACCGGGAAGCTGACGCCTACACCCGCCGGCAAGGTACCCAAATCCCAGGTTACCGTATTGAGCCGGGAATCATAAGACGGCTGGATCGAAGTACCGTTGGCCCTTACTCTGTTTTCCCAGACAACACCCTGGGCAAGCGTGGCTGTTACCTTGGCTGATGTTACGTCATTTGCCGGATTGACCAGATTCCAACGTACGGTGAATGCAGTTTTCTGGTTAACCCTGGGCGGATACGGTCCACTTGAGCCAAACGACGAATCATTTACAAATAACTTCTGTTCAAATGTCGGCGCCGTAGAAATGCGGGTTATTATCTCGTCATCGGCAGTTAATCTGTCGAGATCAAGATTAGACGGCACGTTCGGTGTTTCAAGGTGAGCGCTGGCCTTAACCAGGGAATCACCGGCGCCCAGCCCGCCGGAAAAAGCGCTTTTCAGGCGAACCTCAAATTCCACCGTTCCCGATTGATTAGACTGCAAAACATTAAGCGCCGGCACGGTGGAAGCATTCCAGAATATCGTGTTCAACCGGCCATCGAAAAATCCGTCTGACCTGACCGTAGAAAAATCGTACATATTACCATCCAGTTTAACCGACAAACTCAAACCGGTTATGTCCTGGCTGTTGTTATTCTGGAAACGCAATTTGTAACGCAATAATTCGCCTAGATGCGCAACGTAATCGTTGGAATCGTTAAGCTGCAGATCCAAAGATAAAATGGGGGTCGAGATAACGGAGGACGCCTCTGATTTCTGGAAATCAACATAAACGTCGCCGCCTGGCGTGGTTATTTTTTTCTGGAGAGTAACAGTCACTGTTTTCGTTTCGCGTTCGCTACCCGTAAGCACGCCTTCTGTCGTAATGCGCGAACCATCTCCCTGTTTTAATTTGGCAATATCCCAAACGGCCTGACCAGTAGTCCTGGCTGACGGTTGGGGAGAAAACCTATTGGGCGTAAAACCTTGCGGAAACTTAACCACAAATCGCAAGTTTTCCAAGTCTTGGCTGGATTGGTTGCGATAATCTATAAGATAACTTGTATTTTGTCCGCTTACTATTGTCGGCGTAGCCACCAATGTAATCGGTACGGCAATGTTGGTGATGGTTGTCGAAAGAGCCGCTTCTTTTCGAAAGGTAGAGCTTAGATTCCCCGCCCGGTAAGTCAACGTAGCCTTGAACATCCTTATGCTCCCTCTGTCACCAACAATATAGGCCGAAAATTCCTTTTCACCGGCGGCCCCGCTCTCGATTGTTCCGATTTCAAAATTTTCTGCCGTTAAACTGACAATATTGCCATCCTTAACCACGATTGAGTCTGCCGGATAAAGGATATTGAGCTTGGCATCAGTAAGATCTATTTTATTTTTATTTTGATAAGTAATTTTATACGCCAACAGGTCTCCGCTGGTCGCCTCCGTCGGACTTTCGATTTTTAACTCAACATCACCTTCGTGGAAAGAACCACGGCCGGTAACATAAAAAATAATGGCAATCAGCAACAGCACGCCCAATCCAACGGCAATATATTTTGTTTTCACGAATGGTTTTATAAAATCAAAAACCGACCGTTTCGGCGGAAGTGGTTCGACTGGGCTCGGGGTCTGATTTGGCAACGGCTCAATTTGAAAATCCATTTTGAGGCTATTTTAGTCGAAATTCCTCCTTCGGAATTTTTGATTGCTTAACTATTTCAAGAAACGTACCAATAAAAATCGGCCTATTGCCGCCATGGAGTGGTACCGGAACTATTGCACCAGATTCTTTATGCTTGTATATCCGATGACTGCCCTTTTGTCTGGATAAAACAAAGCCGTTCCGGATTAAAATCTTGATAAGTTGTTGGGCAGTAAGCGGCTTCATTATCTAGCCGGCAGAGCGACTTGGATTTCATCGATCACTAGTGGGCGGCGATTGCTAGGCGGGAGAATATCCCCTCTCGATGTCAATTCTTCAAGCCAGATTTCGAGTACTTCCCTGGCCTTCTCTTGCGCCTCCTCAAAACTGTGACCGAAAGTAACACAACCAGGTAGAGCAGGAAATGCAACATTAAAACCGCCTTCCTCCGCGGCATTAAAAACAGCAATGTAGTTGAATATTTTCTGCTTTTTTGAGTTTTTCTTCATTGATTTTATATTAACACACTAATCGATAAATTTAAACGTAGAGAGGATTTGGTTTAAAAATTCACTTGGAGAGTTTTGGTTTATGATAATTAACAGCACACCGGATTTAACAGCTAGCAGCTTATATGTTGATCCCAAATTGCCCCCTCCGGTTAATTCGGTTGCACTATGCTCATCCAACTCGATGTCTTTGACGGATACTATTTCGCTTTGTGGGGTATATTTCTGGTAATTTGTATCAATCCACAATCTGGGCTCAATATTTACTTGCGCTACAAAGATGTTTAATATCAACGGTTCGCAACAAAAAATATCACTTTCTTTTTCTGCGATGGCAACTCGATCACTGAACGCAGTCGCAGGAATTAATTTTTGATTTTTTGATCGGCCGCTGCATATGCTGTGTGGTCAGCAGGATATTTGAACTCAAAACCATATTTATCGTTACGGTAGGTTTTCCAACCATAAAACCGGTCTGGAGCTGGCGAAACGTTTGATGCTGCCGGTGTTTTTACGAAGGGCCACACCGCGACAAATTTTGCATAGACGGTATATGACGCCAAAACACAAACCAAAATGAACGAAACAATAAGACCTGGTCTGCTGTTTGTTGCCAACTTCGGAACGGTTTGATCCTGCAGAATAGTGTTTTGCTGGTTCCTGATTTTTTCTGCAGTATATCTTACACACAACCAATAAATTAAAAACCAAATACCGGAAATCGGAATTACTATATCAAGACCGGCGTTCGATCCGGTTCGCACTCTGGAAATTATCAGATTAATTAAGTTCCATGCAATGATTATGCCGAAAACCCACAACAAGCCTCGCCAGATTTTATAGCCCGATTCCCTAAATTTGATTAAACCGATGGCTCCGACAATACCCACGATTCCAATAATCGCCATCAGACCAGATGAAATTAACCAGAAGAAACCTGAATAACTGGCAATTACAGGTGAAATTACAAAGATATTCGTCCAGATATGCGGAATGGCGAGAAGTGCAAAAATCAAGATAGCCAAGGATTTTGGCAAAAATTTTAAACCAAACAAGATCAGGTAATACAACCCGGTAAATAGATAAAAAAAGCTAACCAGCAAAAGTAAAAAACCAGGAATTCGTTTCATAAGTATTATCCTAATATTCTATCATTTCCCGGGCGAATTGTAACGATTTGAACTGTGAATTGGCAAGATGCTCAATCGGCATGCTCGGATCATAGCCAAGTATTTTCAATAATTCTTGGCGGGCGGAAACAATTTCAGAATTGCAAACAAAACAAGCATATGCTTGTTTTGTTTGCAATTTGCATTTTTGGTCATACTCCCTTAGCCGTGTCAGTAAAAAATCCCAGAGCATGGGATCGGGTTCGTTTTCAAAAATCAGCTTATCAAAACATTCAAGCAAAAAATATGCCGCGGACATGGCACGCAACGAGGACTTGAGTTGCGGAAATGCGTCCAGGCAATATGCGCTGGTAATAATCGGATGCGAATTTTTGTGAACTACTGAAAAATCGACCAGATTCAAAATATCCAAATGTCCGGCTTGTTTGGAAGTCGGCCTCATTATGCTCTTGGCCTGATAGACCTGCTTACCCGCATCTTGGGTGTAGCAAACAACCAACTCATCATACTCGCGTATCGGTATTTTTTTGAGGATTATCGCCTGTGTGCGCATTCTCTAATTGTAGCACGCGACTGGCTTTACAAAAACACATAATCCCCTATACTATTGGCAGAATATTTCACAATTAGGAGTTGCGGCATGAAAGCAATAACAATTCTTTTTGATGAAACACTTACCAACGACATTGAGCAAAAAATAATTCGCTCGATACGACGGTTACTCGCTGAAATGGCGATCAAGCACGAACTTTCGTCTAGTCTTCAGACCAAGCCCAGAGTTGAGGCCAAATCTTCGCTAAAATTAGACCATGAGTTTAGAGATGTAGCCAACCGAAAAGTTCTTGAAATAACAGCTAGCGGCACAGTAAAACCAAGCAAAGATTCTGCCCAGTGGGATAAAATAGAACGATACCTGGAAGATCTTGCTGACGGAGCCTATGCGGTCATGGTTAATATAACAAATGTTCCGGATGTGGATGCCACGGGCTTGGGCGTTCTGGTAACATTTCATAAATTCTTGAGCAAGCGTGACATCAAACTCATTTTCGTTGGCCCAAACGAGAGGGTTCGACAGAAGCTTCACATCTGCCGGCTAGATACCATTTTCCATATAGTCGGAACCAATGATTTGGCCTATCATGACATCGTAAATAGCTTTTAAAATGCAACAAAACGGGCACAGCCCGTTTTAAATTTACTTATTAAAATCTCTCGCTCGGCATCGTCGGCGCTTTTTTTCGCGGATCAACTTGCTGTTCAAGCGTGCCTAGTTCCAAAAAAGCGCTAGAACTGTGTATGCTAACTTCCAGAACGTCAGCGCCATCAAACTGAAACATACCGTCTACCGCATATACCATCCGCTTTCGAGTAAGATCAAAGCCAATGTATTGGCCATCCCAGCTTACCTTTCTGATACCATTGCCGGCATTTACCTGAGGAGGGTTTTGGGAAAATACTATTGCCAATGCAGAAATATTTCCCTTGCTTCCAAACTGAATCATTGTAAAATAAGGGAAATAGTAAGCCAAATTATCGGTGCGAACATGGAAAACCATAGCCAAACCTGTCGCTAGACCGATTTTTTGCTCTTCGGAAAGTTTTTCCGCAGGCCGGGTAGTTATGCTATCGTCCGGAGCGACCAGAGTGGTAAGCGGTAACTGGGGTACGGTTTGCATTTTTTGCTGCACAGAACCAGATACCGGCAATAATCGTTTGTTATATTTCAAAACCCATATCGTAGGTACCGCAGCGGCAATAGCAACCAACAAAACAATACTGAAACACAAAAGCTTTTGGTTTCTGGTCATCTCACCCGCCTTTAGTTGTTAATATAACTAAATAAAGATTAGACCCATTAGAATAGATTGGCAAATTCTGATTAGTTATTTTTTAACCCCGAGCCAGATTTTTGACTGCCCGCCTAGACTCCCGTCTCGACTCGGTCGATCCGAGGTGGACGGCGAGGCTGGCGGACCGAGTTCAAATTCCTTCTCAACATCAAAGATGTCAGTGGGCTGATGACCCCTGACAAATTCCGCCAGCAAAGTATCACCGGCAATTTCTTTGCCGTGTTTTTCAATCACCCCCACGATTTCCCGGCTGTCAGTTTCCCAAGCTCCTCTGACTTTGTCATCTAATTTGTATCCTGCTTCCTTGCGCATATCCTGCAACTGCCTGACTATTTCACGTGCATAGCCCTCCGAAACCAGCTCCGGTGTCAGATTTTTGTCTAAAACTGCTGCCTCTTTTTGAGCCGGATCATATAAAACTTTTTTCACGTTTAACTCGGCCAGCACTAGCTCCTCCAATCCGGCGCCAAACCTTACCTGCCTGTTAAGAGTTACTACCGCTAATGGCTGGCGAACCTTGATGTTGCCAGACTTGCGCTGCGCCAGTCCTTCGGCAACCGCAACACGCAATTCCGCCATGTTGTTTTCGAGTTCAAGATTAATCAATCTTTTCTTCGCTCTCGGCCAGTTCTCGAGGTGCACCGATTCCGTACGGTTATCCAGCTTCTTGTAAATATGGTCAGCCAGAAACGGCGCAAACGGCGCCATAATCTTGCTTAGCTCCGTCAACATGAAACGCAAAAATTGGGCGGCCTTCGCAAGATCGCTTTTGTCATTAGGCCGCTGAAACCTTTCCCGCGAACGCCTGATCCACCAATTAGATAAATCGTCCGCGACAAATCGCTCAATTACCCTCGCCGACTTGTTATAATCATAATGGTCAAGACTGCCGGTGACTTCCGCCATGAGACTGTTTAAACGCGACAAAACCCACTCGTCCAGTAATCCGACCGCTTCGGCCTTAGGTTTTCTTTTACCGACATCGGCATACAAATCAAAAAATCTGAGTGAGTTCATCAATGTCATCACAAAGCCGTTAAGCTTCTTGCTCACATCAACATTTGCGAAAAGTTTGGGATCGCCCGGATCATTGAGGGTATAGAAATACCATCTCGCCGCATCAACGCCGAATTTTTCAATTACCTCCCAAGGATCTACGACATTGCCGACGGACTTGGACATCTTCTTGCCTTTCGCATCCAGAACATGGCTGTATGAAACAACATTTTTGTATGGCGCTTTTTTACCAAGCAAAGTCGAAACCGCCAAAAGGGTATAGAACCAGCCCCGCGTCTGATCAATGCCTTCCGCGATAAAATCCGCCGGGAAATTTTCGGCAAACCTTTTTCTGTTTTCTCCGCCAGAGGCGGATCCGCCTTTGGCGGAAAACGGATAGTGCCACTGCGCATAGGGCATCGCACCGGAATCAAACCAGACATCGGCAACTTCTTTTATTCTTTTCATGGCCTCGCCGCATTTGGCGCATTTCAAATATATCTCATCAATATAGGGCCGGTGCGGGTCCAGTTCGCCGTCCCCATTGTAAGGATAGTTGTTCAAATTAACTTCCCGGCTCTCGCCGTAACTTATATAGTGCTTACTGCGCCAAGCGATCGCCTCTTCATCGCTCATACCGCTCAATTTTGCTTCAAGGATCCATAGCGGATCGCCATGGCCAACAAGAAGTATTTTTTTACCTTCATACTTTTTATCAATTTCCGAAATAATCGAGAACATCCTTCTTTGGACCTCCCGCCAGCTCTCACCATCGCCGTATTTCGTATCAAATGCCGGAATAATGTCATGAAGCAGACAGGCAGAACCGGTTTTGCCGTCGTGCTCTTTCCCTTCGCAAGCACTACCATGATCAAGCTCGCGCAGACGGTCATCGATATGCGGATGCAAGCCGAGCGCCTTGCCGACAATATCTGCGGTATGGCGCGTCCGCATAAACGGCGATGAGTATATCGCGTCAATACCAAGTGATTTAAGTTTAGCCGTGGCTGCTTCAACCTGCGCAATACCTTCCGGGCGCAAATTGTATTTATCCTTATCAAGTTTGCCGGCCGTAATATTAAGCGCCCCATTAAGACCGTCTTTCTCGCTCAAGCCATGGCGAAGAATATAAAAAGTATTCTTAGGACGGAAGCGGTTTTTTTCTAATTCTTCAAAAGATGCGACAACCAGTTGGTTATTGCATTTATGGCAGTGCCAGACCGGCAACGGCGTACCCCAGTAGCGTTCGCGCGAAAAAGCCCAGTCCTTGGCCTCCTTAATGAATTCGCCGAAGCGCCCGTGCTTGAGGTGAGCCGGTACCCAATTGATCTTGTTGTTATTTTTAACAAGCTGTTTGCGGAGCTTGGACATCGCTACAAACCAGGAATCACGGGCATAGTAGATAAGCGGACTCTTACAGCGCCAACAAAACGGATACGAGTGGGTATATTGTTCGGTTTTGAAAAGCAAGTTCTTGCTGTTCAGATATTCAACAATCCCTTTCTCGGCATCTTTTACGAATTGCCCCTCGAATTCTTTGACTTCCCCTTTGAATTTCCCCTGCTCATCAACGGTATGGTGTTTAGGCAGACCCAATTTTGTTCCCAGCTCGTAGTCATCCTCGCCATACATGACTGCCGTATGGACTATGCCCGTGCCTTCGTCAGTAGTAACGAAATCTGCCGGATAAACCTTGTAAGCGGTTTTTGTCTGAAGATGGGGAATGTCAAAAAGCGGTTCGTATTCCAAACCAACAAGGTCTTTGCCTTTAAATGTGTTAAAACTCGCAATTATTTCCTCAGGTGAAACCTTGGAGTCAATAAACTTTTCATAAACTTCTCTCGTTTGAGACCAATAAATTAAATCATTAAATTTTTCCCATAGATTTTTGGCAAATATATAAGTTCCTGCTGGAAATTTACCCTTATTAAACTCTTGGTCTTTTGTAACTCCGTAACTTTTTTCACTAACCTCAACAGACATATATTCAATATTTTCCCCGACTGCCAAGGCGACATTGCCCGGCAGAGTCCACGGAGTGGTTGTCCAAGCCAATAAATAGACTGGGGCCGATGGACTATGGCTAATGGCCGAATTGAGATTTTTTGATTTTTTATCTTGCCATAGTCTATTGGCTATAGACCCATCCTTAACCTTGAACTTCACATAGACCGATGTTTCGGTTACGTCCTCATAGCCCTGCGCGACTTCATGGCTAGCCAGTGCCGTGCCGCAACGCGGACACCACGGCAATACCTTGTGGCCCTTGTATAGCAATTTGCGCTTGGCAATCTGCGAAATGATCCACCAAAGCGTTTCAATATATTTCGGCTCATATGTAATGTACGGGTCCTTGAGGTCCAGCCAGAAACCGATGCGATGAGTAAATCTCTCCCACTCGTCTTTGTATTCCCAGATTGATTCCTTGGCTTTTTGGTTAAACGCGCCGATGCCGATTTTCTCAATTTCTTTTTTGGATTTTATGCCGAGCTTCTTTTCTGCTTCGATCTCTATCGGCAGACCATGAGTATCCCAACCGGCCTTACGTTCTACCAAATAGCCACGCATGGTTTTGTATCTTAAAAAAAGGTCCTTGATGGCACGGCCGAGGAAGTGGTGTATGCCTGGACGGCCGTTGGCGTAGGGCGGTCCTTCAAAAAACACAAAACGCCTCCGCCAGCTGGCGGACTGTTTGCGGTTTTCAAGAGTCCTTTCAAAAATATTCCTGTCCTTCCAAAACTTGAGTATTTTCTCTTCAAGTTTGGGTAAGCTAAAATCAGAGGGCATACTCAAAATATAGCTCAATTAGCTAAAAATTCAATTAGATCTTCTCGAGAACGTTTATGCCGAGAAGACCAAGCCCGGATTTGAGAACGGAGGCGGTAGCATTTATGAGAACGAGGCGGGCGTTAAGGCGAGCGTGGTTATCGTCCTTGAGGATGGGTACTATCTCATAAAAACGGTTTACGTGATTGGCAAGTTCGTAAAGATATAACGCCAGATTATTTGTCAGATGCATTCTCGCGGAATCGGCAACGGTATCAGGAAACTCAAGCAGGTGCTTCATTATTGCCAGTTCTGATGGTTCAGTAAGAGCAGAGAGGTCCGGCTTACCTGCCCGGCCTGCTTTATTTAGGATGCTCATCAACCGCGCATAGGTGTACTGCAAATATGGTCCGCTATTACCGGCAAAATCCAGCATCCGCTTCCAGTCAAAAACAATATCGGTATTACGATGTTCCTTGAGAATCTCGTATTTCAACGCCCCCAGAGCCACCGTATTGGCAATTTCCGTTTTTTCTTTTTCCGAAGAATCCGGGCGTTTTTCAGAAACAATTTTTTGGGCAAGCTCAATCGCCTGATTAACAAGGTCCTCAAAAAGTAT
>ERZ1292629.3213-Hain-H43-01um-R1-3213-length-12819-cov-8_pt1 | contig 12819 bp, 17 predicted proteins | sample MGYA00564399_ERZ1292629 | MGnify/ENA primary metagenome ERZ1292629 (study PRJEB36523, sample SAMEA6512636) | groundwater metagenome | collected 2019-01-08 | study: AquaDiva: Metagenomics assemblies of 32 groundwater samples | reverse complement strand
TACAGAGTACCCTTAGAAAGATACAAAAGTAACATTAATGCGGTTTAGTAGAGTTAAGAATTAAAGATTAATCTATTCTCCTTACAAGGCCATTATTAGCATTAACTTCAAGCATATCGCCATCCTTAAAAATTTCTGTTGCGTATTTTGTTCCAACAATACAGGGAACTCCAAATTCTCTTGAAACAACTGCTGCGTGACTCATCATTCCGCCCTCATCAGTTACTATTGCAGCCGCTTTTTCCATCAATACCACCATTTCAGGGCCTGTTGTATCTGAAACTAAAATATCTCCTTTCTCAAATTTATAAAAATGCTCCTCTGGATTAAATGACAGGGGAATTATTTTGGCTCGGCCTCTAACAAAACCCCCATATGCAGGAACTCCAAAGATTTCATTTTTTGGAATCTCTTTTTCGAGTTCTCTTATTTTTTTATATGCACTTCCTTCGGAGATTAAATTCATCTTTCCATTTTCGAGTGAAACATAAGAATAAACATGTCTGCCTGAAACATCGGGAATGCTCTTGCCGCTCAAACAATCTTTTACTTCTTCAAGAGTCATACAAATTGAATCCTGCCGATTAGTTAATTCCATCATCCTGCCAATAGTTTGAGCAAGGATAGAATCATTTCCCATCATTACGGCATTCATAATCTTTCTCAAATCAAATTTAAGGTGCTGCATAGAGATAATATAACTCGCTAAATTTTTCTTTTCTTCGGGCCATAAACTAATATCAACCTTACCTGATAAAAGATTTTGAAAATTAAATTTTTTGCCCATATAGACCTCAAGCTCTTTTTCCACCTTAGAAAAGTAAACAAATTCGGTTTTTCTATAGTGCTCTATAAAATTTTTGCCTGCATTAAAAATTTTATCAAGAAAATTAGAAAATGCAATATTATCCATGAGACTTACATTTTCTTCTGAAAGACTCTGCATTTCTTTAGCTTTTTCTAAAGCCTCTTTCTCAAATTCCTTAAAGAATCCTGGCTTCAATGCAAAAGAAAAACCCTCTTCTGCAAGTTCTTTTAACTTCTGCTCGGAAACGTAAAATACCCATTTTCCATTTATTATGGTTACAATTGGCTGAAAAGAACTATATGCTCTAAGAAATAGATCGGTCATAAATATGTCGTTCTGGGGCAATTTGAATATCGGCTCGTATTTCATGTTAATAGGCAGCAAGTCTAGTTATAAAATCTTTTTATAGCGCCAAAAGTTGCTATTTCAAGTTTAGCTGCGAGCTCCCAATGCTGCTTAAAAGACATAAAAAAAGGGTCCTCAAATTCGCCTATATTTTCTATTAAGGGTTTATAGTTTGTTTGTGAGTACATTGCCTGAACCCCCTGCAAATTTCTTTTGCCATTTACAAGAATTAGTTCTGCATGAGGTCTGACTATTGTTTGTTTTGGATGTCTTAATCTTTCTTCATCGCCATAATGAACTAATTTTTTTAACCATAATATCTCCCCAACTCTATCTAATTCACTCTCAGATAATTTATCTATGATTGGCATAACTATTGCTCTTACGGTTCTGCCGGCTCTTAAATCATCTTCCTGTTGAGGAGTTATAACTCCTGCACCAATCATTGCTGGAATATAAGGTTCCACTGCATTCTGAATCTGTTCATCAGTAGCAGTTTTCAGAAAATCTACAGAAGTTCCACTTGAATCAACATTAACATCATAGTATCCTAATCTTGACAACTCTCTTTTAGCAACAGCTGCTTCGATAGGGCTTCTGCCCATATTTCCTCCGCAAACAAATTCTAAATCGTTGTACATTTTATTATCCTAAGAACTCTAGTGTTCTTTTACGAACACCTCAACTAACTAATTTATTTCTTTCTAACAGGTCTTAATGCATTGCTCTTGCATTTTCTGCATCTAACTTTGCCGTTAATAACTCTGATTGGTTCTGTTCTTATTTTTGCCTTGCAATTCTGGCATACAAAAATATTCTTGAAAAGTCTTGCTTGTGCTGCTGGAATTTTTGCCATGTTTTATTATAACTTCCTCTTAATTACTTTAATTCTTTCATCAACAATCATATATTCAACTTGGTCTTCAGGAGCAAATGTGCCCTTTGCTTCTTCCATAATTGGCATATCCATTGTTTCAAATGTTTCTAAATCCATAATATTAGCCATATCGCCAGCAGGAGTTATTGATAAAACTTGGGCTTTCTTTTTTTCAATAAGAGGAACATCAAATCTTTCTGAACCAGGAACAGCTACTATTCTCTTTTTACCATCGAGAACTCCGATTGCTTCAATTCTGCACTTAGAAGCGCCGTGTTTTCCTGTTTTGGAAACATCATTACTTCTAACAATACATGCATTTCCTTCAACTAAGATTGTTGCACCTGTTCTTGCTTCGTGTGCTGTAATCAATTTCATTGCCATAACAAACTTAAAAAAAGTAGATTTATAAACCTTACTTGTTAGCCTTATTCATGACAACAAAAAAACACGATTTCGTTGAAATAGAGTTTTTAGCAAGAAACCTTGGAAATAATGAAATTTTCGATACAAATATTCCTGCAGAAGCTAAGAAAATTGGCTTGGAAATGAATTCAAAACCTTTTATTATAAGTATTGGAAGAGGGATGGTTGTAAAAGGTTTTGATGAGGCTCTTGAAGGAAAGGAAGAAGGAAAAAAATACACAATAAAAATTTCTCCTGAAAAAGCATTTGGAAAAAGAGACCCTCGTTTAGTTCGATTGATTCCTATGAAAGTATTCGCAGAGCAAAAAATCTATCCTCAACCTGGAATGACTCTTGCATTAGATAATAATTTAGTAAAAGTAGTCAGTGTTTCTGGTGGAAGAGTTATGGTTGATTTTAATAATCCTGTTGCTGGAAAAGATGTAGAATATGAATTTACTATTAAAAAAATAATAACTGATGATAAAGAAAGAGTTTTAGCTATTCAGAGATTTTTATTCGGACATGAATTTAAATTCGAGTTAGAGGAAAAAGACGGAAAGAAAAAAATTATTTTTGAAGATATGAAATTAGTTCCTGTTCTAAACGCATTTAAGCATAAGTTCAAGGAAATTTTAGATATGGAAGTTGAGATTCTTGCTAAAAAGGAAAAGGCTTAAGAGAAAAAAGAAGAGGTTAAAGCTTAATTTTTAGTTTAATACTCGCCTCGCTAACGCTCGGCTCGTAATTTGGCTTCGCTTATAATTACTCTGCTCGAAATCTGCGCTTGCTTGATTGCTCACTTGAAACTTATTAATAATACCTAAACACCGATTCGAATTTTTTTTTAATTATTAGTTTTGTTATTAATTAAATTTACTCGTGCCCGCACTTTTGAGTCTTTATCTGAATTTTCTAAAAGTGCAAACACTCGGCGAAGCCTCTCTTGAGAAAAGTGAGCCCGAAGGGCGAGCGAGTGTGGGATTTAAAAATCATAAAATTCTAATATTGTTATGGATTATATTCAAAAGTTAGATTCTATTATTCGAGAAGCCTTGAAAAAGGATAAGAGTGGACACGATTATGCTCATGCGTTAAGAGTTCTTAGAAATGCTGAGGAAATTGCGGCAAATTATCAAGAAGTAGACTCTGAAGTATTAACTGCCGCATGTTTATTGCATGATATTGCATTTGAAGAGGGTTGGGTAAAAGACCATCATATTGTTGGAGCAGAATTAGCAGGGCCAATCCTAGAAAAAATTTATTTTCCTAAAATTAAAATAAAAAGAGTGCAAATAGCAATAGAGGACCATGTGGGAAATATAAGTGAGCCAATAAGGGAGAATTCAGAACTTTCCATTGAATCTAAAATTTTAAGAGATGCAGATAACATTGATGCTCTTGGGGAAATTGGATTGCAAAGGGCAATTTCTTTTAATACTTCTGCAAATCGTTCAAGATTCAAATCTAAGAACGATGGTTTCCAGGATAGTCTTTATGGTGCTATAAAAGGAATGTTAACTTGGTCAGATAAAATGCTAACTCCTGAAGGAAGAAGAATTGGGGAATCCAGATTACCCGTTATGAAAGACTTTCTTAAACAACTTGAAAAAGAATACTCTTAAAAACAAAATGATCACCAAAAAAAATCTCGAACTCTTAAAAAGACAGCACTATCGTGTTGCTGGAAAACATTCTGCTGTGCAAATATGCAGATGGACAAAACATTCTCTTATTGGAGAAGGCGAATGTTATAAGTATAAATTTTATGGTATTCCTTCTTGGAGATGCTGTGAGATTTCTCCGAGCGCCGTTTGGTGCGATAATTCTTGTCTACACTGTTGGAGAGCAGTAGAAGCAACGCAAGGAAATAAAATGAATTCTAAAAATATTGATGAACCTAAATTAATTATTGAAGAATGCATAAAAGGTAGAAATAAACTTATTACGGGGTTTGGTGGGCATAATCGACTTGATAAGAAAAAATACGAGGAAGCTCATGAGCCTATGCATTTTGCTATTTCACTTATCGGTGAGCCGACACTCTATCCAAAGATTGGAGAGATGATTGCAATGCTGAGAAAACAAAGGAAAACAAGTTTTATTGTTACAAACGGACTGCATCCTGAAATGCTTAAAAAAATGGAAAAGAAAAATCAGCTTCCAACACAGCTTTATGTTTCATTAAATTCGAGCAATGAAAAAGAATATACTCAATGGCATAAATCCTCGATGAAAAACGCCTGGAAAAAATATAATGAAACTTTAGATTTTATTAATAGGATAACAAAAAAAGGAAAAAGAACGGTTTTTAGAATGACTCTTGTTAGAAATATGAATATGGATGATAAACATATTGAAGAATTTGCAGCCCTCATCAAAAAAGCCGGAGTTATGTATGTTGAGGTAAAAAGTTTTATGAGCTTGGGTTCTGCTCGAGCGAGAATGGGCTATGATACTATGCCCAAACTTGCAGAAATAGAAGCTTTTGCAAAAAAACTTGCAAAAGTTACAGGTTATATTGTTCTTGACAAGCATATGCCTTCGAGAATTGTTCTTCTCGGAAAGAATAAGACTGCGAAAAAACGGATGAAGATAACTAGCCGAGAGTTTTAGTCCCATAGTTTATAAATCCTGAAATTCTGAAAATAATATGGATAAAAATTATATTTTCTTTGATACAACCCAAAGCCTATGTCCTAAATGCAAGAAATTAATTGATGGCAAAATAGTTGTCGAAGGAAAAAATGTGTATATGCTTAAAGAATGCAAAAGCCATGGCAAATTTAAAATTCTTCTTAGCACAGATGCAGATTATTACATTAATTCCCTAAAATTCAACAAACCTGGACAAATTCCAGAACATATCGAAAAAAGAGTTTCAAAAGGATGCCCACATGATTGTGGATTATGTGATGCTCATGAACAGCACACTTGCCTTGGATTAATCGAAATTACTGATTGTTGCAATCTTGATTGTCCTGATTGTTTTGCAGCATGCTCGAGCAAGAATAAAAAACCTAAATTTATGAGTCTTGAAAAATTCAAAGAACTTTTGGAATATTATAAGAAATGCGAAGGCGAGCCACAAGTTCTACAAATTTCAGGTGGCGAGCCAACATTACATCCTCGAATATTAGATATGATAAAACTTGCAAAAAAATATGTTAAACATGTTATTCTTAATACTAACGGCATTAGAATTGCGAATGATGAAACTTTCTGCAAAGAACTCAGCAAACTTACTCCTAATTTTGAAGTCTATCTGCAATTTGATGGCTTAAGAAAATCAACATATCTTAAGTTAAGAAAGCAGGATTTGCTTGAAAGCAAGCTAAAGGCAATAGAAAACTTAAGGGAGAATAAAATCGCAATCACACTCGCTATGACTATTAAAAAAGGTGTAAATGAAGATGAAATTCCTAATATTTTGAGATTCGCTCTTGGAAAAAGTTATGTCCGAGGAATTTGCTATCAATCACTCACCTGTGTTGGCAAAAGTAAATCCCGAGCTGATGAAAAGATAACTACTACTGAAATTATAGAACAGCTTGAGAAAACTAAAATTCTTGAGAAAAAGGACATGATTCCATTACCTTGCTCTCATCCGCATTGCTGCAGTTTAACTTATCTGCTTAGAAAAGAAGGAAGAGTTATTCCGCTTACAAGATTAGTTGATTTTAATAAAAATATGGATTTCATTAAGAATACGATGTATACTAATCCACAACATATGGTTAAACAATTAGGTAGAAAAATATTCAGCATGTCTTTTAATTCTTACAAAGATTTAAGTGGATTATCCTGTTGCGCCCCAATAACTGCTATTTTTAATAAAAAGAAGCTTAGCCAGTTTGCAAATCATGAGATGTTTAGAATTGTAATAAAACCCTTTATGGATGCTAATACCTTTGAAACAAAAAGAGTAATGAAATGCTGTATTCATTTTATATTGCCAAGCAAAACTCTTGTTCCATTCTGCGCATATAATACTTTATATAGAGAAAAAAATATTAAATAAAGATGATAGATTTAAACACGCTTGAATTTTATTTTGGAAAGATAATCGGATTATGTGTAATAGCTATCCTCTTGGCGGTTTTTATTTCATTTGTTAAATTTTCTTTTCAGAAAGAGGGCAAGAAAAAAATAACTCTGATTGATACGTTTACAATGCTTTTGTTCGCATTGTTATTTACTGTTGTTGTTAGAAAAAATATAGGTGATTTTTCAGTTGAAATCTATTGGCTAAGACTTACTCTTATGATAATTGGTTTGATATTAACTTTAGCTGGAACTATTTTTAATATATACGGAAGATTCTGTCTTTCTAATAATTGGAGTAATCAAATAAGGGTTTGGAAAAAGCAAAAGCTGGTTGTAACTGGCGCTTATTCAATAGTAAGACATCCATTATATGCTTCATTAATTTGGCTTTTTTTCGGAGTTTCATTAATTTATCTGAACTGGCTTTCCTTAGTTCTTAATGCGCTAATCTTTATTCCTATGATGATTGTTCGTGCTAAGCAAGAAGAAAAGATTCTTGGAAAGAGTTTCAAAAATCATAAAGATTATCAAAAAGAGGTAGGAATGCTTTTCCCAAAATTAAAGAAATTCCGCGAATATTTTGAAAGAAATACACTGATGGCTGTCAATAAACTTTGTGCTGCTATGTTTCTTTATCTGGCTTTTTTTCTTAAAATTCCAATACTGGCCATAATTGGAGCATTAATTGCAATATTCCCCTTGATAATGACGTTTACTAATTATGAACAAGTAAAATATTGCACTAATCCAATAAGCAGGTGGATAAAAATGAGATTTACTTCTGAGGTTTATCAGAACGATATTAATGAAATAAGATTTTCGCTTATATTCGGATTTTCTGTTCTCATTTGGGGAATCCTTGATGTTTATTTGGGCAGGGCTATTTTAGGCTACAGATTAATATTAGCAATAGCTATATTCAAAACTATTTCGGGATTAGGCTTCTGCGCAGGAATTTATTTATATAATCTTTTGAAATATTGCCCTATTTGCAACTTCAAAAAGCTTTTATTCAAAAAACAAGAATGTAAAGACGGAAGTTGTGAAATCAAAAACTAATAAAAATTATTTCTTTTTCATAAGCCAATAAACAGTTAATAGTTCTATTACTACAAATGCCCCAATAGAATAATAAATTATCGGCAAGAATTCCACAAAACTTGTCATCGTTACGATAATTAATATAATTGGAACGAGAACAGAGATAGCCAATCCACCCAAAAATAATTCTCTTTTTTTCTTATAAGAGCAAGCAAAGATACTCCAAAGAACTAATCCTAAAAGTGAGGGTATTCCTGTTGCTCCTGCAATTCCTAAAAGATTTTGTTCAATATAAAGTCCGCCAAGCATAAAAACTGCTTCTACAACAAAGAAAAGAATTATTCCTAATACGAAATTGAATAGTTTATCCTCTTCAGAAGTTTGTGCTACTAATTTTTGTGTTTTTACCTTTCTTTTTTTAGCCATATCTTAGAGAATGAAGCATTATTTATAAACCTTGCTTTCTTTTTCGAATCATGGTATTTGAAGAGGTAAATTTTTTCGTTATTCTTGGAACGATTATTGGCGCATATGTTTATTATCTTGGAACAAAGAAAGCTAAAATTAATTCTAAAATTAATAGCGAAGACTTATTTTTTCTTATTATCGGCGCTTTCTTGGGGGGCATTCTTGGAGCAAAAATTCCAATATGGATTTTAAATTGGAATACTATATTGCTTGCCAGTGGAACCGACAAACTTTTATTGATTATTGGAGGAAGAACTATTGTTGGCGCGATTATTGGTGGGTTTCTTGGTGTTGAGATTACAAAAAGATGTCTTGGAATAAAAATAAGCACTGGAAATGTTTTTGCTCCCGCACTTGCTATAGGCGTTGCTATAGGCAGAATTGGTTGTTATGTCTTAGGCTGCTGTTATGGAAAAATAACAGATGTCCCATGGGCAATATATTCTTTCGGAGCATTGAGGCATCCTACGCAAATTTATGAGATAATTTTTCATTCTATTGCCTTTATAATTATGTGGAAAAAACTTAGTAAAGAAGGAGACAAAATGAAGCCCTATACTTTATTCCCTGCATATATACTCGCGTATGCTGTATTTAGATTTTTCATGGAATTTATTAGAGGAGACACCGTTCCCGGAATTCTTTGGTTAACTTTTTTTCAGATAATTTGTTTAGCAGTAATTTTAGTTATTAGTGGATGGTATATCGTTAGATATTTAAAGAATAAAAGAGTTTGGAGATAAAGATGGGTGCGAAACAGATAAGAGGTTATATCGCAGGAATATGGAGTGGTATTGGATTTATCTCTATACTGCTATTTCCAGTATATTCTAGAATTTATAATTTAATCCCCCTATATGGAGTGGTATTTTTAGTTGCAATAATATTAAGTATAAAATGCGAAGGAAGATACTGGTGGGCAGGAATAGTCTCTTCTTTAATCGCGCCAATTGCGGCTATTATTTCGTTAATCCTTGGATTAATGGCCTGGAGTGCTAGCTGTTCTGGAAAAGAATTACAAGCAGGTATTTTTAATTTCTTAGCCCTTATTATACTGCCCCTAACAATTATGATTTGGGTTCTTATTTATCTTAAAATTAGCAAAAAAGAAAGACTCCAGAATGAGCATCAAGAGGTGAAAAGATAATGGGAGAAGGTTCGAAAGTAGGTTCATTTTGGGCAGGTGTAGTATTGACACTTCCTCTATTTTTAATAATTAATATGGTTTCTATTATCCTTACTGAATTAATGGGTCCGAGAGCAGATATTTCCCTTGTCAATTCTCAAATATTTTCTGCGATGATAACATCGGCTATATTTATTCTTGCAATTTTAATTGGCTCAATATTTTTAGTTATAAAATATCACCGATGGAGATATTTTTTTCTCGGGGTATTTAGTTTTATTGGAGCAGGCATAATCTTTTTAGGAACTTGCATGACAGGAGCCATGCTCAGCAGTATAGGCTCTACCGATGGATGGGCTGGTTTAGGTGGATTGATGGCCTCAACTCCATTTGCAATAGGTTTTGCCATATGGTTTTTAACATTTATTGGAATAAAAGTCTCTAAATTTTCTGGAGAATCGACTAAATCTGAAGAACACCAAGAGGTTTTAGGATAATGGAAGAAAAAAGCAAAATAGGTTTTTGGAAAGTAATCCTAATTATAGTTTCATTTATTTTGCTTTTGCCTGTGGTTTTGTTATCTGGTTGCGTAATCATTATGGCAGCCGGTGTAACAATTCAATTTCTTACCTATTATTCCATAATGATTATTCCATTAGCAATTGTTTTCATAGTTATAATTATCAAAATTTTTAAAAGAGATAAATCTCAACAAATAGCAAATAATCCAACAGTAAATAGAAGTCTTGGCGCAAAAATATTTATGATTATTACGGTTATAGTTGGACTAATCTTTCTTTGGTTTGGAAGTTGTTTTGGAGTAGGGCTTATTACCATGAATCCCTTAATTGGCGTTATTTTTGCAAGCTTTTTGGTTTTATTTCTTTTTATAAAATTTATTAATAAACTAAATAATGGAGATAATGTTAGTAAGTCTGAAGAAAAACAGACAAGTTTGGCGTAATATGGAAGAAAAAAGCAAAAAAATTTTGGGGCTGGCAATCGGCTCATTCATAGCTCCTACATTATTTGGGATATTTATGAGGCTCACAATTCTTATCCCCTATCAGGCTTATTCAAGCACGAGTTCTTTGGCATTTTTACTAATATTGTTCTTCCCCCTAATTTTTATTAAGTGGATGAGTCCTCGTGAGTATTACTTTGGATTATTCCTTAATGTTATCGCTACTGGAGCATTATTCTTAGTTTTATTAGGAAGCTGTGCTGAATTTGGAAGTTGGGGCAGCAGTGGAACTCCTGGTGCAGGCACGCCATATTTTATTATTGCAACGATTTTAGGCATATTTATTGTTGCTCTATTTATTCTTCGAGTAAAGACGATAAACGATAGTGAAAGTCCAAAAGAAAAACAAGCAATTTTATTTTAGGGCATTTCGAAACCTTTAAATACTCATATGAATACTAATTCATATGAACAATAAAACATATCATATTTTCTTTAGTAAGATGGCTAGTCCTCTCAAGGTAGAGATAATTGCTCTTTTGAAGAAGAACGAAAAAGGGCTTTCTGTAACTGAAATAACAAAAAATATGTGGATTGAACAGAGCAAACTAAGTCATGCACTTGCAGACCTTAGACTATGCCATATTGTTAATGTAAAACAAAAAGGAAAACAAAGAATCTATAGTTTGAATAAAGAAACCATCTTGCCTATTCTTGAAATTATAGATAAACACGCACAAAACTATTGTGGGGGCAACTGCGCCTATTGTGCTAAATCTGGCGAATAAATAAAATCAAAAACTAAAGAATAAAACAACATGACATCAAAAACATCAAAAATGCTATCTAAGGAACACGAATATATCCTCAAAGTAATAGCAGCTATAAAAAATGAAGAGGAAAATATGCTGGCTGGAAAAATCAATGCTACCTTTTTAAGAGAAGCCATTGAGTTTATAAGAAATTATGCGGACAAACTGCATCATGCTAAAGAAGAGGATATTTTATTTAAGGAATTTGAAAAAGATGCCTCCTGCAACTCTTGCAATCCTGTGCCTCAAATGCTTCATGAACATGAAATAGGAAGAGAATATGTAAAAAATATGGAACAGGGAATAAATGAAAAGAATCCTAAAAAAATAATTGAAAATGCTCTGGGATATTGCCGTCTTTTGGAAGAGCATATCTCAAAAGAGGATAGTGTTCTTTATCCTATGACTGAAGAGACTATAACTAAAAAAGCCTTAGAAGAAATGTATAAAAAGTTTGAACAAATAGATAAAGAAAGAGCAAAGGATAAAAATAAATACGAAAAGTTTGCAAATAGAGTAGAAAAAGTAAAATAAATACAATATGACTGCCTATATTAAAAATAAACTAAACTTTGTAAGAGAAGCTTCTCACCGCAAGAGTAGCTACTTCTAAACCAAGATTATCACAAATTACTAATAAATAAACTAATAAGATTCAAAAATATGAAAGAAATATATCTCGACAATGCTGCAACAACAAAAGTTGATGAAAAAGTAGTGAAAGCTATGCTGTCCTACTTTGGAGAGAAATATGGAAATGCATCATCTTCACATGGGGTTGGAAAAATTGCACGAGATGCTATTGAAAAAGCGCGAGCAGAGATTGCAAAATCAATTAATGCTAAGCCTGAAGAAATATTCTTTACTTCTGGAGGAACAGAATCAAATAATTGGGCAATAAAAGAATTATTTTTTGTAAATATGAATTCAGGAAAGAAACATATTATTACAACTAAGATAGAACATCCAAGTATAACTGAAGTTTGTGAAATGCTTAAACATCTTGGAGCTAAAACAACTTATCTTTATGTTGATAAAGAGGGATTTATTGATTTAAAACAACTGGAAAAATCGATTGAAAAAGATACTCTGCTTGTTTCTATTATCCACGGAAATAATGAAATAGGAACTATCCAAAATCTTGAAGAAATTGGAAAAATAACTCGAAAACATGGAATTTATTTGCATGCTGATGCTTGCCAGAGCTATTGTAAAACAAAAATAGATGTTGAAAAGCAAAATATTGATTTACTAACTTTAAACTCACATAAAATTCATGGACCTAAAGGCGTTGGAGCATTATTTATTAGAAAGGGTGTGAAGATTGCTCCATTCATCAACGGCGGAGGGCATGAAAGAGGAATGAGAAGTGGAACAGAAAATGTTCCTGGAATTGTTGGATTTGCAGAAGCCGTTAAAATATCAAACGAGAAAGATGTTAAAAAAATAGCAGAATTGCGAGATTACACAATAAAAAAACTTCTTGAAATTCCAAGAACAAGATTAAATGGAAGTATTGGCAACAAAAGATTATGCAATAATGTTAATGTTAGTTTTAGAGATGTTGAAGGAGAGGCCCTAGGACAGCATCTTGAAGGTTATGGAATTTATGTATCCACGGGCTCGGCTTGTGCCTCGCATACTCTGAAGAAAAGTCATGTTCTAAAAGCGATATCTTTAAATGATTTGGAGATTAATAGTTCTATAAGGGTAAGTATAAGCAAATTCACAACTAAAACAGACATTGATTATTTTATTGATGTGCTAAAAAAAATTGTGGAAAAGCTTAGAAAAATGAGTCCCTTTTCATAGGACTTTCTTCTTTAGAAAAGAAGAAATACCCCGAAAGAAGAAACTAAATTAGAAGGAGGACAAATAAACATGCCTAAAAAAGACGCATTTGAAGCCTTTGCAGGTAGCTTCAAG
>ERZ1292629.3212-Hain-H43-01um-R1-3212-length-12823-cov-4_pt1 | contig 12823 bp, 13 predicted proteins | sample MGYA00564399_ERZ1292629 | MGnify/ENA primary metagenome ERZ1292629 (study PRJEB36523, sample SAMEA6512636) | groundwater metagenome | collected 2019-01-08 | study: AquaDiva: Metagenomics assemblies of 32 groundwater samples | reverse complement strand
GCCATCAAGAGAATCTTTTTGGATATTCCGTAACTCTTCTACATCTTCAATAGTCAGAGCTACAACGTCCTCATCCACCTGCCGACTTCCGGCCTTACAAGACTGGAACCGACCTTTATGTGTTAGCAAAAGATCCGTTGCGGCATTGACCGCCTCCACAGCCACTTGTTGGATGATGCCCTCCCGGTTCACCCAAATGGGTGTGCCCGGCAGGAAACAACGTTGCAGCAGAGACTTGCCGTGAGGTTCATAAGGGGACTTCTTCCGAGACAGCATGAACACGAACGACCCTGCGTCTGGGTTCATGTTCAGGGGGATGTTCTGACCCTGTTGGATGTTGTCCACAACATCCGCAGGCATGGACTTCACAATCCGGATAGCGTTCTCATCCCCCTGCTGAGCTTTCTGGATGATGGCGCGGGTCTTGGAGTCCGGGACCAGCTCAATGAGCTTTTCGTCCGTGAAGGGGAACGCCTCCACCTTTAGCTGCTCGGGGGGGAGGATCCGGATTGCAGTCCAGCCCTTGTAGTTCTTCTTCAGCCACCCCAGAGCCCGTTCCGTGGCCTCCTCCTCGGGACGGGCTACCCACTTCTCCAGCAGCTCTCCCTCTGCCGTCACCTCACGAACAGGCTCCTCCCAGAGTTCCCTGGGCATCTCGGGGGAAGCATCCTCACAGAACACCGCAACATCGCCTATGAGGTTGTATTCATGCGTGATCTCGACCAGCCGTTGAAGGAGTTTGACCCTGTTGGCCCACTTCTCACACCAGTGCAGAGACTTCTCCGCCAACTCCCGATCCTTGGCCCTGGGGATAGAGAGACGGACCTTAGAGAGTGGGAGTTCCGTGTGGAGGTCAATGGCCTGGGCCACAAAGGGCTCGTGGTCGTAGAAAAACCGATAGAAGTTACGCTGCTCGTCCAGCGTCTGGGGCAGTTCCAGGAAGTCTGTGGACAGCTCGGGACTGTAGAAGTTGCCACCAGCACCTGTGTTGGTGGTGGTAACGGACGGGAACGCCATCTTGGAACGCTGAGCCGCTGTCAGAATCTTCTGAGGCTTGCCTACCCGGACGCTACCCTTTGGGGGCAGCATCTCGGCCACCTTCTTGAAGTCAGCGGGATCGTTTCGCCGTGCCATCACTCTTCTTCATCCTGGTCAGCCTGGGCAGGCTGGTTGGGGGTAGGTGCAGGTACAGCACTCCGGGCTGCCCTACGCTGTCTCGCCCTCTCCGCCAGGGCATCCTCTGTCAGGAGATCCGGGTCGGTGAAATCAAGGTTGGGGACCAAGTTCCCAATGCTCTGGACCAAAGTCCCGGCCCTCCGGATGGTCCTTAGGTACTCCCGGGCCCTGTGGGGCATGCCGCTGCCTGTTGTAGGGTCTGCTGGGAGCCTGGAAGCCCTGGCACAAGCCCCTTCTGCACGTCCCAGTGCCCGAATGGCTTCCGCCAAGGCAGTGTGCATCTCCCGGTCCATTTCATGCCGGGCAAATCGGGCCTTGAGTCTACTAGCCATTCGTCCCATTCCACTTGGACTTCTTGGTCAGGTAACCCTTCTTATGAGCCACCTTCAGGATCTTCTTCAAGAGGCTCACATCCTTGGGGGACCCCCGAAACAGCCGCATCCAAGACCCTCCAGCCTTTTGAAACACCCTGGAGACCCGGTCAAACTCGGCAGGGATCTCCTCTACTTTACCATCCAGGGTGACCGAGATGAGCTGATGGATGAAACGATGGTCCGCACGCACCGGAGTTTTGGTGTCCAGGCTCCCCATCTATCTACCTCTGGTACGTCTAGGAAATGCCCGAGACCGCTGCCGGTCTGGACTGCTTCCCATAAGCCTGGACCGCAGATGGGCTTTCCGCTGCATCGCAGCCCTGGCTCTGGGGTTCAAGATTTCCGCCACCTGATGATCCGGGTGAGCCCCTACGACATACTTGGACATTCCCATGTGCTTACTGGCCAGCCAGACCATACGGGCCAGAGCATCACTTCGGTCATCCAGTTTCCCCTCAATGTTCGGAGCCCGGACCTCAATGATGTATTTGCTGTGGACCTCGGCCTGAAGTTCCAGCAGTTCCGCGATGTAGGGGCAGTGCTTCTCAGGAGAGTCCACCGGAATAGGCCAATCATACAGGACTAACCTGGTGTCCCACATCATGTCCTTGAAGTTCCGGTAGATGTCACTGTTCAGATTCCGGGTCATATGCTCGGACTGGAGTTGACGGAGCCCCTTTTTCATCAGGGCCTGCTCAAACGGTATACCTGCATACTGGTCGAAGATGCCGTGGGCTAGGTAGAACTGCCGGGACAGCTGGTGAATCCACTCCACCACATCATCGAACTCCAACCGGGTGACGCCCGCATACTCCCCGAACCCCGCCCGAATCTGATCCAGATAATCCAGGACAATGACTTTGCCCTCTCCCCGTTTCTCCAGGTGCCCTATAGCTGCCGCCGAGGCATTCCCCACCAATCCAACGTCAATCCCGATAAAGTGGGGTCGGCGGGCGGGAGCCTGCGTTACGGGCCGAAGATTGGCATCTACACAAGCCAGGAGATCCCCTACCCGTTCAATCCACCCACGGGTACGGTCAGTGAATTCCGCCCCGTATTCCGTGAAAAAAGAAGTGGCATCCTTCAGGTAGTGCTTCTCATACTCTGAAGGAGGCAGTGTGGGGTTCACTTCCCAGGTGGGGGCCTGGATGCAAAGCATGTTGGAGGCACCCTTGCCCCCCCGCATCCCGTCTTGAAAGTTCTTGTAGAACTGCCCCTGCCGCCCTAGTGGGGAGGAGATGCTGATGATTCGACCGTCTGACATGTCCCGGATAGGGATGTCGGGGTTGTTTGGATCCTTGGGCGTGAAGGCTGACGTAGACGGAGTGATGGCTTTGTAGACGGCCTCGGCAGAGGACTGCCCCCCATCCGTAAAGTGCGCCACCTCGTCCAGGATGATGACTATGTTACCAGGACCGCGAAGTCCTTTGGCAATACAGGACTTGAAAGAGATCCGGATGGTGGCCCGGGCCATGGTGGGGTCATCGGCATACTGACAGGTGTCCTCGATATCCTTTGGGGTCTGGAATCGCGCATAGCTCAGAGTGTTGTTGGCTGTATATGGGGAGAAGAAACCGCAGTCCCGGAAATGGCTGCTGACCTCGGTGTAGAGGAGTCCTGCCTGCTCCTTGTCAGTTGCGACTGAAACGATGCCTATCTGGTTACCTGAGGGCAGCCCATAATATGCCTGAGGAGCCCCCAGAAGAAGGAGTTTGTAGGTCTCATAGGCAGCAATGGCAGCCGCCAAGTAGGTCTTTCCGGATCTGCGTCCGACACTAAGAACAAGCTCCCGCCGCTCATGGTCCACTTCCCCGATGTTGCTCCGACCCTCTGAGTGCAACATCCGGAGGTATCCGGCCTCTGTGTACTGCTTGACATCCACCCCCCGCCAGTCTGCAACGGGGAACAAACGCTTGTCGTCAAGCTCCAGCCCATAGTGGGCTTTGAGGATGATTCGCTGGACCGGAAACAGATGGAGACTCAGCCCCCAATCCGCTTCCGCAAACTCAATGATATCAGCAACTCGGGTGTGGTTCTGAACGGAGCGGCCCACGTTGAGGGCTATTTGTCCTAACCCCCCCATGGACCCCCTATACGACGTGCTTCATGCGGTTCCGAGCTTCAGTGCCCCACTCTTCTGAGTCCACCACCTTGGAGAACTTGGCAAAAACAGTCTCAATCAGCTCCGACCGCAAACCCAGAGATGACATTGATTCCTGCATGGTCGTAACGATGTACTGAAACACAGCCCTGAATGCCGGAGAGTCCAGGTCCACCCCTCGGCTAACCAACTGCTCTTTCCGTTTGAGCCACGTCCCCGCCAGAGCCTCCAAGGCTTTGATCCGACGGACGGACAACCCACTGGTTTCCTCCCCCCTGCGCTCTGCCTCAGTACGTTCAAAGAGGATGCTGGCCGCCTCCCCTCCCAGTGCAAGTACAATCTGATGCAGCACATCTGTAGATTCAGGATCCGTCTTTGCCACCCGGAGAATGGGATCCCTGTCTTCGGCCTCTGCTTTCCGGCGTAGGATCTCCGCCACAGTGTCGTTAGCCGGGGTCAGCGTGATCTGCTTCTTTCGACCCGGCTTGGTCATCATCACAATGGGTTTGCCGTGCCGGTCTACCTGGATCTCATCCGTGTCCGCCAGTTGATCCAGGTCCTTGTAATGAAATTGCCCCGTCTCTGCTCGGACGTAAACCCGAACAGTTCCTGGGGGAATCTTAGCCAACAAAGGTGCCTGCCGACTCTTGTCATCCCTGTTCTGGGATCTCAAACCGTCTCTCCTATGGGGTGATCAGCGGGGCCACGATGGTGGGCCGCCCCACTGCCATCAGTCCCGTTGCGGGGGTGAATGGGGTGAAGTTGGTGTGGGTCCCGAAATGGAGGGCATAAAAATCCACTTCGTCAAAAGGGCCATCAGACCAAGTCACGGAAACAGTAGCAACTGCTGCTACCGCCGCAAACCCGGGCAATCGGTTGATGGCTGCCGCCACTGCGGTTGCCGTCTGGTTCACTCCTACTCCGGGAGCGAAATCCACGTTGCTGACAACCTCGTAATCTCCCACATGGATGACTGCCCGACCTGTAGAGAAGTCGTTATCCGCCACCACAAAAGTGCCATTCACCGGGGTTCCCCCCAACGCACTGTCTGACACCCGTCCGTTCGACCACCGGCCATTCCGGGACATGGCACCAAGGGTTACCGCAGTACGACTGGGGGTTGGCATCGGAAGCGGAGAGGCGGGGTCCGTCCCGTAAGGATAGGACCGCACCAACAAAGTCTTTGATGCCCCACCCTGGTTCCGTTTTACCATCGCCACTACTGCTACCTTCCAGGTACGCACAAGTACGTACCAGCAAGTTCCTGCTTCATCCAAGGTAGTTTCGTTGAATCCAAGGGCGATCCAACCAGAGCTTCCTTGTCCACAGGCGTAAATTCCCTGCTAACCGCAGGTACTAGATTCAAAGCGGCATTCAAATCCCTATCAAGACTGAATCCGCAAGCCTCACACCGAAACACCCGTTCGGATAAAGGAAGAACATCCTTAATCAGTCCGCACTTAGAACAAATCTTGGACGATGGGAAGAACCTGTCGGCAACCGTGATTACAGAGCCGTAGATAACGGCCTTGTATTCAAGCTGCCTTCTGAATTCACCCCATCCCTCGTCCAAGATACCTAACGTCAGATGCTGATTCCGAGACATGTTTCCCACGGCTAAATCCTCAATCCCTATTGCTTGGTTCTCGCAACAAAGTTTAGAGGTTAGCCTGTGCAGGAAGTCATTCCGAATCCAACTCACCCGACGATGGATCCTCGCTAGTTTGAGAGAAGCCTTACGACGATTGGAAGAACCCTTGACCTTCCGTGAATGCCATCTGGATTCCCGTTTGAGTTTCCTCAAGGCACTTCGGAGAGGTTTGGGGCCTTGAATCGCGTCACCAGTTGAAAGGGTGACCGAGGACTTCAATCCGAGGTCAATCCCCACAACACCGTTTGCCTGACGGTCCTTCTTGTAGTCCCCAACATCAACTTGAACGGAAAGGAACCAACCGTCAGCGATCCTCTTGACCGTGGCTCCTTGAACCTTCCCTTGGAACCTCAAGATTTCCCTCATTCTGATGGTTCCGATCACAGGAAGTTTGACTGTCCTACGATTCAGGGAGAACTTATCGTTCGCCACGTAGAAGGTGTCCTTAATTCCCCGCTTCTTGAATCGGGGAAAGCCCGGCTTCTTTCCTTCCTTGACCCTCCTGAAGAACGCTGAAAAAGCCTTCTGGAGGTTGTCAAACGGCCTGGCAGTACAATCCCGGTGAACTTCATAGGACCAGGGAAACTGGGTTTCCCGGATAGCATTGAAGACTACCTTGAGAGAGCGCCCGTTGGGCTTCTCCCCAGCTTCATACTGGCGTCTCCACTCTGCCAAAGCCCAGTTATAGGCAAATCTGGCAGTCCCACAAGCACGACGGAAGTAAGCCTCCTGCTTGGGAGTCGGATTGAGACGAATCTGGTGAGAAAGGGTCATGTACTCACTCGGATTACTTTAGCACACCTTTGAGCACTTACTAGACACCAGAGTCACACTCCAGCTCTGTGCCCCCAAAGAGCACACTCGACAACGTCTTGGTAGGAAGAGCCGGGTCTACCGCCACTTCCTCCATGGCATTATGCAGGTCATACTCCCGAGCATTGAACAGGGAGGCTGTGATCTCCTGGTCGGGGGCATCTGCCAACCGGAGAGCCTCTTTCTGGAATGCCTTGATGTTCTGAACCGGAGGGGTGACAACCAACTTCTTGTTGTACTGCTGACAGACTCCGTCCTGGTTGGCAAACACGCATCCGGCACACCGATCCATGGCCAGGACGAATTTCAAACCGTTGGCCCGGTGCTTGGCAGCCCCCCGCTCACAACCAGTGGTCCCTGCGGCAGATGCGTATGCCTGAGCGTCCACGTAGACATGCCCAGACAGTCCCTCGTGCTGGGCCCGGACCTGCCGTAAAGCATCCCCAGCTGCTTTACGGAGAGGCTCGGAGAACCGAACCGCCAGCAACTGGTTGAACTCATCCCCTATCCGACCCTCACTCATCTGCATCCGGGCCCACCGAAGCATGCCCAGAATCTCTCCGGCTTGGACCCCAGATAGTGCTGAAGCCTCCCGGGCCATCCGCACATCCGTCTGGATAACCCCCGCCCCCAGGGCGTATGCCTGAGTAGCCCCGCTGGCAGCCACCATCTGAGCGGCTTCCTTGAGAAGTCCCACTGGGGTGACCTCGGGCTGCTCGCTCCGGGCCCGGAGTTGCAGGGCCTGCTCCCGTTGGAGCTTGCCCGCCTTGGTCCATTTGGCTATCCGAACAAGGGCCTGACGCATCTTCTTCGCCCGGGCCTTGTCCTCTGAGGTCTTCATCGCCGGAGCGGCATCCACCGGAGCTGCCAAAGCGGCCCGGGCTTCTGCTGCCGTAGCCACTATAGGTTTCTCAACCGGTTTGAGGGTCTCCTTAGGGGCTTCCCGAACTGGGCCCCGCTGGAATGCAACCTTCAACAAAGTCCGGGGGTCCCCCCCACTGGCGAACTTGTAGCCCGTGGCCTCCATCCTGGGCTGGTAATGCTCCAAGGCTTCCTGCCACGGTACTGATGCCACTCTGGTCAAACCCAGCTTGGTGGACACAGCCTCATCCTCGGTAATGACATAACGAGCTGAGGCACAGTGCTTTCGGATAGCCTGGGACCATTTCCCATTCCGGAGCCCTGGGAAAGCAGAGGCTCGGATGTACACCTTGCCCAACAAGCCATGCTCTTGTTCCAACCGGGCCACTACTGCCCTGGTCTGAACCGCAGCGTGGCCTAGAGTAGCCACCATGCCCCGCTTAATGTCCATCAGAGGCATCCCGAAGTGGGCTTGCCGGGTTGCCTTCAGGCAGGCGTCCCGGATTTCCTCTTGGGAAGCCGTCCGACCTCCCGGGACCTGAGAACGAGGACCCTCTTGGATTGACTGCTCATAGTCAACCACGTTCTTGTCTCGATTGGGTACCAGCCGGAGTCCATCCGTTTTTCGGTGAACTCCCCAAGCCTCTTCCAGCTCGGGTACAGAGTTCAGCGGAGGCTGGTCGGGCCTCAATTCCTTGGGCAACCTGTCCGGATCCTGTTGCTGAGTTGGATCCAGCCACTCCAGGTTGACGAGGGAGGCTGCCCGCCGCTGTGCGTCTGACATAGGGAGAGCACCCTCTTCCGCAGAAAGCATGGCGGTTAGGTCTGCTCCGTGATCCAGCTCTGTAAGTGCCCGGAGGTCCAGACCCTCCTCCGCTGCTTGGATGAACCCGTCCGGAAGTCCCGATAGCCCTTGGGTTTCGGGCAAACGGCCGGGACCCTCTTCCACACCGGCTCCCATATCCTTATCGAACTGGAATCCGTCCAGTCCGTAGGTGGAAGCATCGGTGAACGTGAACTCATCCGCTGGCAGGTCCGAGTCCGCCAGGAATTCCATCCAGTCCGTCTTCTTCTTTATCGACATTAGGCGTCCCTCCTCTGGAGGTACAGTACAGCTACCCGTGTTGCATCGTCTCCGGCCTGGGTGGCAGTTTTCTTTTGACCTTCCTTGGGTTCTGAGTCACCCATCTCAGTCTCTTCTTCCTCGGCCCAACCCTCTGGATCCTGGCGGATTGTCTCTACATCCTCCATGATATCCTTGACCTGTTCCCGCTCACGGGACCCCTGTTCTTTCACAGCGGGATCCCAGTGGGGAGCGTTGATTTCATCGTACAGGGTGTCCGTTAAGGCGGAGATGGCTTCAGAGCAGTTCATGAACTGCCGTCGCATGTCCGTGATTTTCTGGATGTACCCCTTGCCCCCCAGGGCTCCGTCCGGGCTTACCGTAGCGGATTTGACCTTGGTAAAAGTGTTGTAGGCACTCTGGACATGGCCTAAAGCGGCAAGAGAGGCCCGGAGGACCTCCGCCAGGGGCTTCCGATACTTGGGGTTGAAGGCGAATTCAGAAGATATCTCCCGCTCAGTAGGTCCTGGAGAACCCCAGCCCCACTCACCCTTTTCACCACCACGGTCCTTGATGAAGCGGACTTCTCCAGCCGTCTTCACCCGTTTTAGGTACCGTGCTGTGACTCGTTGTTCGGCTGACATTCTCTCCGCCTCCCACTATGGCGGGAACATTGACTAAAAAACGGGAACCAGTTCTGGAGGATGGGGCTGACCTGTTATCTTGTCCCACTGAACCCTCAGTCCTTTACCCGGCACCCACTCCAGATATTGGTTCCCAACCAGCCACAGGATCCGGGCCATGAGGGTAATGGGAAGGGCTGCATACCCCAACCCAAACATGGCTGCAATGAGCCCAACCCCTGACTCTGGAAGGGATGCGAACAGGTCACTCAGGGAGATGGCCCCCGTAAACCCTGCCGCAAGGGCTTGAAAATCCCAGGACAACTCAGCCACGTTGAGCCAAACCCAGATATAGATGGCGGCCAGGAGGGGTCGTTGCAGTGCGGGGAGGTACTTGTCCATCCACTCATCTAGCCGTTTCACCCCACCTCGGATAGACTCTAGAGCCTTCCTAATGTCTGGGTGCGCTACCAGGATCCTATGCATGAGATCCGTCAGTCCTGGCATCTTCTGTGTGGGCACAAAATAGAGAGACAGGGGGAACACTTGGGCCATATGGTGAAGTGCGCTCTTGAGGGCTCCCAGGCCCTTTTGTGCCCATCTCTTGAGAGCCCCGGGGATGTCTGACCAGGAATGAACCCCCAGGAACCTCTTGATTTGCTCCCAGACCTTGGGGGCTTGCTTGAAGAAGTCCACCAACTGGGTCAGCTTCTTCACCAAACTCCCAAACGCCACTTTTCCCTGGTATGACAGGAGAAAAGCTTCCCCGAAAGCCTCTAAGATGGAAGGAGAGAGGTCCTCAAGGCCAGCCACCCGATACCGAAAATGCAGGTTGGCAGCAACATAGTGCGCCGCCTTTCTCAGCAGGTATCGGTTGGTGACACTCTGGACGGAGGCACCCACGCTTCACAACTCCACAAACCCAGTGCGGTCCACCATGTGCAGCTTAGTGCCGATCTTGACAGCATCCCCTACGGACATGCTGGTGTGCTGCAACCTGAGGCTCTGGAGAAAACCCCGCGCCTGTCCTTGGGGAGACCAGTGTTCACCCTGCATCATGACCCAGATCCTCTCGGGGTTGATTTCATCCACAGTTCCCAACAGAATGTGGGTCTTGCTGATGGTGTGCGCTGTCGGAAGTGGTCGGCCTCGTTCCTTCATAAAGGTCGGGCCCATAATGAAGTCCCCGAATGTAGAGGGCTTCGTGTACCAGATTTCAGCCTTGCCTGGGAGGTACTTAGGGTTGTGGGTAGCCATGGCCGCATCCGCCAGAGAAGCGTATGGGGCTGCCGCGAACTTGCGAATGAGAGGGAGCAAGTGCTCCCGGGTTTCAGGAACCTCATGGGCAAGCCGAGTCACCTGCGCCAACAAAGAACCCCGCATATGCTTCTCCTTCTTGGGCTTGTACTCTTCGAGCTTGTGTGCCCTATCTAGCCTGACCAGGGCATCCGCCGCTTCCTCCGCTGAGTCGTACCTTGTCGGAACCACTGCTTCCCAGGGCCCCACCCCCATCCCGTTATAGTCAATCCGCCACTTGTCTTGGTGAGGCCTGTCGTCCGGGGCAATGCGGAAATTAGCACCCTCCACACTGACCCCATACACGGTCCCCAAACGACCCGTATGGATTTCGAACCTCCAAGCGGTGCCTAGGTTATCATAAGCCATTGTCTCACCTACACCTTCAATGGTTTGCCGTCTTCTTTGAACAGCCGCTCAATGACAAACTGCTCCCCGTCCTTCTTGACTGCCCATAGGTCCTTTGTGGCCCGGTGAACCAACTCATCAGAGGAGTGGCTCCCCCCTGCCCGAGAGAAGAACGAGGAAATGTCCCCCAGGTCAGAGACCACCATGCGAACACTGCTGGCCCGCTTTGAGGCCCTGGCAAGCCGCAGGTGCTCGGCCCGAATGGCTCTGAGTTGCCCATCATCCCAAAGAACAAAGACGTTGCCATCCTGATGGGTAGTGTCCCCGTTACCAGTACGGACCGTGACGATGATGCCCTCCATCCCATCAGCCGGAGAGTCATCGTAGGTCAGGATAGAACCCACGTTGGAGGTGAAGCGCACACGGGTTCCAGCCCTCTCAGTCACAGGCAGAGCACTGGCGGCCCGAGAAGCGTCTGTCAGAGCCTGAAGCGAGGTTGTACGAGGCCCTTTGAGGGTCTTCTCCTGAAGATGGTGGTCAATGGCGGACTCCACCGTAAAAGCCCCCTGCATCACTCCCCAGAAATCGTTTTCCATAGTCACCTCATACACCCCCTGGGATCGGGGTCATGTCCCCCACGAAATCCCTTGAAGACGCAACGTCTATAAGGTACGCATTCCCGTCATTGTCCACCCAGTAGCCCCCAAAAATGTTGTTGTTGGCCTTCCACCGCAACTTGTTGGCTTTGGCGTAGTGGGTGAGAGCAGCGTCGTTCCCGTACACAACAATCTCACCCTTGTGGTCTGTGGGATTGATCTGTTTCACCAACTTGAGCTTAGTCCCGGCAGTTTTTTGGAGCAGCGGCACAAGGTGCTGCCTAAGTTCCGGATGCTCATGCGCCAACTTGATGACCTGATCCCGCAACATCCCGATACCCCCTTCTAGTTAGTCGCCCCACCCATGACCCGTTGCACTGTCCAGATAGCGTTCACGGTCTGGGCTGTGTTGAAATTGACCGTAAACCCTGAGGTGGCTTTCCCGGTTATCCACCAGGAATCCTCATTGGCTGGGTGGCTTTGCAGTTCCAGGTCCACCGTGTAGCTGGTATCAGGCTGCGGAGAGGCAAAGACCACTGCCTTCGTAGCCTCTGCTACAAAAGCCACGGTTCCTCTCTGAATGGGCTCGGCCAACGATGCGGTTCCCCCTGGGGTCACGGTCCCCTTACGACTGTGGTCCAAAGTCACGGCTACCGAACCTGCCAGGGTCAGGTTCCCGATGCTCGACCCCACAATCGTAACCGACCGATTCCCCGCCAAAGATACCGACGCTCTGCCGGAACAGCCCAGGATCTCCAGGCTTCCCCGTCCCGAAAGGGTAGAAGAAATCGGGGGGCTCAGGGCACTCTCTCGTCCCAGCCCGGGGCAACCGGCTAGCCGATACAAAGAGGTAGCTACGGCTTCTGAGGGGATGTCCCCTGTGGTATCAAAGTCCAGCTGCACAGCAGGAACGTCCACCACTCCTTCCATGAGGAAGCTGGCACACTCCTCTACCAGAATGAGGGACTGGGCATCTGACCCCCGCATGGATCCACCCTGGACTGCGATATGGTTCGCGGAGGTAGCCCACAAGGGATACCCATCCCCTCCTGGGATCACAGTACAATTCTGAAGGACTATCCCGAGTTGCCCCACTGTGGATGCTGCCGCCCCCACCACACGTACACAGGCAAAATTGGCATGAGCATTGGTGATTTCCAGGTTGACGAGGGTCACTTTCCGTGGAATGGTGCCCAGAGCCGCCTGGATGACCATGGTGTGGTAGGCTCCTACACCATCGGGAGTGTCTTCAGCCAGAGACTTGAGAACAGCCCCGAAACCCATGAGGGTTACCCCGTCCCGGACGACATTCAGGGTCTCCTTGTAGACCCCAGGACCAATGAGTACAAAGTAGGGATTGGTTGGGCTGGACGAGGCCGGAATGGCGTCCAGAGCAGACTGGACCGTGGTATACGCTGCCCCGGCCCCCGACTTCCCCACCACCATAATGTTGGCGACCGACCGCAACCCTGCCAACTGGCTGAGCGTGATGCCCCCGGTCAGAAGGGAGTCGAAAAACCAGAGTGACCCGTCTGTTGCCCGTTTGATAAGGCGGGTCCCAGCTAGCCCGGGTTCAATCTGTAGCTGGTCTACTTTGAATGGATCTTGTGCCATGAGTCAATCACCGCAATCCATGCAAGAGAAGAACGAACACCCCACCCGGAACATCCGCCACCCGCACAAAAGATCCCCACTTCCGTTCCAGCTCAGTCATGACACCTCCTACACAAACACATCGTAACCGACGGTCACTGTCTCCACAGCCCCTAGGGTGTATCCCAGCTGGACCGTGAATCCATTCCGAGTCTGGTTGATTACCCTTGCCTTGAAGAACCCGTTTTCTGACAGGATGACCCTGTAATCGGCGGAGGCAAAGGCAGCCGCAAAGGTCACCGTTTTCTGACCGGCATCCCCCACGACA
>ERZ1292629.1415-Hain-H43-01um-R1-1415-length-23415-cov-5_pt1 | contig 12823 bp, 10 predicted proteins | sample MGYA00564399_ERZ1292629 | MGnify/ENA primary metagenome ERZ1292629 (study PRJEB36523, sample SAMEA6512636) | groundwater metagenome | collected 2019-01-08 | study: AquaDiva: Metagenomics assemblies of 32 groundwater samples | reverse complement strand
CCCGCCCAACTTCATCAATACCAACTAAAACAGTTTTGGGCGAGGCTCGCTTTTTTGCGGCCCGCCCAACTTCATCGATTCCCACATGTACTTCTACCTTTTGTCTCATTGATTTGAGTATATAATAGTTGTATGGCTTCTGCAGGCGCTATTATACCCGAACAAATTATTACTCAATTTCTTGAGGCGGCAGAACGTGAGCATGCGTCTGATATTCATATTGACCCTCATGGTGAAGAAGTTATTATTCGTATTCGCGTTGATGGTGTCTTAAAAGAAATCGCTCGAATGGAAATCGGCCTTCTTGAAACTGTCATTTCTCGCCTTAAAATTTTAGCTCAACTTGATATTACAAATCATTCCAATCCTCAAGAAGGTCACTTCGAACTCGTCAGTACCATTGTTGAAAAAAATGATGAAAGACGCATTCTCAATGTTCGCGTTTCAATATTCCCGACTATTCACGGTGAAGCAACTGTTATGCGTCTCCTCAATCGCAAAGAATTGCTTATCCCACTCGTACAGATGGGCTTTGATATTTCCGATCGTAAACTTGTAGAAAACCTAATTCAATTACCATATGGCATGTTACTTGCGACAGGTCCTGCGGGGAGCGGCAAGACAACATTTTTATATTCTATATTGAATATACTTGCAAAACCTGAAAAAAACATCATCACCCTTGAAGACCCGGTAGAATATCATCTTGAAAATGTCCGCCAAAGTCAAATTCATCCAGAACGCGGCTTTACTTTCGATGCGGGAATGCGTTCAATATTAAGACAAGACCCGGATGTTATTATGATAGGTGAAATTCGAGACGGCACAACTGCAGAGACTGCAATTCATGCTTCACTTACCGGACGTCTACTTCTTTCAACGCTTCACGCAAATTCAAGTGTTGGTACAATTGCACGACTTCTTGATATGAAAATTGATCCTGCTCTTGTTGCATACGCATTAAATGGAGTTGTAGCACAAAGATTAGTACGCCGAACTTGCCAGATATGCAAAGAACCATATACGCCAGACCCACATACACTCGACCTCCTCGGTTTGAGCGCTACTGGTATTGAATTCATTCGTGGTCGTGGATGTGATGCATGCACAAAGACTGGCTACCAAGGCCGCGTTGGTATTTTTGAAATACTGGCGATCGACAATGATATTCGTAAAGCAATTGTCGGGCATGACCCAATCGATAAAATTCAAACACTTGTAACCCAAAAAAACATTAAAACGCTTCGCACCGACGGTATTCGCAAGATCACTGCAGGTCTCACTACGCCTGAAGAAATTTTGAGAATCTCAATATAATTCTCTATTTAAACCGCGCTTTTCTCGAACCCAACTTCGCGCTAGAATAGGTTGATGAAATTCGTCCATCTCCATACGCATTCCCACTACTCGCTTCTCGATGGGCTCTCAAAAATTGATGCGCTTGTCACACGCGCAAAAGAACTCAATATGGATGCACTCGCACTTACCGACCACGGCAATCTTTATGGCGCAATCGAATTTTATCAAAAAGCTCGAAAAGCTGGCATTAAACCAATTCTTGGCCTTGAAGCGTACGTCGCACGCCGAAGCCGGCACGACAAAGTCTCTGGTATCGACGACAAACGTTATCACCTCACACTTCTTGCAATCAACCTTGAAGGCTGGAAAAATTTAATACAACTATCTACAAAATCGCATCTTGAAGGTTTTTATTATAAACCTCGAGTTGATAAAGAACTTTTACGCGAACACTCAAGAGGCCTCATTGCGCTATCAGGTTGCATGTCTGGCGAAATTCCCCGCGCACTCTTATCAAACGAACACGAACGCGCGCGCGATTTGCTACGCGATTATCAAAATATTTTTGGCAAAGATAATTTTTTTATTGAACTTGCTGACCACCCAAATGTACCAAATCACAACAAACTTCAACAACTTTTACGCGATCTCGCGCGCGAAACAAATACTCCCGTAGTCGCAACCCAGGACATTCACTACACACGCGCAGAAGATGCCGCCGCACAAGATGTACTGGTAGCGGTGCAGACAAACTCACGACTCGACGACGAAGATCGCCTCACTATGCGTAGCGATAATTTTTCTTTTCGCTCTGCGGAAGAAATGGCAAAAATTTTTAAAGATATACCCGAGGCAATTGAAAATACTGTGCGTATTGCTAGTCGCGTAAACATCGAAATACCCCTTGGCGTTCTGCAACTTCCCCATTTTCCACTGCCTGAAAATGAGACACCGAATTCATATTTAGAAAAACTTGCTGAGAAACTTCTCCCAGGCAGGTATACAACAATAACGCCTGAAATTAAAGAGCGGCTTCGGTATGAACTCGCAACTCTTGAGCGCTCTGGGTTTACTTCATACTTTTTAATTGTTCAGGATTTTGTTAATTGGGCGCGTTCACAAAAAATCGTTGTGGGCCCCGGCCGTGGATCAGCCGCTGGTTCGCTCGTTGCCTACGTACTTGGGATTACCAATGTTGATCCAATAAAATACAATCTCCTCTTTGAACGATTCATGAACCCAGAGCGTATCAGCCCCCCTGATATCGATCTCGATTTTGCAGATACACGGAGAGACGAAGTATTGAGTTACATTGCGCAAAAATATGGTCGCGACCACGTCGCTCAAATTATCACATTTGGAACAATGGCCGCTCGCGCCGCAATCCGCGATTCAGGACGCGCGCTCGGTTTTGCGTATGACTTTTGCGACAAACTCGCAAAAATGATTCCCTTTAACCCAAATCAAGGGCAAAAGGAAAATTATCTCAAAGAATGCCTTGAGCACGTACCCGAACTACGCGACGCCTACAATGCCGATGCTGACGTAAAACGCCTTATCGATGCCGCACAAAAACTTGAAGGAGTTGTACGCCATGCATCCACTCATGCCTGTGGTGTTGTCATCACCAAAGACCCGCTCCCAACAATCGTACCCCTACAATACGCGACGGGCGGGGAAGACAAAAAAGAATCAATCGTGACTCAATTTGAGATGCATGCAATCGAAGATCTCGGACTCCTTAAAATGGATTTCTTGGGTCTTTCAAACCTCTCTATTATTGAAGAGACCATCAAACGCGTTAAAAAATTACATAATCGCGAAATCGATATCGATGTCATCGCACTCGATGACTCAAAAGTTTTCAAAACGCTCGCCGAGGGCAAAACGGTCGGCGTTTTTCAACTGGAAGGATCTGGCATGACACGGTTCTTGAAAGAATTAAAACCAACAAACATTGAAGATATTATTGCCATGGTTTCACTCTACCGCCCAGGACCCATGGAACTTATTCCATCATTTATTCGTCGCAAACATGGCCTCGAACCTGTCGTATATCTACATCCCGTACTTGAGCCAATCCTCAAAAATACGTACGGTATTATGGTATATCAAGAACAACTCATGCAGGCAGCACAAGCGCTCGCAGGATTTTCTTTGCCACAAGCAGACACTTTGCGTAAAGCAGTCGGCAAAAAAATTAAAAAACTTTTGCTTGAACAAGAAGCAAAATTTATTGATGGCGCCGAGCGCACGATCAAATCACCCCGCATTGCCGCAGAGTTTTGGCGCCTTGTCGAACCATTCGCACGATACGGGTTCAACCGCTCGCACGCGGCAGGCTATGCCACCATCGCATATCAAACCGCTTGGCTCAAAACATATTATCCAGTTGAGTTCATGACTTCTCTTCTTAACTCCGATTCAAAAAATATTGATCGTATTACATTTTTGGTAGCGGTTGCCGCTCAAGAAGGCATTCCAATTTTAGCGCCAAACATCAACGAATCTCGCGCCGGATTTGCAGTAGCCGACAAAACGAAGATTCGCTTCGGGCTTGCCGCAATCAAAAACGTCGGGCACAATGTTGTCTCCTCTATTATAGAAGAGCGCGACACACACGGGTCTTTCGAATCTCTTACTAATTTTCTCGATCGCATATGGTCGCGAGATCTCAATAAAAAATCACTTGAGGCACTTACCAAATCGGGCGCACTTGATCTATTTGGCGAGCGAAATCATATTCTTGAAAACATGGAACATTTACTCGAATACATGCGCGAGACACATCGTGAAGGCACCGACCAACATTCACTTTTTGGCCTTATGCAGGATAAATCGTCACTCCCAGAGCTCAAGTTGCAGGACACAAACCCCGCGACACAGATGCAAAAACTCAATTGGGAGAAAGAATTGCTTGGCCTCTACCTCTCTGGCCACCCACTCGATGCGCTTGCCAAGACCGCGCCATCGGCAAAATCGATTAAAACGATAAAAGAAAAGATGAACCGCTCGAATGTTAAAATTGTCTGCATTCTTTCGGCGGTCAAGCGTATTTTGACAAAACAGGGCGAACCTATGGTATTCTTGAAATTACAGGATGCATCGGACGAAATCGAAGGGGTTGCGTTCCCTTCGACCTTAAAAATGTACGGCCATCTACTCGAGCCTGATAAATGCTTCCTTATTGAAGGCAAAGTCAACGAGCGAAACGGCGTGCCCAGCATGATCTGCAACACATTTGAATTATTAGAAGCAAAAGCATGAACAAAAAATCTAACAGTGAAAATAGTGAAGCGAAACGCCATACGTTAGCGCATGTTTTGGCAATGGCGGTACTATCAAAATATCCTGATGCGCGCCTCGGCATTGGCCCTGTGATTGACAACGGATTTTACTACGATTTTGATATCGGCAAAAATTTTAAAGAAAACGAGCTCGCAGAATTTGAAAGTGCCATGCGCGATATTTTGGCACACAAACTCGATATCACCGGCAAAAAAATTACCCATGCAGAAGCAAAAAAAATATTCGCCGACCAGCCATTTAAACTCGAACTTGCTGACGAATATACAAAAGAAGACAAAGAACTAACAGCGTATACCACGGGCGATTTTACCGATCTTTGTCGGGGTGGACACATCGAAAATACGCGTGAGATAGACTCTCGTGCATTTAAGCTTACTCGAATTGCTGGCGCCTATTGGCGAGGTGACGAAAAAAATGCCCAACTACAACGCATCTACGGCGTTGCATTTGATACAAAAAAAGAGCTCGATGAATATTTTACAATACTTGCTGAAGCTGGGCGTCGTGATCACAAAAAACTTGGCCCCGAACTTGATTTATTTACATTTTCTGAACTCGTAGGCCCTGGACTACCTTTATGGACCCCGAAAGGTACTCTTCTTCGTGATCTTCTCGATAATGAAGTATGGAAACTCCGAAAACATTTTGGCTATGAGCGAGTAGATATCCCTCATATCACAAAAAAAGATTTATACGAGCGCAGCGGCCATTGGGATAAATTCAAAGACGAACTTTTTCGCGTGACAACGCGTGAAGGCCATGAATTTGCGATGAAACCAATGAATTGCCCTCACCACACACAGTTGTATGCGCGCCGCCAATGGAGCTATAAAGAACTTCCTCAACGTTATTCAAACACCACAAAAGTATATCGCGACGAACAATCGGGTGAACTCGCGGGTCTTTCTCGCGTTCGTGCCATTACACAAGATGACGCGCATGTTTTTTGCCGAAAATCACAAGTCAAAGAAGAAATGAACAATGTATGGACTATCATCAATAGTTTTTATAAAAAATTTGGCTTTGAATTGCGCATGCGTCTTTCACTTTCTGATCCGGAGCAACCTTCAAAATACCTTGGGTCACAAACATTATGGAAAGAAGCCGAGGCTGGGCTTCGCGATCTCGTACGCGAACGTGGTGCTAAAGCCACAGAAGCACTTGGCGAGGCTGCATTTTACGGTCCTAAAATAGACTTTCTCGCCAACGATTCACTCGGCCGAGAATGGCAAGTAGCAACCATTCAGCTCGACATGAACCAGCCCGAACGATTCGACCTGTACTGTATAAATGAAGAAGGTGAACACGAACGAATTGTGATGATCCACGCCGCTATCATGGGTTCTCTTGAGAGATTTTTATCGGTTATTATCGAACACTATGCTGGAGCATTTCCTTTTTGGCTCGCACCAGTACAAGTAAAAATTCTTACGATCAACGATAAAGTGACCGACTACGCTGAAAAAGTAATAACTACGCTCGAGCAAAAAGATATTCGATATGAGCGCGATTTTCGAAACGAATCGATCGGCAAAAAAATCCGTGAAGCAGAAATGCAGAAAGTTCCTTATATCTTTGTTATCGGCGACAAAGAAGCTGCAGCCTATACCATAAACGTACGAACTCGAAGCAAAAAAGAAACTGCAACAATTACTCTCGATGAATTTTTTGAACTCATCACGCCAGAATTAAACTAAAAAATGCCCCGACGGTACGCCGTCGGGGCGAGATGTTTGGGTATTTACAGTTTACTTCAGTTGAGCTACTCGCTTAGACGGCTGATCTGGATTCAATCTTCGTTGAGAAAGTATCTCCCCTTTTTGACGCTCACTTTCCCTACGGAATCGATCCTTCGCCTTGCGCTCAATGCGTAAACTTCCTTTCAGAGAAAAAATGTAGATCACGAATGCAACCAAGATAATACTGAATACTATCGCGGTCTCCCAAAAGTCTTTCCGAAATGCTACCGCGGATCGAGCAACCGGTTCGGCTACTTCGTATTTGCTCTGCCAAGAAGCGCTTTCTCCGCGTGCGCTATCACGTTCTCGTGTGAGATTACCAATGTTCTCGAGAGCTTTTGCGAGATCTTCTTGAAGTGCGATCTGCTCTGCATCTTGCGCCCGAACTTCGACTGGACTCAAGTACGGGATCTCAAGCTTCTCGGAATTATGCAAATTCGGCCAATCCCTCTTTGCAGGGTTTGCAGTTTTCAAATCGGCCTCGGTGAGACGATATTTCTGCAAAATGACCGATACCGAATCGCCCTCCTTCACGCTGTAATCCTTTGCGAAACAGGGCGCTACGCTTACAAAACACAACAAAACAGCAAAGTTCATAATGTATCGTGCGATCATTATTTCTCCCTCCCTGGAGTGCTATTTGAAAGAATGATTTGAATCCGTAACGATTATACGATAAAGTACGCAATATGGCAAGACCACGTATCATCGCTATTGTAGGGTCAACCGCTTCCGGCAAGTCAGCGCTTGCGGTACGCATGGCTCAAAAATTTAATGGCGAAATTATTTCTGCCGACTCACGGCAGATTTACACAGGGCTTGATATCGGCACCGGCAAAATTACGCATACTGAAATGCATGGGATACCGCATTACTGCATTGATATTGTAAGCCCAAAAAAAATATTCACCGTTGATGAATATAGAATTGCGGCAGAAAAAATAATCGCTGATATATATTCGCGTGGTACATTACCAATAATTGCAGGTGGCACTGGTTTTTATATTGACGCTATTTTATATGGCGCCTCATATCCACAGATCCCACCCAACTGGGATTTGCGTGAAAAATTAGAAAAACAACAAACAGCTGTGTTGTTTAAAACACTTGCAAAGCTTGATCCGCATCGTGCGTCAACGATAGACCCGAACAACCGCCGTAGAATTATTCGCTCAATTGAAATTATAAAAGCAGTTGGCTGGATGCCAAGCCTCATAAAAAAACATCGTTTTGATTCGCTCATTATTGGCATCAAAACAAATCCAACGGTCCTTCGCAAAAAAATAACCAAACGTCTTATGGGCTGGCTTAAGGAAGGCCTTGTTGAAGAGGTAGAAAAGCTTCACAAAAATCAAAAACTTCCATGGCGTCGATTTGAGGAGCTCGTGCTCGATTACAAATACGTAGCACTATACTTACAAGGCAAAATGACCCGCGAAGAAATGATTGCGCGTACCGACACAGAAATTTGGCATTACGCAAAACGCCAACTCACCTACTTCAAAAAAATGGAAAACGTACACTGGGTAAATTCCGCTCACGAAGCCGAGCGTCTCGTTAAAGATTTTTTAAACTAAGAGAATCAAGATTTAAGATTAAAGTCAGAGAACTTGACGTATAAGTGCGATCGTATTTATAATGGCATTTAATGAAACGCCATACAAATGAGTCACGGCAGGCTCGTGTTGGACCTGTTGGCGAAAAGGTTCTACTTCTTCTCGCGACAGGAGTGATATTGGGGCTTACCCACTCACCTGATAAATACTCCCGCACACTGAAAAACGCGAAAAAAGCATGGAAAACAATTAACGATCGGGCGCTTCATAGGACTATTCGGCAACTCTACCGAGCAAAACTGCTTGACGCAAAAGATAACCCCGATGGATCAGTAACAATGATTCTTACGGACAACGGAAAAACTCGCGCAATGACATATCAAATCGACGAGATGCAAATTAGCAAAATGAATAAATGGGATCACAAATGGCGCGTAGTCCTTTTCGACATACCCGAACGTCAAAAGAAGGCGCGCAATGCACTTTCAAACGCATTAAAAAAACTCGGCTTCTGCCAATTTCAAAAAAGCGTCTGGATATATCCGTTTGAGTGTAAAAACGAAGTTGATTTTATTATTGAATTATTTTCGCTTAGACCGTATGTACGATTTCTTCTTGCAGACCACATCGACAACGAGCTCGATCTCAAGAAACACTTTAAACTACTATAACGAGACAACATTATATTATCTGTGGTTTTATACATAAGAAAGTAACGTATAATTGCGACCGCAAATATACGTTACTTTTGTGTTTGATAATGTCTTACACTGGATGAAGACTAAATTCGACAAAAACCGCCAACTCACCTACTTCAAAAAATAAAAGACGTGTAATTGATTGGCACATCGAAAGAAGCAGAAAAATTAGTTAAAGATTTTCTCAACTAAAGTACCAGCAACTTGGACATTTCACGTCCAAGTCCTAGTGATTTTAACTAAAACCTACGATACTCCAAGCAATAAAATAAAACCCAAACATTACACCAACATAAATAACACCAATGAGAACTATATGCAATAATTGCATTAACAATAACAATGACAAGTTTTCTTCAACGAAGTGTGGGATTTTAAACGGCCAGCCTTTCAATATAGATACTCTCTTCCAGAGGAAGTAACTAGCAAAAATTGTTATAAAAACGAAGACTCCTTCTTGAGGATTATTAATAAAATCCTGAAAAGTAACATGAGATTCTAATTTTAAAAAATAAAATAATACTAAAAAAGCATCCAATGAAGCAACAACATATCTTGCATAAATCTTCATAATATTACAATAACTCCTTTTTTAATAAATCGCCAATTATCTGGGGATTTCCTTTACCGCGCATATGCTTCATAGTTTGGCCGACAAGAAATTGCAAAGCACCTTGTTTGCCACCTCTGTATTCTAAAACGGCCGATTCGTTATCTTGAATTACTAGTTTGACTGCCGCTTCTAGCTCGCCTGCATCGCTTGATTGAAACATATCTTTATCGCGCGCAATTTCAGTCGGATCTCCACCGTGCTCAATCATATGCGAGAGCAAATCTTTTGCCGCACGCGATGATATTTTATTTTCTGCAATAAGCACAATGAGTTCTGCAAAATTTTCGGGATCAAGCTTCATGGTCTCTATTGTTAGAATTTTCTCGTCAAGCACATGCATTACATCGGAAAGCAAATAGTTGCAAAAAAGTTTATATATCGCATTTGGATTTTTTGCATGATTCGTACTAATCCACTCATCGAGCTCAGAAACACTATTTTCAAAAAACTCTGCCATTTTTTTATTGTATATAAAAACCTCTACAGCCTCGTTATCAATGCCAAATTCTTTGCGAAATCGATCACGCTTTTGTTGAGGTAATTCAGGTAACGTATGCTTTAAGACTTCTCGCAAGCTAGTAAGATCTTGCGGTGGCAAATCAGGCTCTGGAAAGTAGCGATAATCATGCGCAGACTCTTTCTTACGTTGTGATACGGTTTTACCTGCAACCTCATCCCACCCCCGCGTCTCTTGCGAAACAACTCCGCCCGACTCTATTAATTCCTCTTGCCTCTTAATTTCGAATTCGATGGCTCGCTCAACAGATTTAAATGAATTGATGTTTTTGACTTCTACTTTGGTACCAAATTTTTCCTCACCCATCGGGCGAATTGAAATATTGGCCTCGATGCGCATTTCTCCTCTTTCCATGCGAGCATGCGATGCGCCGACATATTGAAAAATGAGACGCAATTCTTCAGCGGTCTCACGTGCCTCACGCGCATTTCGTAGATCAGGCTCAGTCACAAGCTCCATAAGTGGTATACCTGCTCGATTAAAGTCAACTAGAGAGTTACCTTCTTTATCATGCGTTAAACTGCCCGTATCCTCCTCAAGATGTACTCGTGTAATACGGACCCGCTTCCCAGACGCAAGTATTACAGAACCACCCTCTACTAAAGGATGTTCATATTGTGATATTTGATATCCCTTTGGCAAATCTGGATAAAAATAATTTTTTCGATCAAATTGGCTTTTATCTGGGATCGTACTGCCAAGAGCAAGCCCGACTTGAATTACTTTTTTAATTGCTTCAGAATTTGCTACTGGCAACGTTCCGGGATGCCCCATGCATACCGGGCATATATTTGTGTTGGGACGCGACTCGTCAGAATCGTTTACTGACGAACAAAACATTTTGCTTTTAGTGGAAAGCTCTGAATGGATTTCAAGACCAATAACCGGCTCGTACTTCATATATTTTAGTGTTGCACCCCGCACCAATTTTGTAAATCATTTATTCTTCTCATATAAGTGAATAATCTTTGAAAAAAGACTATCATGAATAGAAAAATAGAATTGGTGCGGGGTTGCACAAAAAGGCTCATTTGGGTATACTGAGCAACATGTTATCGTATTCTGAGCTTCGTTCTGGCATAATATTTGTACTCGATGGCGAACCCTACAAAGTACTTGAGTATAATTTTTTACGCATGCAACAGCGTAAACCGGTGGCGCAAACAAAAATTAAAAATATTAAAACAGGCAAAATTCTTAACCGCACGTTTCATCAAAATGAATCGTTTAAAGAAGCTGAAATTGATCGCGAAAAAGCAATATTTTTATACGCCCGAAAAGGCGAATGTTGGTTTCATAAATCGGGCGACCCAAAAAACCGCTTTATGCTCAAAGAAGATTTTTTAGGAAACTCTATTCATTTCCTGATACCAAACACGGAAGTCAGTCTCAACGTTTTTAACGATGAGATTATCAATGTCGATATTCCAGTCAAAATGGATTTTAAAGTAATTGAAGCGCCTCCCGGAATCCGCGGCGATAGCGCCCAAGGAGGATCCAAAGAAGTCATATTGGAGACTGGCACAAAAGTAAACGCACCGCTCTTTATAAACGAAGGCGATATTATCAAAGTGAACACCGAAACCGGCGACTACGTCGAGCGAGTAGAAAAAAATTAAAACTTAATCGACTCTCCCGGTTTTAATACTTTTTCTTTACCTGCGAGTGCAATTTTGAGAGCATCTTTAAGACCAATAATATCGGGTCCACGGCGCGGAGGTTGAATAACTGGCGCTTTTGGCAAGTCTTTTAATGAAAGAGATTTTTCGCCCACCGGCTTCTGAACAACCGAACCTTCGCGAATAGTTGGGGCTAATTTTTCATTGACTATGGGCGCTTCTACTAAACTTGGTTTAACAACGACCAACTTTTCTTCTTGCGTAGGCTCAATTACTTGTTTCTTTTCAGTCACCGGTATTGGCTTTGCTTCCGCTGGCATAATTTCGCCGGCTTGAACTTTTTTAAGACAGTCTGAACAATACACGGGCCTACGCTCATCGGGCTTAAAATTAACATGCGCCGGCTTACCACAAATCGAACAATCTACAGTATACCGCTCTTCTTTTTTTGCTTTATCATCTCGCATGCCCATGCGTACCGCTGTACGATTTTGACCATGAACGCCATTTTCACTATCATTTGAAAATCCACTCCATCGTTCAATATCGGCCTCAACCTCTACTCTAGAACGTGCATAGTTGCGACGCGTATGCTCAATTATCATCGCTGTCTGATCAGACGAGCCTTCGAGCCGATTTGCTGGCAAGGTAAGTGCCGAAAACGGTCGCGACGTCACACCATTAACCATTAGTTTAATATAAATTGCATGGTTTGGAATATTTACAAGATCTTGAATTTCAAACTCAGGTATAAATTCATTTTCAAGAAATTCGGCATCGGTCGCGCCAACTCGAAACACCACCATGGTACCAACGTTGCCAAACACAGCATCGCGCACCTTTGTTGTTGTCTCAGTAACGAGCTGACCAACATATTGATGCGCAATAATAAGATTCAATCTGTATTTTCGTGCCTCTGACAAAATTGACGCAAAAGATTCAGTTGCAAAATTTTGAAATTCATCAACATACAAATAAAAATCTTTGCGTTCCGTCTCTGAAATACGAACTCGCTCCATCGCAGCCAACTGAATTTTAGTAATAAGCATCGCTCCCAATAATTGTGCGTTATCCTCACCAATACGACCCTTCGATACATTTACCAATAATATTTTCCGCTGGTTCATAATATCAAAAACATTAAAAGAACTCTTTGGTTGCCCTACGATATTACGTATAAATGCGGTCGACAAAAACTGCCCAACTTTATTTTGAATTGGCACTATTGCCTCATTACGAAATTGGTCACGCCAACTCTCATATTCTTGTACCCAAAATGCCCGCACCACTGGGTCTTTAATATTTTGAATAATTTTTTGTCGGTATTCTTTATCAACCAAAATTCGCGGAATCCCAAGCAGAGTCGTACCCGGCGTATCAAGTAGTGCGAGCACACAATTGCTCAAAATATACTCCATGCGGCTTGACCACACATTCGCCCAAATCTTTGTAAAAATACCCATAAGATCGGAC
>ERZ1292629.1048-Hain-H43-01um-R1-1048-length-29028-cov-13_pt1 | contig 12827 bp, 9 predicted proteins | sample MGYA00564399_ERZ1292629 | MGnify/ENA primary metagenome ERZ1292629 (study PRJEB36523, sample SAMEA6512636) | groundwater metagenome | collected 2019-01-08 | study: AquaDiva: Metagenomics assemblies of 32 groundwater samples | reverse complement strand
CCTGTCAATCCGGCAGAACCAACACAACAACCCAGCCCAACGCCCCAGCCTCAACCTCAGCCAACTTGGACTGAGATCGATGTCTCGTCACAAGACGCTTCCATTTCGTTGAGTATGATAAAGGGGGAGCAACGAGAAATCCATATCACGACCGGAGCTCGTGAAACTCCATCGGTCGCCATAGTCAAGACAACCGATGCCGTTTCACTGGCAAAAGGAAGCGTCGGCGCAGAGGACTGGAGACGATGGGTTGTCTTGGGGCAATCCAAGGGGCAAAGCATCGTCGTGATGACTCTGACTTACGGAAACGAGTTTAGAGTCATCACACTCAACTGCACCGTCTTCTAGGAGCAATATCCAGCCAACGGACTCAGCATCGCGCTGAATCCGTTGGTTGGAATCTTTTTTATAAATTCAAAAATACAATAGAATTAATACCAATTATACAGAATGGAAACAAATTCAAATAAATTTTTCTCTATTTCGTCATTTTTAACTTATACAACTTTTTTTCTGTTGCCTATTTTATTTTTACCGCTTACAATAGCTCCTGTTGAAATTAATAAATTTTTTATTTTTACAACATTAACGCTATTAGGATTTATTTTTTATCTGTTTGGCTCAATCTCTTCTAATACAATTAGATATAGCTCTTCTTTTTTAAATTTTCCAATAATTTTTTTAATTTTTGTAGCTGGAATTAGCGGAATTTTATCAAAATATAAAACATTAAGTTTTTATGGCAACCTATCATTGCCTGATAGTTTTTTGTCTTTTTTTATTTACGCGCTTTTTTATTTTCTTGCCGCAGTTCATTTCCGCAAACAAAACATAAAATTACTCGGTATTCTATTTGTAGTAGCATTAGCGTCTGTCGTATTTATTGGGTTATCTCAATTTTTTGAATTAACTTTATTCCCGTGGGGTTTTACGCAAAATTACAGCTTCAATACAATAGGAACAGTTGGGGCGCTTGGTTTATTTGTAAGCTTGGGGTTTGTAATAATTTTGAGTTTGCTTTCTTCTATTAGAACAGATGAGGAATTAAAATTAAAAAATATCACGCGACTATGGATAATAAAATTTATTCTTAATTCACTCGCTATATTATGTTTGCTTATTATTTTCTTAACAAATCTAAAACTTATCTGGCTTCAAATCGCATTAATGCTGTTTTGTTTATTTTTATATCAATTAACAACTAAAAAGCTGTTATTTTCAAAAAACAATATTGCGTTATTAATTTACTTAATAATTTTTGTGGCTTTATTCTTTTTAAGTTTTCAATTAGACATACAAACAAAATTTCCAACTGAAATTAGACCAAATCTGCAATCAACTCTTATAGTTTTAAATAATACGCTGTCAAACCATAACCCCGTAATTGGAACAGGACCTTCTACATTTACTTACAGCTGGCTGAAATATCGTCCCGCAGAACTCAATGATACAGCATATTGGTCTGCAAGATTTTCACAGGGTTTTAATTTTGCATTAACTTTAGCATCAACGCTCGGCGGACTCGGAATATTTGCGCTTGTTTTTCTAATTCTTGCTTTTTTTTCAACAATCAAAAGTATTCACAGCGAAAATAAACAATCGGCTGTGATTTTTACCGCAGTATTTTATCTATTGCTCAATTTATTTTTCTACCCAACAAACTTAACGCAATTAGGCTTTTTATTTTTTGGGCTTGGAATTATTGCCTCAATTTCTGGAACTTTAAAAGAAATAAAATTTGACGCAACGACAAAAAAAATGACACTGGGTTTAATAGCAATAATTGTTTGTGTGATTATTTTACTATTTCAAATTTCTAGAATATATATCGCAAATATTTATTATGCTCAGGCAATAAAAAACTGGCAAAATAAAAATGATAAAAACGCGCTTACATATCTCATTAAAGCGAGTAATTTTGACCCCAAGTCTTCATTATATAACAGAGAAATTAGCCGAATTCTGCTTCCTAATAATTTTAATGTCTCCATACAAAGCGCGAAGCGCGCAATTGAATTAGAACCGTTTGAACCACTGAACTGGATTAATATAGGTCAAATTTATTCGGCTGCCGAAAATGATTTATTATTTCCGGTATTATTTTCGGCGCCGAAAAACAATAATGAAAACGACTTGTCGTTTTCATCGCCGAAAGGCAAACCTTTCGGCTTTTCGGCATTAATTCAAACAGATCCTCTCTTCCAACAAATGTCAATTGAAAGCTACAAAAAAGCCCTAGAGCTTGACCCACTAAATCCTGCGCTAAGAATTGAGTTAGATAAAAGATAAAAACTACCGAAAATGCCGAAAATAAATTTTAGGCATTTTCGGTGATAAAAACGACAAGTCGTTTTTATCACAAGTCGTTTTCAGCGTTATTTTTCTAATTTATTTATTAAATCTTCAATCAAATTTTTAACATTTATTTGAGCTTCTATTTCTGTTTTACTATTAGAAAATATTTCCCAAGAATTTGATATGCCTTCATCTCCAATATATTTTATAGCGTTATCCAATTCTGCCCTTGTCTCTTCATCAACTTTTTTATCTGCTTTTAGAACATCTTGAACAAACAACTTTATAAAATTGACCACATTTTGATTTAATGATTTTTCTTCTGATGGCAATTGTTTAATTTGTTCAGAATTGCGTCTAAAATCTGCAATTTTAAAAACAAATAATATATTCAATATAATTGAAAATACAACAATGCCGACTAAAATATTTGTTAAAACATTATTCTCTGAATTCATTTTGTTTTTCTCGCATTATTTTTTTTCTGCGCCTCCAGCGATAAATAATAATTAATATTACGACTAATATAAATGCTAAAAATAATTTTAACCAACTAAAGTTGCCTTTTAATTCTATGTCAAACGCTATTGGCTGACCACTTGACCTAATTTCAAAAACATTGCTCTCATATGAGCCATATCCTTGAAGATTAGCTTTTACGAAATACGAACCCTCTGGGGCTATAAAAGTAAATTTTCCATTTTTATCAGTCTCTTGAGGATTTTCCTGATTATATTTTTCGCCATTCCACAGTTCGAATGCTGAAAGCGATAAATCGCTTTCAGCGCCAAAAATTTGTTTTTTGGATGTTTGTGTTGACGGATTTTTCCAATACAAACTAATTACTGCTCCGGGCAATGCTTTATCTATATTTCCGTATTTCTCATACACATACCCTTCAGTAACACTATCAACTAGTAAAGAAATTATTTTTTTGTTGGCAAGCTGACCAGTATTTAATACTATTTCATATTCACCCTCTTCCTGAGGTATCTGTAATTCAGCCCCAAATGTTCCATCTTTGTTTTCATCAGAAAAAGTAAAATCGATTATTTTAATTTTCTTTGAAAAGCCGAAAGATTTGTCTTTCGACGCTGAAAATGACAAATCGTTTTCAGCATTTTCAACTGATTCTTTTTGATTTATCGGTAAAACAAGAGCTGGAAACGGATTAAGAGGTTTTTTAATCTGACTTATATTTGATTTTTCAATATTAAATACCAAATTTCCAGTTATATTTTTTGATTGCGCGATTGGCTCAATAAATATTTGCAAAACTTCTCCGGTTACAGCTTCAATCCTAGCCCTATTATCTTTATCGGGAGCGATAAAAGGTTTGACATCAACTTTTCCATCAGCAGTTTTTATTACGATAAAATCCTTTAACCCAACAGCCGCTAAATAATCCTCGGAAAATTCAACAACTGGTTTTCGCTTATCTGTGTATGTGAGCAATTTTGTTTTACCCCCAAAAACATTGTACTTCCCTGTTACTGATTTTTTTGCAATAACTTTAACAATCTTAGCTGGAATTTTTACTATAGCTTTTTTAATTACTTGTATTGGTTTTTTAGCCTGCGTTAAAGATGGCGAATACACAATATCATCAGAAACAACAGGCGAACTAGCTCCAGATGAACTGTAATATTTTACATATACTGTTTTTAATCCAAATCCAACCGGTAAAACCCACTCTTTTGTTTCTTTATAATTTTCTTGAATCGCATCTCTTAAATCAGAAAAATTAGAAACAGCCATTTTTGTCGGATTAAAACCACCGTTGAATTTTAATGCAACCTTTGTTGAAGATGTGATTAATGCTCCATTATTTATTAAAACAGAAAAATTGCCTTGCGGAGTATTTCCTAAAATAACAACACCGCCACCGCCACTACTTCCACCTCCACCTCCACCTCCACTAGGCGACGCAACAACAGGCGCTGTTGGTCTCCATGTTGTTCTTACTTTACAGGTTGAACAATCAAAATTAATTTTTCCATATTTTTCTGCTACCGCAAAACCAGAAAAATCCCCGTTGCCTCCATTAATTTTTACATTGGAAAAATCAATCCATCCTAAATTTTCACCCCAAGCCTTTCCTGACAAATTACCCTGCCCATCATTTTTAACTCCAGCATTTGTTGGATTTAATTTTATCCAACCCATACTTTCACTCCAAGAAAACCCTGTAATTTCTGCATCCGAAACTCTTACGTTTCCATTGCTTGGATTAAAATTAACCCAACCGGTATAATCACCCCATGCAAATTTATAAGCATTATCTATAACGCCATCTGTCGCAAACACAACATTCGCAACAGAAAATGACAAAATAGCTAATATTAAAACAAATTTTACTGATTTACTATTCATTAAATTTAAATGCTAAAAAATGACAAAGCCAAAAATGCTAAAAAGCCAAAAAAATACATCTTTCGGCGTTTTTGAATTTTTATTGTTGTTATTTTATGATTGAAAATTTCCAAATCTTTTGGTCAGTACCAGTATAGCTTCCCAAAGAATGAATCAGCACAGCAATTCTGTCCGCGGCAATTACTTGACATTGACCAGCCGCCAAATTCGTATCTAAATCTGCTGGCGGATGAGCAATACATAAAGCTCCTTCTGGAATTGTTCCGGATGGAAATGCGACAAAAACTTTTGCGGCGGTTTGCGGATTGCTAAATTGAGAACCAACGCTTATTGACGCCTGAACAACTTTGAATAAACTTATGTCCGTTCCATCACTCCCAATTCTAATCGTTCCATTCAGATGAAGATTCGCTTGCGGATTATTTGTTCCAATACCCAATCTTTTATTTACATTGTCCCAATATAATCCATTATCCTGCGAAATTACTCCGCCAGCAGTTATAAATGGAATAGATCCCGGAGTTAGCGCCGTAATCGTTAAACCAGTAAAGTTTGGCGATGTTCCATTCTGAACACCTCCTCCCTGCCCAAAGGAAGAACCATCATAATTTGTTGAAACTATTTTTGTTCCATCAAAAGTCAAAAATTTATTTAGTGTAAGACTCGCTGAATTAATAATATCTGGGTCAAAATTTGATGCGATTATTTTTGTTCCATCAAAAGTAAGCGCTCTTTTTGGAGTAAGAGCTACACCTCCAAATATATTAGCCTTGACATCTGCAATCGCCCTAGTTGCTGAATAATATAAATTCGCTAATCCTTCTGGTAAATTATCTGTGTTTTGCATTCCTGTACTTGTTGAACCGCCAAATCCAATAATGCTTGCCCAAGAATATTTACAACCATCACTAAAACATATTCCGTTTGTTTTTATATTATCAACTTTTATATTCCCAGTAACTTCAATTTTTTCGGTTGGAGTTGTTGTTCCAATACCCAATCTTTTATTTACATTGTCCCAATAAAATCCAGAGTCAGCGGAAATACTGGACGAACTATTTACAAAAGTTATTGCTCCGGGTATTGCCGAACCTGTAATGGAAATACCTGAGCCTGAAACTATTGTTGTTGTTCCTGTAGCCCAGCTTGTCCTACAATCATCTCCAATACATAAACCAGCGCCTCCTCTTATCTTTCCAGCAACATCTAAATCTTGTGACGGAGTTTTTGTATTTACGCCAACTTTTTTATTTTTAGAATCAAAAAATACAAAACCTGGTCCCCAATCCAAACTATAGTTATTCATATTTACTGTTGTGTTAGTCGCAAATTCTGTTGTAATAGGATACACAGGGATAACTGTACAACTTTCAGAACCCGGCATACAACCCGGATCTAGCGTTTGACCGGGATTATAAGGAGTAATCGGAGGCAATGCAAACGCAATTTCAAAAACCGCAAAAGCGGAAATAAAACCTATTATTATAAAAAATGATAAGCTATTGAGCGACACCCCGCTGTTCTTTTTTGTTTCCGAACTTTCCGAATTGATATTTTTCATTTTTTATATATTCTATTTTGTTAATTATCCATTTGACGACAAATTAAACCAGTAGTATTTACTAATACTATAATTAAATTATACAGCAAAAAAATTAGATGTCAATTTTATTTCCTACATTATAGCTTAATTGTTGTCAAATAGATGACTACTTATATTGGGGATTTTCCTCTTTAATTCCCTTAGAATTGGCTGAATATCTGGCTAAAACAAAAAAAAGGCTTGAAAGCCTATTAAGATACGCAAAAATATTTTTATTTAAGTTAATTTTTTTACTATTTTTAATAATCCTTCTTTCAATTTTTCTTGCTATAGCCCTCAAATAATCAAGGCGCGCTGATTCTATATTGCTTCCGGGCACAATAAAACTATTTATATTTTTAATCCCTTTTCCAATATCATTTATTATTTTTTCAAGTTCTTCTATTTTTTTCTCGCCAAACTTGAATACGCGAGTTTTGTCATTTACAAAAAGTTTCTGAGCGACAATTGCTTGAATGATAAAGATATCCTCTTGAACTTTTTTTAAAAATTTCTTGATTTTAGAATTTTTAATGAGCGCTCGCGCAAGCCCGCATAAACTATTTAGTTCGTCTAATTCTCCAAGGATTTCCATAATCGGATTGTCTTTGTTTATTTTATTTTTACCAACAATGTTTTTTCCCTTATCTCCAGCTTTTGTATAAAAAGTTTTCATTGATTATTTTATAAATCAATTAATTTTAAAAATACCTGTAAGTCTTTCTTTGTTTTTTCAGTGAGATTATATTCAAAAACTTTACCAAGCGATATCCAATCAAAATCTTCGCCCTCGCCTAATTTCATTTGTGATTTTTCTAAATCGCTTTCAACATAAAATACGAAACGATAAGTTTGTAATTCTTCATTGAGATAATCGCAAAGCGCTTTAATCTCATTTTTTTGAATATCAATATTCAACTCTTCATTTAATTCTCTTATAAAAGTTTCGCGCGGTGTTTCATTGCCTTCTTTTAATCCTCCAAAAAACGCCCACATATTTGGATTTATTTTTGTTTTTCCATCTCTCTTATGCAATAAAACGCTTCGTGTTTTTGGATTATATAAAAATCCTCCTGCATAAAATTTATTATTATTTATGTTATTTTCCATGGCAATGTTTGTATTTAATTGAATTTCCATCAGATTTTTTCGCTCCGCACGGGCAAGATTCGTTGCGTCCAATTTTATTCTCTTTGCCTGTATTAGTCTGTGTGTTTAATCCGCTCGAATCAGTTCTTTGTAATCGCATAAAGTATTGAAACAAATTAAATCTAAATAACTTATGAAAACTATCAAAACTTTCCAGCGCGTCTTTTTTAAATTCTATTAACGGGTCTCTTTGACCGTACGCCCTATATCCAACGCTTTCCTTAATTTCATCTAAATATGACAAATGCTCTGACCATAAATAATCGTAAATTCTTAAAATCGCGGTTTTCAACATTTGTTGAAAATCTGGAAGTATTTCTTCCTTAGTTTCATCTTCTTCGGATTTTTTTATAAACACAGATTTTATTTCATTAAAATGATTCTCCCATTTTTCGCGAGCTTCAATTTGTATATTTTCTATTTCTGTTTGTGTCAAAATCTCACTTTTTCCACTATCACTTGGTGGCTTTTCTAAACCAATCCCGTCCAATTGAAAAACAAATTTAATAGTATCAAGTGGTTCTTTTAAAAATGCATTAAACTCAGTTTCTATAAATTTATCCGGAATAACTTTATCCAGCAACACATTTTTTCGTTCATCATAAATTTTTTCTCTTTGAGCGTTGACGACATTGTCATATTCAACAAGATGCTTCCTCATATCAAAATTCAAACCTTCAACTTTTCCCTGAGCCTCTTCAATTATTTTTGAAATAATTGAATTCTCTATTGCTTGGTCTTCTGGAATTTTAAATTTATCCACAATATTCTTTATTGAATCTCCTCCAAAAATTCTTACGAGTTCATCGTCTAATGAAATATAAAATTGTGTTTCTCCAGAATCGCCTTGTCTTCCAGTTCTACCCCTTAATTGATTATCAATCCTCCGCGCTTCATGCCTTTCAGTTCCAAGAACAAATAACCCTCCGAGCTCCAAAACTTTTTTGTGCTCTTCTTCCCATTTTTCTGTAGCTTTATCAATTCCACCAAGCACAATATCAACTCCCCTACCAGCCATATTTGTCGCAACAGTCACCGCTTTGAATCTGCCAGCTTGCGCGATAATATTTCCTTCCTCCTCATGATTTTTTGCGTTTAAAACATTGTGTGGAATTCCTGATTCTGTCAATTTTCTGTGAAGTAATTCATTTTTTTCAATAGAAGTTGTGCCAACCAAAATAGGTCTTCCCAAAGAATAAAGTTCTTTAATTTTTTCAACAATCGCATTCCATTTCGCATTTTGACTCATAAATATTTTGTCTTGATTATCAATTCTTACACATTGTTTATTAGTCGGAATTTTTATAGACTCTAATCCATAAACTTTATGAAATTCTTCGGCAGATGTAATTACAGTTCCACTCATTCCAGAAAGCTTTTTATATCTCTTAAATAAATTCTGAATAGTTATTGAGGCAACTGTTTTTGATTCAGGCTGAATGGCAACTCCTTCTTTTGATTCAATTGCTTGATGTAGTCCGCCAGACCATCTTCTCCCTGCCATTAATCTTCCTGTAAATTCATCAACAATAACAACCTGCCCATGCTTTACAATATAATCTTTATCTCTGTGAAATAAAAAATTTGCTTTCAAAGATTCCTCTAAATGATGAATTGTATGTAAATCTTCAACTTGATAAGGATTATATTTTAAAACTTTTTCAACATATGCTTGCCCTTCCTCTGTCAAAAATATAGATTTTCTCTTTTCGTCAATAGTAAAATGTGTTTCTGGTTTTAATGTTTGCCCCAATTTATTAAAAAAATTATATGTGTCCTCGGCTTCTTTTTCATAGCTTGAAATAATTAATGGAGTTCTTGCTTCGTCAATCAAAATACTATCAACTTCGTCAATTATCGCGTAATGCAGTTCCCCTCCTTTTTCATCAGCGCTATTCCTTTGAGATAAATCTTTTTCTTCTATAACCAAATTATCTCTCAAATAGTCAAAACCAAATTCGTGATTTGTTCCATAAACAATATCAGCCGCGTACGCTTCTTTTCTTGAAATCGGTCTCAAAAATTCATGGATAACTTTATAGCTCCCAAATTCATCTCTTTTTTCATCCAATTTATCATTTTCATCTTTAATTTCGTCTATATATCTTGAATCATATATATATGAAGCGTCGTGTGTTATACATCCAACAGACAACCCCAAAAAATCATAAATTTGCCCCATCCAAACAGCGTCTCTTTGAGCCAAGTAATCATTTACAGTAATAACATGCGCGCCCTTTCCTTCTAATACATTTAAATATGTAGGCAGAGTTGCGACTAAGGTTTTTCCTTCACCAGTCATCATTTCAACAGTCATTCCTTTATGCAAAGCAATTCCACCCAAAACTTGAACATCAAAGTGCCTTTGTCCCAAAGTTCTTTTTGAGGCTTCTCTCACTAACGCAAAAGCATCAACCAACATTTCATCAAGCGATTTCCCGTTTGTAATTTGTAATTTAAGTTCGCTTGTTTTTTCTTTTAATTGAATATCGGTCAATTTTTCAAATTCAGGCTCTATCGCATTGATTTTTTCCACCAATGGCTTCCATTCGTCAATTTTATCCTTTTTAAAAAAATTAAACATTGCTAAATTGGTAAAACTACCCGCAAAAAACTGCGGGCGATATATCAACATTATAACGCTCAAAAAATTAATCACAAAAAAGAATAGGGCGTAACCTTGCGATGTGTGGAACATACACAGACAAGATTACGCCCACGGGCAGAGGGAGAGGAAGGACTATTTAAAGTTTAAGGTATATATTTTGAATGTCAACCTCTTGTATATCCACATTTTGATTTAAAATTTTTACAAATATATGCTAAAATTTAAGCAGTTATTTTAGTCGTTTATAAATACACATCTGTAATTTTTACTAATACTAAAATTTAGTAAAAATACATTGTTTAAAAAAATAATGAAAAAAGAAACGATTTATTTTATTTTCGGAATTATTATATCATTTTTCCTTTTTTTAAGCATAACATTCGTATCTGCAACATCTGGAAAATGGACTGTTTTCAAAACAGATAATTCAGGGTTTAATTTTAAAAATAATTCCAGTACAAGTGATTCTCATATTTCAATTTCTTCAATTGGTACAACGCAAAATTCCGGATTAAGCATTAGGTCTCAATATGGTTTCGCGTCATTACAATTTTTAAGAGGATTAGATAGGTCGGCATTACGATGGTCTATATTTCAAAGCGCAAGCGATACAGCGGATTTAAATATTGCCAGATATGATGCCAATGGAAATTATATTAATATGCCCCTTACAATAAATAGAGCAACCGGAAAAATTGATATAAATATACTTGGGTTATCTCCTGTTTTCTCAACGCCACCATCTACTGTAAGAGGAACGATGTTTTATGATGTTGCCTCAAATAGAATTGGTTACTATAATGACTCTGGATTAGTAGATATTATCGGTAAAATTGATTGGAATGAAATAATTTTTGGAACACAAACTGGTTGGGCTTGCAAAGAACTGCCACTTACAAAATGTGCTAATAATGGATGTAAATTAAAAATTAAAGCTGAAAGAATTAGTGATAAAGCTTTATGGACATATTCAGGAATTATGGATTACAACACAGATTATGCTACTTTTAGTTCTGAGGCTGATTCTGCAAGAATGTGGCAATGGAAGCTAAATGATGGAGTATATCAAGGATCAGGATGGTCTCATAATGGAATGGTATGGGTTGGAGATTGTCAATTAAATTCAAGCGGTGGCTGTACGGCTGGAACAAACGATAAAATGAATATATGTGGTTATCAAAAATTCAAGGTCTCACCAATATTGATCCAATATTAAATTAACTAAATCTTCATAAGTATATAATACCTAACCCAAAAATGTACGCCCGTCGGGCGTACATTTTTGGGTTAGGTATTATTACAAGTTATTTTAAAATATTTTTTAGTATTTCTCTCACGACATCAATATCCGCCTGTCCTTTTGTTACTTGCATAATCTTGCCTATTAAAAATTCAAACGATGATTCTTTGCCAGATTTGTAGTCATCAACAGCTTTTTTGTTTTCTTTGATTACTTCGTTAATAATTTGTTTTAGCGCGTTTTTGTCGATAATTTTTACATTTTGCTTCATTAACGCTTCAATTCCCTCTGCTGTTTCAAATGTTTTCTGTAAATGCCGAAAATGATTTATCATTTTCGGCGCTGAAAAACAAGTTTTCAGCATTTCTTTTGCCATTTTAGAATTATATTCTCCACTTATAACTTTTGAAATCAAATGCGCGAAATGATGTGGGGTCAAACCAATATCCTCTTCGGTTTTTTGATATTTTACAAAAAGCCCTATTAAATCATTTGTTAAATAATTAAACAACACTTTCGTGTCCGCGTTAGTCTGCGTATAGTCAGCGTGAATCTGTGTCAATAATTCTGAAACTGCCTCTTCAAAAAAATCAGCAATTCTTCCCTGCTTTATTAATAAATCAGCGTCTTTGAATGTCAAATTAAATTCGGATTGAAATCTTTTTCGTTTATCAGAAGGAAGTTCTGATACAATCGCTTCGGATAAAAGCTCATCATTAATTATTAACGGGGGCAAATCAGGTTCTGGAAAATATCTATAATCCTCTGCTTCTTCTTTTATTCTTTGCGAAAAAGTGTTTTGTTTTTCTTCATTCCATCCGCGCGTTTCCTGTATTACTTTTTCATCAGCTAAAATTATTTTTTTCTGTCTTTCAATTTCAAAAGATATTGAATTAGCTAACGCTCGCATAGAATTCAAATTTTTTATCTCCACCTTCGTCCCCAATTTTTCTGCTTCGCCGACACTTATGTTAGCCTCCATCCTAATCTCGCCTTTTTCCAAATTTACTTCGGAAATTTTAAGATATTTTATTAAAAGAATTAATTCTTCCATAAAAGATTTAGCTTCTTCTGAATTTCCAATATCTGGCTCTGTAACAATTTCCATTAACGGAACTCCTGCTCTATTAAAATCAATTAGGCTACAATCAACAGAATGCGACAACTTAGCTGTGTCTTCTTCTAAATGAATTCTTCTTATTCTTACTTTTTTTGGTTTATCTGATATAAAATATTCAATTTCGCCGCCAACTCCAATTGGCAATTCATACTGAGAAATTTGATAACCTTTTGGCAAATCAGGATAAAAATAATTTTTTCTCGCAAAAACACTTTTATTTTGAATTTCCCCGCCAACTGCTTTAATAATTTTTAGAGCGTCAACAACAGATTCTTTATTCAAAACAGGCAAAGCTCCAGGTTGCCCAGTACAAATCTCGCAGATATTAATATTCGGATGCGATTCAGAAGAATCATTTAGGCAACCACAGAACATCTTTGTATTAGTGGAAAGCTCCAAATGTATCTCCAGCCCAATTTTTGGAATAAGATTCATAATGATTATTTTATTTAATAATAAA
>ERZ1292629.3211-Hain-H43-01um-R1-3211-length-12828-cov-6_pt1 | contig 12828 bp, 12 predicted proteins | sample MGYA00564399_ERZ1292629 | MGnify/ENA primary metagenome ERZ1292629 (study PRJEB36523, sample SAMEA6512636) | groundwater metagenome | collected 2019-01-08 | study: AquaDiva: Metagenomics assemblies of 32 groundwater samples | reverse complement strand
CGTGATAGGATTCCGCCATTATGGCGAAGCAGGATATGGATACTATTGTTGATGAAACGCTTGATGACGAGGGTTTTGAACCTCGTGTTTATGAACTCGGATTTCACCTTGACCCAGAACTTCCGACCGAAAAGGTGAAAAAAGCCTACCAAACGATACGCGAATTTATTGCAGAGAAAGGTGCAGTGGTCGCAGAAAGTGAATCGCAGAAAATACCGCTTGCGTATACAATTTCTCGGCAGGAAACTTCTGGTCGGCGCGATTTTGATTCAGCATTTTTTGCTTGGATTGTGTACGAAACTCCTGCTTCTAGTCATGCAGAAATTCTCACAATGGCATCTGCAGACAAGAGCATAATACGTTTCATTGACCTGCTCACAACAAAAGACGCCGCTCGCCACGCTGTTGAAATGCGAGAAATTTCTGTCAAAACGCAAGAGCGCATTGAGGAACCGGAGGAAGTCGCCAGCACCGACCTGGATGTTGCTCTAGAGAATGTAGTTGTATAATGGTTCCAACTAATTAATTTTATATGTATCTAAACAAAGTATTCCTCTACGGCAATCTCACCCGCGACCCGGAGCTAAAAGCGCTTCCTTCCGGAAGTCAGGTCGCTAACTTCGGTATGGCAACGAATCGCACCTATAAGGACAAGAGTGGCGCGAAGCAAGAAGCTACAGAATTTCATAATATTGTGGCGTTCGGACGCACCGCTGAAGTCATCGCGCAGTATATGAAGAAGGGCCGTCCGATATTCGTGGAGGGTCGTATACAAACCCGGTCTTGGGAAGGAAAGGAAGACGGAAAGAAGCAGTATCGCACAGAGATTGTCGTGGACAATTTCCAGTTCGGCGCTGATGGCAAGGGCGGAGGCGCAAATAGCAACACGCCACCCGCCGAAGGCGGGTCCGCCTCCGGCGGAAAAGATGATGAGACTATCAAGTATCCTGACGAAGAGATTAATCCCGAAGACATACCGTTTTAGTAAAACAGCATCCAACTTAAAACTTCCAACAAATAACATGGCATACCAAGCTGAACGCGAAGAAATAGAAATTAAGAAATTTATAGACTACAAAGATGTGGCGTATTTAAAGCTGTTCACCAATCCGCACGCCAAGATGCTCTCAAAAAAGCGCACAGGTATTCCGGCGGGGAAACAGCGCGACATAATGCAGGCAATCAAGCGCGCCCGATATATGGCGCTCATGCCGTACGTCTCCGCTTAAGCTTTTTCTACGCGTTCGGTATAAAGACCAGTGTCGGTGTTGATTCGCACGATGTCGCCGGAGTTGATGAAGAGCGGGACGTTGACTTTCGCGCCGGTGACGAGCGTTACGAGCTTCGTTCCGCCTGAAACTGTGTTGCCTTTTACCGCGGGCGGAGCTTCTTTTACTTCCAACTCAACTTTTACCGGTATTTTTATCGTCATCGGCTTATCTTCATAGGTAAGCACTTCTACAGCACTGTTCTGTGTAATCCACTGCACTTTATCGTGCACGGCTTCTTCTGGAAATGCGAAACGATTTTTTGGGTTTCCTTCTTCTGCGAACCAGCTCTCGCCCTTGTTGGTGTAGAGATATCGCGCCTGCATCTTGCCGACATTTGCTTCTGTGACGGTTTCATTCTGATGAAATGAGATTTCAACTACTTTTCCTAATACAAGATGGCGAAGTTTTGTTTGATTTACAGGTTTTCTCTGTTGCATGCGAAAAATATGCGACGAAAGAACCTCGTACGGTTCATTGTTGTAGTTGATTATGGTTTTTGGGAGTATTTCGTTGTATGCTAAAACAGCCATATGCAAGTTGAAGATACCAGCGCGCTCACGGATGCACAAGTGTTGGCGAGAAGCAGGCGCGAACCGAACATGTTCGCAGTTCTGGTACGCCGTTATGAAGCACCTCTTTTGCGCCGCGCGCGCAAGATACTGTTCTCTCCGGAAGACGCGGAAGAGGCAGTACAAGACGCGTTTACAAAAATGTATCTCTATGCAGATAAATATCATGCGCAGGAGGGGGCTAGTTTTTCTTCGTGGGCGTACACGATTTTGAATCGCGTTGCATACACAAAATATTCTGCGCGCCGTAAAGAAGGAAGACAGCGCGCAGAACTTGAACCGGAACACTATGAATCACTGCCGGACGCGCGCGCAGAATTTATTGAAGACCTTTCCATCAGAAATGAAGTCATAGCGGCGCTTGCGAAACTGCCTGAAACTGCGGCGAAGATTTTGAGGTTGCAGTTTATTGAAGGGAAGAGCCAGGAAGAAATCGCCGAATCTGAAAATCTGTCTATTCCGGCAGTGAAGACACGCGTTCATCGCGCAAAAAAACTTTTTAAACAAGCTTATGACAACCAACGATACTCGTAGTGACAATATGGAACCTATGAATGATCAATCCAACATAGAACGCGCGGTCATGCGCAGAGTTCATATCATTAGGATACTGTGGCTTATTCTTTCCACAGTAACTCTTGCCATAATTACTCTTCTTTTCGCGCTATGGGGTATTGGAAAAGAAGTGTGGGTTGCTAAGGTTTTTCAAAATGCTCCGGACGATTTCACTCATCTGCCGAATTTCTTCGTCTCCGCGTTCGGCCATACGCGATTTGTCGTCCAGATACTCGCTATTCTCACTTTTACATCCTTCATTTATCTAGTTCGCGCTACTACTCGAGCAATATCTTCCACTCTTTCTAACTCACGCGCCTAAAATTTCCGTACCCATCTCACGTTATCCACAAATCTTCATAAACTAGATGTACCTTATTTCACGCTATAGCGTAGAATATGGTACATGAGATTTGGTGATAAACGAGAGAAAGAAGTGAAAGAGGAAAATTTTAATCGTAAAGAGATTGGTAAGATTATTGCGCGAGCGAAAGGTAATCGTCGTGTTCCACTTCAGACAATTATTCTTGGAACATTGTATGTGACAGGAGCTCTCGCAACTGTGCTTCTCGCCCCAAACGCAGTACGGCTCTTTGATTATCTTAATCCTATTTCTCGCAGGAACAGTATTCGGTTCAACCAGCGCATTACACAAGCGTTTCTTCGTCTCGAACGAAATGGACTCATTCACATAACCGGCGAAGGCAGAAGCCGCAAAATACATCTTACAACGCAAGGCGAGAAGAAAATTAATGCTTTATATGCAGGATCATACGTGATTCCTCTTCCAGTTAGATGGGACGGGAAGTGGCGACTCGTTATGTTTGACGTCCCGGAGAAGCGCAAGAAAGTTCGCGACATACTCCGTATGTTGTTACGGAGCGCAGGTTTTATACATTTTCAAGACAGCGCATGGATACAGCCGTATCCTTGCGATGAGCTCGTTACTCTGCTTCGTTCGCATCTAGGAAGCGGTAAGGGCGAGATACGATATCTCACAGCATCATTTGTAGACGAAAGCGACTACGCATTCCGCAAGCATTTCGACCTCGTCCCTATCTGACACCATCACCATCGCGAAGCTATTTCTCCGTATTTTCCGTGTACCTTATTTTACGCTATAGCGTGAATTAAGGTACATATGTTTGTTTATGTTTTGAAAAATCGCGGCCTCCATGAGTAACATGGAGGCCGATGGTTTGCGTGATGGCATCACGATATGAATCAGGGCGTCTTAACGGGAACTCCCAGCCGCTGTTTGAGATACCCGATAGTGCCAGAAATTGCTGCATGATGGTGCTCCAGCTTTTTCAGTCCGCCTATGACATCGTCAAGAGCGTCTAGCGGAACGAACATCTCTCTAAGAACGTCGAGAAGACCGCATAGCCCGCCGATCTGCTGGAGTTTAGTCGCATATAGTTCCGAAGGCGAGATGCGGGTCGTCCCACGGTTGATATTGACACCCCCATCATTAATCATCTTGTCCAAACCTTTGATGGTTTCAACAAATGCGGCGATTCTTTTGGTAATAACCTGGTGCGCAGGCTTGAGTTCCATTAGTTTCTCCTTAGTGGTTGAGATGGATTCGAAAATCTGAGTCCGACTGGATTTTATGCTAGTGTAGGCTAATTGTCAAATTTTACGATTCGGAAAGTTTTAGTTTGATTTGTTTCAAGAGTTCTTTGGCGATGTCTTTGTTGGTAGCGAGGAATGTACGCGTCGCGTCGTAGCCGACGGCGAGTTTTGTTTCGCCCATTTTATATGTCGCACCTGACTTTGCCACGAGACCGAACTTTTCGCCGAGCGCGATAAGCTCGCCCTCTCTGCTGATGCCCTCGTTGTAGAGCAGGTCAAACTCTGTCGTCTTAAATGGCGCGGCGACTTTATTCTTCACGACTTTTACTCTCACCCTGCCGCCGACCACTTCTTCGCCTTTTTTAATTGAGGCGATGCGGCGGATATCCAGACGGCATGACGTATAGAATTTCAACGCCTTTCCGCCCGGAGTAGTTTCCGGATTTCCAAATAAAATTCCTATCTGCATGCGAATCTGGTTGATGAAGATGACTATTGTCTTGCTTCTAGAGACTATTGCAGTGAGTTTGCGGAGCGCTTGGCTCATAAGGCGCGCCTGCTTGCCCACATGCTGTTGACCCATTTCGCCCTCTATCTCATCTTTCGGGGTGAGCGCGGCAACCGAGTCTATAACTATGATGTCCACGTTTCCACTTCGTACCAGCGACTCAACGATATCAAGCGCCTGCTCGCCCGTGTCCGGCTGTGAGATGAGAAGTTCCTGGAGCTTCACGCCGATGCGGCGCGCATATTCCGGGTCGAGAGCGTGTTCCGCATCTACGAAAGCGGCGATGCCTCCGGCTTTTTGTGCTTCGGCGACAATGTGAAGAGCGAGCGTAGTTTTTCCTGATGATTCGGGACCGAATATTTCAATAATGCGTCCGCGCGGGACACCTCCGACTCCGAGCGCGGCATCCAGTCCTATAGAGCCCGTCTGTATGACTGGAATTTTTTGCGGAGCGCCTGCGCCGAATGTGGTGATGGATTCGTCTCCAAACTTCGTGCGGATTTCCTTTAGCGCCTGGTCAATGGATTTTTGCCGTTCGTTCTTATCCGAACTGGCAACAGTAACTGTCTTCAAAACTTTTTCTTTTTTTGGTTTTCCGAAGGCCATAGTAAATAAGTTTGTTAGGCGCTAGGCTTTAGGCATTAGCATAGCATTACTAGCGCCTAGAGCCTAAAGCCTAATCGCTAGTGTTATGGCACGAAGATTGAGCGCATTTCAGCCACTGTTCTGCCGAAGCGGTCGGTGGCCGTAAATGTAAGTATAGACCCTCCTCGCGGAAAGGTAAGTATTGACGAGAAATCGCCATTCTGGTCGCTAAGGATAACAGAACCATTAAGTGTAATTGATGCTGTGCGCTTAGCTCTCCCCTTAACCTCAACAATTCCGTCTTGGAATGTTTGATTATTTTCTGGAGAAAAAATAGAAATCGCAGGGCCGACCATGAGCGGCCACGCTCTTATTATTCCATATATAATGAATGCAAATAGCACTAGGCCAATGAGATATTTCGTCATTTTTTTCTAGAAAATTTCTTCCGAAACATTTCCACTTGAGACAGATCCTTCGGCGGACGCAACACCGCTTTTTGTAAGTACGTCTCTTGGTTTGGATCCATCGGCTGGACCGATAATCCCACGTTCTTCAAGCACATCCATTAGACGTGCAGCTCTTGAATATCCGATTTTTAATTTTCGTTGAAGATATGATGTTGAAGCACGGCCCGCTTGTTCAACAGTGATGCGTGCTTCTTCATAAAGATCATCATCAATTTCGTCATCAAAATTGACGTTCGCTAAACCTATTGCATCTCCTGCTTCAGAGCCAGTGTTGCCGCCGAAATCAATACTTGATAGGTCGCCGGCATTATGGCTCTTTATATAATTCACAACTTTTCTCACTTCGCTCTCGCTAATGAATGCAGTCTGTATTCGCACAGGCTTTTGCATATCGCTTGACAGATAAAGCATGTCGCCGGCTCCGAGCAATGTTTCGGCCCCAGAACCGTCAAGAATAGTGCGCGAATCTATCTGCGAAGCAACTTGAAGCGCCATGCGCGTGGGGACGTTCGCTTTAATAAGCCCAGTGAGGACATTGACCGATGGTCGTTGTGTGGAGAGAACCAGATGTATGCCGGTCGCGCGCGACATCTGTGCCAAACGGACAATAGAAGCTTCTAATTCTCGCGGAAAACTGTGCATTATGTCTGCGAGTTCATCAATGACTATGACGATGAATGGAAGCGCCTCGGCTAAATCGCTCTGCTTTGCAGAGCGATCGCCCGACGCGCCGCTGAGCGGCGCGTTTAGGGTACGCTGTTTTGACGGTTCAAAAACAGTTGAGTGATATGAATCAATATCGCGCACACGCTCTGTTTCAAGTATGTTGTATCGGCGTTCCATTTCCTTCGCTGCCCACTTAAGCGAGAAGATTGTCTTTTTCGGATCTGTTATGACGGGAGTAAGAAGATGAGGAATGCCGTTATATGCCGTTAACTCTACTCGCTTCGGATCAATCATGATGAAGCGCAATTGATTCGGACCGTTTCTGTAAAGAAGAGATGTAATAAGAGCATGAATGGCAACGCTATTATGATTCACGAAGCCGTTACCGACAAAAGAATGTGACCCGGGGACTTCAAAATCATATCCGACACCTCTGGTTTTTTCTATCCTCGCCACCCGTGCCCAATAGAAATTATCCTCGCGAATTTCTGATATCTTTTGGTACTCTACGGAAACGGCCAGAGGTTCATAAAAATTTACAATTTTTTCAAGCGCTTCGTAGGAAGGATTCCTAACGTTTGCATTGTAGCTTCGCAAGTTTCCGAATGCATATTTCGGCACCAACGCGTCTGCTTGATACTGCCATCCTCTGTTGGTCAATCTAGCGAATGTCGTGCGATACAGAAGAGATAATTTTTTAAGAATTGGTGCCAGAGTAGGTACAGTGTTTTTATTCGTGTTCCGTTTGCGCGCGAGCACTTGTTCCGCTTTATTTTTCTCCTCATCAGTCAAAAAGCCGATTCCCGCCGCATATGCGGCAAAGTCTGCGCCATATATAGCGAGTCTCCAGTATGCGTTCTGCTCGTATCCCTTTACTTTCTTGGGATGCAGACTGCTGACTATTCCGAAGTTAAGCAGGACAATTTGTAACTGTTTCAACAGTTTTTCATTCGCAAGTGTTATTTCAAGTCCAAGCAGAGAAATATGTCCGTCATTCCTTATGAGCCCCTGAATAAATGCCTTGATAACTTCCGGTCCAGACTGGCGAATCGACCTCGGCATTTCCTTTTCTCGCGCACCGAAAGACCCGAGACCCAAGTGCGCGAGGAAATCTTTCAGATTCTTGCTGTGGACAATAACGTCTTTCGCCATATTACTTGCGCCAGATTTAGCGACAATGGGTGCGATGATACCGAAGAGGTCATGTAGCAATTTCATGTATATTCCGAGCACCTCATTGTTTGCCTGTGTGTATACGATTCTGTTTTTGATGGTCAGACCGCCGTCTGCCGTAAGAAGCCCCATAAAGAGCCCCAACTCCCGCGTCATTTTCACGGGAGTTCGTATATCCTGCGCTTTATTGGTTTTATTTGGCTCTGGCGTAAAGTCAATCCGCATATCTCTTCCGAAGAGTTTCGTTCCGCGAGAAATGGCCACATATTCCCCGACCCGTATTGTTCCACCGCTTTGCCAACGCATCTCGCCATTTTGTATGACCCACAGTGGATGCTCACCTGTAACTTCTATGGATAATCCATCGTCGGTAGTGAGTTTATAGAAATCGCATATGCCGTTATTGTAGTTTTTACTGGTGGTTTCTACTCCGCCTCTTGTTGCCACTCGTAATGAGTAGTCAATACTCGAGTTGAGGGGAAGAGGACAGAGTTCATCAAATGTAAGTATGCCTTTCTCGCTGAATATATAAGTATCCTTGTTGCACGTTTTCCCGCTACCAGTCGCGCCGGCAATTAAGGCGTGTGGCATTTTCGCAATATTTACATAATGAGGAGTGCCAGCGATATCTCGACCCAATGCGGCGAGTAACGGCTTCTTACTGTCAGACCATTCCGGTGCTGACAAAAGCCCTCCAAGTCCGACCATTGCCTTAACAGTGTTTGGAACTTCAATTCCGACTAGAGATTTCCCCGGGATTGGAGCTTCAATGCGCACCGGATGTGCGGCAAGTGCGAGCTCCAAATTATTCGCTAGAGAAACAATTTTTGAAAGACGTACTCCTTCAGCCGGTTTGACGGCATAACGTGTTACAGTCGGACCGACTGAAACTTCGTCCATTTCTAGATGAATTCCGAAATTTTGGAATGTGCGTTTAATGATATTCGCATTTGCCTTTATGTCGCCAACGCCGGGTCGTCCGCGATCTGCTCCAAGAATAGAAAGGGGAGGGGCTTCATATTCAGCATCAAAATTTGCTATACCGGAACCATGCCTGCCGACAGCCAGGCCTGTCATGCTGGTCGTACGATTGAACACATTTACAACAGGACTACTGCTATCTTGCTGATTTTCTTCCATATTGTCTCCTACAGGTTCATACTCTTCGTTTTCTGGAACACCAACAACGTCTGTGAACTCTTCAAATAACTTTTCATCAACCTTTTTGCGATGGAATATTCGTTCCCAGATAGATACAGAGTTTTCACTCAACAATGCGAAGATTGCTTCTATGTCGCTTACAATTGCAATACCAATGGCTGTAGTTGCTATCAAAAGAACAAAGGCACCCCAAAAACCGAAGAATCCGACGAGCATATTTCCAAACCACATGCCGGCTTTTCCGCCAAAATCCGCTCCAGGGAAAAGACCAGCGAAAGCAAGAACAGAGGCAGCAATAATGACTAAACCTGACGTCGTTAAGGGTTCAAAAGTAGGACGACCGAATCCTGCATAGAGCCCCACGGCTATTAATGCTATTGGAAGGAGGAAAGCACCGATGCCGACAATTGCATAACTAATTGTGAAGATTTTAACACCGACAGGACCAGCGGCATCGAAAATTGATAATGCAAGCAGAACTCCAGCAGCAATCAGCACAATGGCAGAAGCGTAACGAATGAGCGCGTCGTATTCTTTTACATTCTCTTCGCGTTCACGCACACGACCTCTTTTATTTCCATTATCATTTCTGCGATTCATATGTGTATGAGCATATTGTAACACCGTAATCAACGGTCAGGAAATTAATATTGAAATAGACCTTGCGCACTACCAATAGGGAAGTATACTGTCCTATACGATATGAGACAGGAACAATCAGATATAGGACACAGTAATGAGATTACCAATGTCCAAATGAAGAGTAAATACACTCGTGTAGAAGATTTTGTCCTAGAGAAAAGCATATTCAATAACATTTTTGAAAAGGACATACGTAAGGTATTTATTTATAAAAAAGCAGAACGACTTGCAAAAGCGATACACCTAATCGCTCCGGCGTTTACAGAATCGATGTTTTTAAAGAACAAAATTGATGCCATTGCGATTGGTCTTATTGATGCGGCAATACTTCCATCCGGTGCCGCCCGCATGGCTTTATCACGCGAACTCCTCTCTCTCTCAAGCGTACTTTCAATAGCGCGTACAGGCGGACTTCTTTCGTCAATGAATGTAGAACTTATTGTCAATGAAGCCCATATTTTACTTCAGGAAGTCGCTAATTATGAAGAGCCTCGACTTTTCTTGGATGATGTTCCGACACTTTCCGAGATTGCAAAAAAAGCTCTGTCACAACCATCTTCTAAAACTTTCTCTTCTACGCAAAAACATCGCAATTTCAGTCAATTTTCAACCCATAGGCGTGCAACACTTGATAAAGGACATATAAAAGACAGAAGGGATGCAGTATTGTCCGTTATAAAGAACAAGAAGAGCGTTAGTATAAAGGACATATCCACTCTTATACGCGGTGTCTCAGAGAAGACTATACAAAGGGAACTTTCGGCACTTATAACGGACGGAATAATACAGAAATTTGGTGAACGACGGTGGAGCACATATTCTATTGCATAATAGGCGCATATCTGCTAATATCTGCCTGTGATAACAAATGTAGTTATCCACATGCCAATATATTGAAACACTTGTTTTTGATATATACTGGTTCAGTCCTTACGGGGGCTTAATTTGTTCCTGATAGGGTGTGCTTTGATAACTCTTGCCAACTAATCCATGGCTCACCGGTCGATACCGTGCGCTGTGGGATAGTGTGAAAGTGAGCGTGCAAATATACTTAAAATTATTATGTGCTCTTAAAATTCATTAACAATTGTTATGCAAACAGTAACTACAAAAGCGATGGCAAAGGTTGCGGCAGTAGCGACCGGACTCGCGATGGCGACATCAATTTTGGCTCTTGCGCCTATGGCGCATGCGGCCGCGTTGACAGACGCGCAAGTTCAGTCGATTCTCTCGCTTCTTTCATCGTTCGGTGCTGACAGTTCAGTCATCGCCAACGTTCAGGCATCGCTCACAGGCAGCGCACCAACTGGCGGTACAACCGGCGGTTCTACAGCTTCCTCTTGTTCCGTCGGAACGGCCAATCTTACGATGGGTTCTTCCGGAGCATCGGTAACATGTCTCCAGCAAACACTCATTACTGGCGGTTATTCAATTCCAGCCGGTGCAACTGGCTACTTTGGTGCCCAGACGCAGGCAGCAGTAAAAGCATGGCAGACAGCTAAAGGCATTAGTCCTGCAGCTGGCTACTTTGGTCCCATTTCTCGCGCAGCCTTCGTTGGTACATCAACAGTCGGTACGACAACTGGAACAACTGGAACAACTGGAACAACTGGAACAACTGGAACAACGGGGACAACAGCAGGTACGGGAAATGGTCTTAAGGTCATGCTCGCGACTGACTCCCCGAACAATATCGCTCTAGTGCAGGGTCAGGCCGTAGGCTCACTCGCGAAGTTTACCTTCGCTAATCCGACAAGCGCTGAAATCAAGGTTACGAACCTCGGCTTCAAGCGCATCGGTGTGAGCAACGACTCTACTCTCACGAACGTCTACCTGTATGAAGGGTCTAAGAGACTCACTGATTCGGCAGGCGTAAGTAGCTCCGCGTTCAACTTCAATGACCCAACAGGTCTCTTCACGGTTCCCGCAGGACAGACCGTAACGGTTTCTGTCCTCTCCGATATCGCGGGTTCTACCTCGGGCCAGCAAGTTGGCGTTCAGCTGACAGCAGTTACGTCTAGCGGCACGCTTGATTCATCTGTGTCTCTCCCAGTCAATGGGTACACACAGACAGTCTCGGCGGCCACTCTCGCGACTGTTGACTTCGCTGCAACAACGCTTCCGTCCGCTTCAACAGTGAGTGCGCAGAACGACTATGTCGTCTGGCAGAACACTATTACGGTCGGAGTGCGTTCTGTGAAGCTGTCGTCATTCCAGCTCCGCAACATCGGTTCTATAAAGAATACGGATATCAACAATCTCCGCCTCTATGTAGACGGTGTTCAAACTGGTTCTGCAGCTACGATTGGCAGTGTAGACGGCACTGTCACATGGGATATGTCAGCAGACCCTCTTACGCTTCAGACAGGCGGTCGTGTGATTAAGGTAGTCGGCGATATCATCGCCGGCTCCAACAGCACATTCCAGTTCTCGCTACGACGCGCGTCCGACGCACAGATGGTTGACACCGACCTTAACCAACCGATCCTCGCGACGGCAAACAGTTCTACATTCAGTGCCCGTTCGGCTACTTCAGCCACGATTGATGCGGGTACCGTCTCTACAGTCAAGGCGAACAGCTCGCCTTCTACAAACGTCTCGCTTAATGCGACGAATGTGAAGTGGGCTACCTTCGAGATGCGTGCGGCCGGTGAAAACGTAAAGATTGAATCGCTTGACGTAAACGCGAATGCGGCTGGTCGTGGATTAGACAACGGCAAGGTCTTCCTCAACGGCGTGCAGGTTGGCTCTACAAAGGACCTCACGGAGGATACGGATGTTAACTTCACTTTCGGCTCATCCTTTATCTTGAAGGCAGGCGAGACGGCAGTTGTTGACATCTATGCTGACGCTAAGTCTACGACAGGAGCAACATTCATCAGCGACGAGACTGTGGCGGTTACGCTCGGTACCGGCGCATCAAACGGTCAGGGCGTAGTATCGCTGGCGAGCATTAACACTCCGACAACTGACGTGGCGGCAAATACCATCACGGTCTCTTCGTCTTCGGCAACGCTGACGAAGTACTCGGGTTACAGCAATACCACGATGATCGCCGGCACAAGCAATGCTCGTATGGGCTCGTTCACCCTCTCAACCGGTTCTACGGAAGGGATGAATGTGAACACCATCACGGTTACATTGTCTACCGATGAAGCCGCAACTGTAACCGACCTAAAGCTTGTTGATAACGCAACAGGCACAACTATCGGTTCGGTTAAGCCTACCGTCTCTGCCAGCAACTCGTTCTCGGTCAACTTCAATATGGGCGCATCATCGGCGAAAGTCATTGATGTTGTCGCCAATGTTAAGTCCGGAGCGAATGCAGGGCCGTGGGCGGCTAACGTCGACGGGTCAGGCACAGGTTCTGTAACCGGTTCTTCAGTCACCTTCGGCAGTTCTTCTGCTTCGGGTGGAACCCTTCAGACGATTACTGTCGGTTCGGCAGTTCTTACTGCCGCAGTCGGAGTATCGCCTGCAGACCAGAATGTAATCGCGGGTTCTTCAATGGTGAAGATCGGCTCGTTCGACTTCACTGCACAGTACTCTGCTTACACGATTGATAAGCTTCTTGTGAAGATTCCTGCGAACGGCGCGACTGCCGTAAGCTTGGTTACCCTTAAGTACCCGAATTCTAGCGGTACTACGGTATC
>ERZ1292629.1734-Hain-H43-01um-R1-1734-length-20366-cov-5_pt2 | contig 12829 bp, 13 predicted proteins | sample MGYA00564399_ERZ1292629 | MGnify/ENA primary metagenome ERZ1292629 (study PRJEB36523, sample SAMEA6512636) | groundwater metagenome | collected 2019-01-08 | study: AquaDiva: Metagenomics assemblies of 32 groundwater samples | reverse complement strand
CCGGAGACGCGCGCGCGAAGGGTCTCCTGCTCTCGATGGTCGGTTCGAACCCGACCCTCTGCGACCGAAAGTTGTTGCTGGAGGCTCGCAAACCGTTCCGGCACTGGCCGAAGAACGCGTCGCGTACTGATTGGCTGCGGGACTAGGACTCGAACCTAGATACTGTGCTCCAGAGGCACATGTCCTGCCATTAGACGATCCCGCAAAGTGCCTGCGGCACTTTGCGCGGTTTTGCGCGCACTGAAAGTGCGCATCTTATGCAAAACCTATCCAAATAATGCCGCTTCTTTGACGCTCCCCCTACTATATCTTCAAATACCTCCTCGTGGCAATGAAGCTCGAGAACACCCCGAGAACAATACCAACCAAAAAAAGCACAAGGAAAAACTGTATAAAGTTTTGCGTATAGTAGGAATACAAATCTACCCCTGCAAAAAAGTCGCGTGCTTTTGGCCCCGCCCAAAGAGTTATTGGCCAAAATATCAACATTGCTATGATCGATGAGAAAAATCCATGAATCACACCTTCTACCAAAAATGGTCCCCGTACATACCAGCTCGATGCCCCCACAAGACGCATTACGCCAATTTCATCGCGCGCTGTATAAATTGCAAGACTGATAGTATTGAACGCAACTAAAAATGCAATGAAGCCGAGCACAAGACTAATACCAATACCAATACGCCGCGACATGTTGAGAACATTTGCAAGTCGTTCAAATACTCTTTGATTTTGCTTATAATTTACTTTATCGATGCTATCAAAGTTGCCACTCTCTAAAAAATTCGCAATACTGCCATAGCTTTCGGGACTCGTAGCCTGTACTCGAAGACTTGCCCCAAGTGGATTTTGCCCAAGCTCATCAAGCGCACTTGAGATAAGCGAATTGTCTTTGTGTCGTTCCTTGAAGCGACGTAGAGATTCTTCGCGAGTGATATACTCAACACTCTTCACCTCTGGCATGCGCGTGAGAAGGTCTTGAATATGAGTTGTATCGACTTCAGCGGCATCAACCTTAAAATAAACTGTTACATCCACTTTTTTCTCAACCTCTTGGAGAGTTGATTCAAGAAGCACTAAAAACAAGATAAGAGAGCCAACCATAAATATAGCAAGCACCATTACTAAAATGGTTGCGAGTGAAACCCAGCCGTTTCGCCAAAAACTGATAAATGCATTTCGAATGACTCGTTTGAAGCTTGTGATAAACATAATTTAAAAAATTACAAAATATAGCGGCCGCGTTTTTCATCGCGTACTACACGACCACCCTCAAACGTTATAACGCGTTTGCCGATGGTATCGATAATATCTTTGTCGTGCGTCGCAAGTAATACCGTGGTGCCGAGTTCATTTATTTTAGCAAGAAGGCGGATTATTTCCCATGTATTGAGCGGATCAAGATTCCCCGTTGGTTCATCTGCTACCACCACCTCGGGGCGGTTCACAAGTGCCCGAGCAATTGCAACGCGCTGTTGCTGACCGCCCGAGAGTTCGTGTGGAAAATAATCAGATTTGTCGGCAAGCCCTACGAGCTCCAACACATGCGGGACATCGGCCGCAATTTCTGCATCGTCTTTACCTGCGGCTTCCAATGCAAATGCAATATTTTCAAATGCTGTTTTTGTCGGCAGTAAACGAAAATCTTGAAACACCGTACCGATTTTGCGACGCACAAATGGAATTTCGGATGATGTAAGATTGTGCACATCGAGTGATTCAAAAAATACTTTACCTTTTGAAGGCTTTTCTTCGGCCAGCAGTAAGCGAATGAGTGTTGACTTACCCGCACCCGATTGCCCAACGAGCGAAACAAATTCTTTCGGTTCAATTGTGAACGTCACATCTTCGAGAGCTGCCGCCCCCGCACTATATAATTTTGATACGTTATCGAAGTAAATCATGTTCTATAAATTCATCTAAATCTCCGTCGAGCACTGCGTCAACGCGCGATGTCTCAAACCCGGTACGATGATCTTTGACCATTTGGTAGGGATGTACAACATAGGACCGAATTTGGCTCCCCCATTCGATTTTCACAGGGTTTTCACCTTTCAAGCCCTGTATCTCTTTCTTTTTTGATGCTTCTCGTATTGTATACAATTTTGCACGAAGAATCGAGAGGGCAGTCTCGCGATTCGCGGCTTGACTACGTTCTGAATCTGCGTGAACTTGAATGCCCGTCGGCTTATGAACAAGGCGTACTGCAGTCGAGCGTTTGTTTACGTTTTGACCGCCGGGGCCACTTGATCGCGCAAACGAAATTTCGATATCGTCATCTTTTATTTCTATATCGGCAGTCCTTGGTAGCACTGGCAAAACCTCAACGTACGCAAAACTTGTGTGGCGTAATTTTTTTGAAGAAAATGGCGAAATGCGTACCAGGCGGTGAACGCCCATTTCGCCTCGCAACATTCCATATGCATACGCGCCATCAATTTTAAGTGTCGCATTTTTAATGCCGCCGTGTTCATTTTCGTGATTGTGTACCACGGTTACTGTCCAATTTTTGCGTTCGCCGTACCTCGCATACATGCGATATAAAATTCGAGCCCAGTCTTCGGCATCTTGCCCGCCCGCACCTGCATAAAATGATACGATTGCTGCGGCCTTATCATACGGCCCCGACAAGAGCGCTAAACGACGCGCACGCTCATACGAACGCTCGAGTGCTGCGTATTCATCTTCAAAGTTTTTATCTTCAGCAATTACTGCGAGTTCCTTGAGCGTGCCAATATCGCCCACCAAATTCTCCCAAGTAGAAATTTCTTCTTTAATTGTTTTAATATCTTCACCAACCTCGCGGGCTCGCTCACGATCTTGCCAGAAGTTCTCGCCTCGTGTTTCGGCTTCAAGAATTATTAATTTTTCTTGTTTCGCGCGCAGGTCAAAGATGGTCCGCCATATCGCGGACCTTCACCTCAAGCTCTTCTATTTTTTTACTAATTTCATTCATAAAGTTAGTATAGCGAAGAAAATACCCTTATGCGAGTTTTTTAACTTTGCTTCGCGTGCTCTACCCACTCATTCAAAAAATCGCTCGATGACCACACTTTATCTGCTCCAATATTGAAAACTACTTGAATGCCGTGATGCTGGCATATTTCCCATTCTGGCGTCGTCTCTGCGCCAGATCGATCTCCTCCTTTTGCAAAAATGTGCGGTTTTACAATTTCAAGCGCGCGGCATACCGTTTGGTCGTTTTCAATCTCAAATGGGATTACATAGTCGGCTCCTTGCACGGCACTAACAATCGCGCATCGTGTTTTTAAATCTTGAAACGGTTTACCTTTTTTATTTCGTAAAAATGCATCGCCGTTTACAATAACAACCAACGTATCGCCAAGTTTTTTTGCCTCTTGGATATTACTAATATGTCCGGGGTGAATAGGATCAAAACCGCCTGACACAGCAACGACTTTCCCGAGCCGCGGCTTTAGTTCGACAAATTCTTCAAACGAAACGATGTGTGCGCCTAAGGACTTCATAATTCTATTCTTACCATGAAATGCTAATTGTGTCAACAAAATTTGAGCCAGTGGTCAGAACCCCCCGCCTGCGCTGATGCTTCGGAGGGCAGGGAACCGACGACCTTTGCGGCACCCGCCCCGCACCTATTTTTTGAGCCGGAGGGGAGGATTGAACTCCCGGCCTACTGTTTACGAAACAGTTGCTCTACCACTGAGCTACTCCGGCATATAGGATGCGGGGCGAAAGCACTACTCTGCCGACCCCGACGAGCTCCGCTGTCGGGGCTCCGACTTCAATATTTTATTTTCAATAGTGCGTCGGAACTGAGCTACACTGGCACCTTACAATCGTGAATACGCTCCGACTCGATAGAGCCCGTATTTCGCAATGTTATAACAACTGCGATAGATTGCAAAGACAACAAACACAAGCCAGTCGCCAGTGGCGACCGACCATAGAAACGGAACAATATAGTAATGCGCCCACCCCGGCTCACTTAAACGATACCAAATATCTTTTTGCTTTCGCACGTCGCCAAGATATGCGCGAAGCGCGCCAAAGAAAACAAACGAAGTAAAAAATACAAAAAATATTTTCGGCGCAAGCGCACTTGTAGCAAGAAACGTGATAATGATCATAACCGTACCAATTGCATGGTTAAGATAGTCAATACGAAGTTGAACAATAAACGCGAGAATCATGGCGAGTATTGCATTTGAAACTGCCCCACCAGAGGTGCCTACGTCGCTTACTATAACAAGAGAGCCGAGCATGCCCCACGCAACTCCAAAAATATAGGAATCGAAAATAAAAAGCCGTAAGCCATGCTCGTTAACCAAATCAGCAAGTTTGATAGTAAACCCAAAAAGCGCAGTGATAATAAAAAGTGAAATATAATCGACTGGGGTCATGTATTAATTGTACAATATTGTGCGAGTGGCGGGAATCGAACCCGCGTTTCAAGCTTGGGAAGCTTGCATACTGCCACTGTACTACACTCGCGTTTCGCTGGTAAAATTATTTATCAACCAGCATGCCATCTTGCCACTTGTACGGCAAAAAATATATTGTTACAGTGGTATTTTTTGCCCGCTCCGTAAGCCAATCGCCGTATACCTTTCCGCTCGACTCAATGTGTTTACGAAGTGTAATTTCTTGCGCTTGCGGCACAAGAATAACTTCTTGAAAACTCGCAAAACTCATACCATACAACTGGCTTGTTGCCTCTGCGAGCTTTACCATATCTTTCCCTTCTTTTGCTTTGGCAACTGCGTCGTCAACTTCGCCCTGAAACGATGCTGTATCAAGTTCTGCTAGGCCTCGCCTTACAATATTGCGAATAATCAATTCGTTTAAGTATGCCTTCCTTCGTGCAGACGTATCACCCGTGACATCACCGAATGCCGGATCTTTCTGTTTCGCTACATCTTGAAAATGTTGCGAAGAATTCTCAAAAACAGATATATCTTTATACCAAATAAAACTGCCTGCAATCCCCGCAACCGGAAAAAGCCCAAGCCAGACCACGCCACCCACAACAACCGCTACTCCCAAGCCACCAAAAATAAGTTTCTTCATATATACTATATGCCAAATCCCAACCATTTTTTCAAGCGCGAGAACCATGAAGTGTTTTCGGGGGCTACTGCTTGATTCGGCTTTTTATTATTATCGTCAACAATAATCAATACTTTTTCGTCGGGTTTTTGTAAATTCAGACGGCCTCTTGCCTCGAGCTCCAACCCTTCGCCAGACTCAAGCGCCGCTATTTTCGACTTTAATTCGGTAATTTGAGCTTCGCGATCTTGTATTTCATGCGTTAATACTTCGTGCTCGGCATTTGTTTTTTTCGCAATTGAATACACTCGATACGAATTAAACACAAGTACAAGTGAAAATATACCAAGAATCGCAATTCCAGCTCGGGAAGCAAAAAATGATACACCGCGAGACTCCCTTTTCATATGCCTCATAACTGTGTATAGTATAGGGTAATTGTATGTCAAAAAAAAGAAAGAAACGCGTTCAAATAGCCTGGGCGATTCTCTGCGTCATCATCGTATTGAGCATGCTTTTGTTCTTGCTCCCCAGCCAACTTTTTCTCTAACCGTGTGTCTCGTTTAAAGTATTATTCGAAGGCGGCATTTTAAAAGTAGTATTGATGCCTTTAAAGATAGCCCCTCCTGTTTTTGCGCCAATAACTTTAAAATATGAAGAGAACGGTAGAAATACTTCAAAATTATCTCGGGATATGTCTCCCATAAGATTCAATGTAACTGCTTGTCCTGGAGATAATTCCATTTGAACTGGAATAATAATATTCGGTGGTTGACCAGAAGGATTAATGCTAATTGCACTAGCTACAGAACCTACTTTATTGCCATCACTGCTCACTAATTCTAAATTTTTAATGTCGGTCTCCGGGACTGCTCCATTACCGCTTCCTTCCACATGAAAACCGATTTCAGAAATTTTAAGTGACTCGCCTGACCCTGCATATAATGTAACGGTGGCGAGTCGTTTTTTTGTTGCTCCAGCAACTATGCTTACACGAGTGTTACTAATTGTAATATCAAGCGCACCAACAGCCTCGCTGCCAGTCGATTGTAATATAAATGGCGCATCGCTAACATCATAAATTGACCTATTATTTCCAAGAGCTAATTTAAATCGATATTTCCCTCTGGGCGTATCAGGAGAAATATACAAATTTGGATCAATTTGTGCTACTAAAATGGCGGGATTAAACCCAACACCAGTAAGAAAGTTCTCGTCACCATCACGAACAAGTGAAGCAACAACCCACTGACTAGCAGGGTTTGAAATGTCATTGAATGTCCACTTCAAAGTTTGTAACGTCCCAGGTGATAATATCTCGCCTCCGTTCGGCGAAATAATTTTAATGCTACTCATCGGCGATATTCTACCCCCACACCCATACAACTGATTCAATTTCTTTCGGGTTGCAGCACCCACATACCCCGTGCCATGCGTTAAACCATTTGGAGTTAAGATTTCATCTTTGTATTTTTCTTGAAAAGCTATTACTGAAGGCGAACCTTCGCGTTTTAATGCCTCTGTAAGTGCATCCGCCTCCGCTCCAGAATACCCTGCGCTCAGATTTGTATTAAATACATGGCACCATTGACCATAGTGATTGCCGCTATTTCCAGTTAATGACGCTTGCACATTCGCAACCACACTTGCATATGCTCCAAACGATTGAAGCAAATTAATAATAGCGCTAACTTGCGCTTGGGTTAGCGCTGACGCCGATGAAGCAAGTGGTGACAAGAGCGTTGTTACAGCTACCGCCGCAAAACTTGCCTTCCAAAGAAACTTTTGCATATTGTTTTATTAAACAATTAACGTATAATAACTTGATTTTAGTATACCCCCCCCCACTACGTCTTCAAGCTATGCGTTATCCCACTCGTCAATCGAAATGCTCGCTTGTTTGAGAATTTCAGCAACGAGGTGTTTTGAAATATCGCCACGATGTGGATTTGGTATATGAACTTTAAGTACACCACGCGCCATAAACAAATGCCGGCCACCTGAATAGGGGCCATCGAATCCTAAGCGTCGAAATTTCTGAACGAGCTTCCTCCAAGAAATATTTTTAGGCATGATAAACAAGCCGTCGGCGATCAATCTTCAAAACAAAACCTGGAATTTTATTTCGGTCGCGCACTTGAAGTAAAATCCAATCTTCCAAGACCTCTCGCAATTCTTTTCTACAATCTTCAAGATTTTTTGCATTTGCCCAAACACCATGGAGTCCTGGGATTGCTCCGAAGTAACTTCCGTCATTAAGAAGCTTGTATCGCACCTCGCGTAATTTCTTTTGTACAAATTCACTCAACATATGTACGATTATAACGCGCCGCGAACACAAAAACAACTCGCCCTACATCTTTAAAAGCTTCAAAAATACATCGGGAGCGATGGCAACGCGACCCTCTGATTGCAGGCGTTTTTTGCCTTCTTTTTGTTTTTTCCAAAGTTTCATTTTTCGACTTCTATCGCCGCCGTAGAGATACCCGGTAACGTCTTTGCGCATCGCAGAAATTGATTCAGACGCTACAATACGACCTTCGACATCGGCTTGAATTTTTATTGCAAAAAGTTCGCGTGGCAACGCTTCTTTAACGCGTTTTACAATTCTTCGCGCTTCAGTCTCGGCGCTTGAGTTTAATACAACGCGCGAAAGCGCCTCTACCCGATCTTCGGCAACCAATATATCAATACGAACAAGATCGGCATCACGCCACCCCGCCTCTTCGTAGTGAAACGACGCGTATCCATGCGTGGCACTCTTGAGCGCATCAAAAAAACCACTCACCATTTGCCGCAATGGAACATGCGCATCTATTGTAAGACGCGTGCCGATGCCTTTGATATCGCCTACCGTCCCCTCGAACTGCTCCACGGTTTTTACCGCATTTTGTAAATTATCGCGCGGCGTTAAAATTTCGAGTTTCATCCAAAGCTCTTCGACTTTTTCGCGGTCATGCTTTCGTGGAAAAATCGCCGCAGACGAAATAAGTTCTGTCTTTCCACCTTGTGTAATCCGATAACTCACCGACGGATGGGTAACCACAAATTCGATATGAAATTCCCGCTTGAGACGCTCGGCAGTAATTTCAAGATGCAATGTTCCCAAAAATCCACATTCGTACCCACGACCCAATACCATACTTGATTTCTCCTCAAACACAAGCGACGAATCGTTAAGTTTAAGTTTTGAAAGTGCATCACCAAGAGCAAAAAAATTACCTTGATCGGTCGGGAAAAAACTTGCCCACACAACTGGTCTTGGTTCTAAATACCCTGGCAACGCCTCGATGCCTAATAATTTATCCTTCGCTTCTATTATAGTATCGCCCACACGTACTTCACCGGGCTCTTTAATGCCGGTTACCACATACCCAACCTCACCTGCCTCTAAAATATCTCGCGTTTTAAGAGTTGGCGTTATAACCCCAACTTCTTTTGCGGGAAAATTTTTCTCGCGCGCTTTCAAAAAAAGTGGATCGCCGACTCGTAACGCACCGTCCATAACTCGCACGAATGCGACAATGCCTTTATGACTTTCAAAGAATGAGTCAAACACAAGCGCGCGGAGAGCTTTGCCGATTGTTTTTGGTGGTGGCACTTTTTCTATAATGCCCGCAAGCAATTCCATCACACCCGTACCATCTTTTGCAGACACTTGATAAATTTCATCACGAGAAAAACCTCCAAGCTCCATAAGCTCTGCGGCCACCTCTTCGACTCGCGCGTGAGGTAAATCAATTTTATTTAACACCGGAATAAATTTTAACCCAAGACGCGAAGCCACAAAGAAGTGCGAAAGAGTTTGCGCTTCAATACCTTGCGTAGCATCAACCAATAAAATTGCACCTTCACAGCACAGCAACGCGCGCGATACTTCATACGAAAAATCAACATGGCCCGGCGTATCAATCAAATTTAAAATATGCCCCTGATATTCCATGCGCACCGGCTGCATTTTAATAGTGATGCCTCGCTCGCGCTCAAGATCCATGGAATCGAGCACTTGCTCTTGCATTTTTCGTTTTTCGATAGTACCCGTCACCTCAAGCATGCGATCGGCAAGCGTACTTTTGCCGTGATCAATATGGGCAATTATAGAAAAATTTCGAATTTTGCTAATATCCATTGCGGTAGCATAGCATATATTCTCTCTATTATAAGGCCTTTTTAGATATGTTCTATATCGGGACCCAAAAGATCTTTCCTATTAAATCGCGAAGAAAGAGCTTGTTTTATTTCCTGAAATTCGCGAATATCAAAAAACCAAGAAAGCGCACCGCCAATCAGAAGACCCACAAGCCCCGCGCCACCCCCTTGCAATAGAACCCCAACAAATGTCGATAGACTAAAAAACGAATCGTCTGTAAAAATAGCACTCTCAATCTTAAGCACGCCATACGCTGCAAATGAGACCACTATAGTTATACAAAAAATACGCATAGCGGAAGTTATAAGTTCACGAATTGCTCCCGAGCCATTAAGTCGAAAAATAGTAACGCCGAGCAAAAGAGCATTTATAAATGTTCCAACGCTAAACGCAAATGGTAAACTCAAAAATATTATATTTGGTAAATTCTCAACATGAATTCGAAACAACCATGTAAAAAATAACTCTATCGTATAATATTTTTGAACTAAAAACACGATACCGTACGCAAGACTCATTGTTGTAATCGCGGCAGTTATATTAAAAATCATTGGTTCGCGAACACGCCCAAGCGCATGATACGCACGCACAAAAAGTGTAACAAGACTTTGAGAAACAATTGCAAATGAAAAAATAAGAAGACTTGCGGTCGTTAAATGTGTATCAATCCACGCGAATGACCCCGTGCCAAGAATGAGCCTCACAATATGAGCACGAAGCACAATCACAAGGCCCGTTACCGGCATTGTCCAAAATAAAATATGACGCGTGGCGGTAAGCAAGTGTTCAAAAAAAAGATTTTTATCTTTATGAAGTGCGAGCTCAGCCATAATCGGAAAAGATGCAACACTATACGAAAGCCCAATAATCGCAATCGGGAGCGCATATAAATTTGTTGAAAGATTAAATATCGCGATTGCACCCGCGCCAAGTGTAGAAGCAAGACTTGTCAAAACTAAAAGTGTAAGTTGATTTACTGATAATGCTGAGGCTCTCGGCAAAGAATAATACATGACCTGAAATGGATTTGTACGCATAATAAATCGAAATCGAGGTAGCGCGCCGAGCTTCAAGAGCGTAGGTACCTGTACAAGCAAATGAAAAAGTGCGCCAAGCGTCACACCGTAGGCAAGCCCCAAAAAACCAAAACGCGGAACAAGATACAAAATGCCAATTATAATACCACCATTGTATGCAATTGGGGCGAGCGCGTAGGTAAAAAACTTTCTTGACGACTGTACGATGCTTGAAACAAGACTCGATGCTCCAAGCAACAATGGAGAGAGCAACATCACGCGCGCAAGCATAATTGTGCGCAATTGTGCTTGTATACCAAAGCCGGGAACAATTTTTGGAATAAGATACGGCATTACAAAATATGCCACAATAATCATTCCCGAAATTGTCATTATAAAAAACGTAAACACGGTATCAAAAAAATCTTGCGCCTCGCGAACAGAGCGATTTTTATGCTCTATCAGCAGTGGGATAAATGCAGTTGAGGCAACAAAGAAAAGTGAGAGCGAAAAAATAAAATCTGGAATACGAAATGCCGCATAGTAAATATCCAGTGCGCGTGAAGCGCCGAACTCTCCAGCAAGTAAACGATCACGCAGCAACCCAAGAGCACCATTGGCAATACTCGACATAGCCAAAAGGAGTGCAGCTTGGTGCACTCCTTTTGGATCAATTCTAAAGAATCGAGTAAAAGCCATTTCGTATACCTATGGTTTTTTTGGTACTGGCTTTGGAGCTCCTTCGGCTTCTTTCAGCGGCGCTTCCTTGCGCTCCTCTGGCGGTGGCTGCGTAAGAGCATCGATTGCTTTTTTACCAGACTCAAGCGCGGCGATCACCTTTTTTACCTCTTCGTTATCGGGATTAAGATCGGAAATTTCTTTAAACAACTTTAATGCCTCCTGACTCTTTCCTTCTCGATCATAGATAAGACCGAGAAAATACTTCGCATTTGAATAGCTTGGATTAATCGTAATCGCCGACTGGAATACCGTGCGCGCTGCATCATAATTCTCTTTTCTATAATAGAGAAGACCGAGCTGGAATAGAACACCAACATTATTAGGTACCAATTGAGTCGTCTGCTCAGCACTGTGAATTGCTTCGTCGAGTTTCCCTTGAGCTACATAAAGTTGAGCGAGCGTAAAATGTGCCTCTGCATAGTCAGATTTCATTTTGACAGCATCACTTAAGAGCTTAATCGCCTTCTCACGTCGATCTGACGCAATCTGTTTTGATGTAGACCCTCCACCGCGGATAAGCGTAACGTCGGCAACTGCAAGATGCGTACGCGCCATATCGACAAAAAGTGACGGATCAACCGGGCTCAATGAACGTGCTTTTTCGTAATTTTCAAATGCCAGATCGGCAACATTTATATCAATTGGAATCGCGAGTTCATAAATTTGTGCGAGAATGCGATAATTGCTGGCGTCTCCTCTCCCGAGATCAATAGCTTGACGCGCAGCTGCAACCGCCTTTTGATACGCATCTTGAAAGCGCTCTTGTCGCGTTTTTTGGTCGAGCTTTGGGTCTTGCAGTGCTCGTTGAATTTTTACATATTCAAACTGAGCGTAGGTTCGAAAATAATTATCTTGACTTGCATCAAGTGCAATCGCCTGACTTGTTAATTCATTTTCTGCAGAATTGACAGAGCCCTCTTTGTTGAATATTTCTAATGCGCGACCAAACGAGAGAGCCCCCAAATATCGAGTGGTTGAATAATATATTCCTCCAACTCCGCCAACAAGTAAAAAGATAATAACCAACGAAAAAACAAATCCTCGCTCTTTCGTTTCAAACAAACTACTTGTGCGAACGCGAATTATTTCGGCTTCAGCACATGCCGCTAAGAACATCCCAAGGAAAATAAATGTTAATAAAACAAGCGGTTGACTAAGCGATACTAGAAACCACAATAAAAACAAATAGAGCGTTCCTGCGAAAGCTGACCGAACGTACATACTTTTTTCGCCATTCGCACGACCGAGTGCTCGCACACTAACCATTAAAAACAGTAAAAACAAAAGTAAGAACGCTAACCCTCCGACAATACCCGTCTCTGCAAGTAATGTAAGAAACGAACTTTGACTAGTGTTAAAACGCACTTGCCAAAATATACTATTATTTACACTTGGATCTTTGAAACGATCCCACAAAAATCCAAAAGTGTTTGGGCCCGACCCAAAGAGCGGGGACTCGGCAAGAATTTTTTGCACAATCGAAGTGCTCGCATTAAAAGACAGTGTCGCTTCTTGTGGTCGACCAAGGCGACTAAATGATGAAGCAAGTTTATTGTCGAGCGCGCTACTTAACAGAGTAAATAAAACTGCCGCTAAAAGCATAAATAACGATACCGCAAAAATTCGCGATTGTTGTTCTCTTTGAGATAGCGCCAATGCAACAAAAAAGAGCGAAACAATTCCAACCGCTACCCATATTTGCCAAAGATTTGCGAGAAGTGCCACGAGCGACAACCCTACAAAAAGAATTCCAACTGCCAAAACTATCCACAATAACTGGTTCTTTTTCTTTGCCAAATTACTAATCACCCTTCTGCTTCTATTTCTAACTGCTTTATCCAATTTTTTTTCAAATCTTCTTTTTTAATCGTTCTTCGTATATTTATTCCCATAT
>ERZ1292629.3208-Hain-H43-01um-R1-3208-length-12848-cov-4_pt1 | contig 12848 bp, 8 predicted proteins | sample MGYA00564399_ERZ1292629 | MGnify/ENA primary metagenome ERZ1292629 (study PRJEB36523, sample SAMEA6512636) | groundwater metagenome | collected 2019-01-08 | study: AquaDiva: Metagenomics assemblies of 32 groundwater samples | reverse complement strand
AGCAATGGGAGCATTGAAAAACATTTTGGCGGAAACCACGCTCGACGCGCATTTCAGAAACCTTGCCCGATGCGCGCTTGAACTAATTACAAACAAACTTGGCTGGGAAGAAACTCATGATGAATCTCCTCAAACCAAGCTTTTGCGCCCCAAGGTGCTAAGCGCTATTGGTCATTATGGCGACCATAACACCATCGTCGAAGCCAAGAATCGCTGGCGCGACCACGCGTCTGACGCGCGGCCCGCGGATCCCAATCTGCGCGGCGCCATCTACAGCATCGCGGCCACGAATGGCGACAAAGAAATGTTTAACACGGTAATGAAAATGTACCAAAAGGAAACTTTCCAGGAAGAGAAGGTTCGCCTTCTCCAGACTCTGGGAAGATTTACCGATCCGAATCTAATTTCAACGACGCTTACATACGCGTTTAGTTCGGGAGAAGTGCGCCACGGCGATTTCATTTACGCGATTTCCTCTTTGGGAAGCCACGCCTATGGCCGCCGCGCCGCCTGGCAGTTCTTGACCGAAAACTGGGATACTCTGGAAAAACGTTACTCCAGCAGTGGGATGCTGGCCCACATTATTTCCACGGTTTGCAGTGGCTTTGCTCGGACACAAGACGCCGAAGCCATTGAAAAGTTCTTCAAAGACCATCCGGCGCCCGACGCTACCCGAGTCATTGCCGAATCTATTGAATACATCTGCGCCCGAGCCGATTGGTACGAGCGCGACAAAAATGACATCGCTGAAGCTCTTAAACCATACTTTGTATCATAACAATCGCTAAAAAATGGGAGGACACAAAAGGTTTTCATCAACCAAATGTGTCCTCCTTTTATAATTGTTGTGGTATAATAGTAATATAATTTCGTTATTATGGTATGAAACAAGCCGGTCTTAAATTAAAACTAACTATAGCATTCGGCATTTTGAGTCTTTTCCCAATGATACTTATGGGGTTTGTTTCAATTTACCTTGTTAACATGACTCATGAGCAGGATGTAATTACGATGGAGCGCGAATTGCTTCGCCAAAAAATTGGGGAAATAGACAAGTTTGTAGAAGAAGTAATCGGCTTGTTTGAAATTCGCGTAAGCTATGTTGAAAAAGCGGCGCTCATTCAAAAAGACCAGCAATTTATTTTAGAAAAACTGCTTCAAACGGAAAAATCCATCCAGGAAGCGTCGTTTATCGGCTTGGATGGAATGGAGCTTTCAAAAATTACCCGTGGCAACAATGATAATTTAACTTTAAACAACGCAAGCTCTCTGCCAAAATTTATTATGGCGCAAAGCGGCAAAAGATATTTTGGCGAAATTTATCAAACGCCGGATGGGCCGATGCTGACAATTGCCGCTCCTGTTTTTAACAGTCTGGGCGATTTAATAATGGTCTTATCCGGAGAAATTTCTCTTCAACCGCTAAGGCGTATTTTTAACTCTTCGGTTTTAGGAAATACCGGATATGTTTATATAGTTGATCAAAACAATAAAATTTTTGGCAGCTCAAATAACGCGTTGATCGGCCAAGATCTTGCCAAAACTGCCAGGTTAAAAAATTCCGCGCAACCCGGAAGCGTGGAAACGCGCGAAGGTCTGCTGACAAAAAAAGTGGTTGCGATGAGCTTGCCAATGGAAAAACTTCGTTGGCAAGTAACAGCTGAATGGCCGTTTGAAGACGCGTTTTACATTGTTACCTCAACTGATTGTTTTCTCCATCGCGGTAATGATACTGGTGGCGACAATGGGCTGGCTTGTCCGAAGAAGAATACTTGGCCCGCTGGCAACGCTTAATCTTGGGGCGCAAAAAATCGGCTCTGGAAATTTTGGCTATAAAATAAAATTAGACACTGGAGATGAAATAGAAGAATTGGGCAATGTTTTTAATAAAATGGGAAGTGATTTGGATAGGCATGCCCAAGAGCTGGAAAAATCGCATGAAAAAATAGAAGAGCATCTGCAAGAAATTAATAAATTAAAAGATGAATTTGTGTTTATCGCGGCCCACGAACTTAGAGCCCCAATAACGGTTTTAAAGGCCTATGTGGCGGAAATTATTGATGATCAAAAATTGATGAAAAAAATGGAAAAAAGCAACCCGTATTTTATAGAAATAATTAAAAATATCGACTTTACAAAAGACCGGCTTATCAGTTTGCTGAACGATTTGTTAAATGTCGCTCTTATGGAAGCGGGAAAATTCAAAGTAAACGCCAAAGAAATTGATTTTACTAAAACTTTCAGTCCGCTTTTAAAAGATCTGGAGCGGCTGGGGGATAAGAAAAAAATTTCGCTTTCACTTAATATAAAAGGAGAAATCCCGATTATAAAAACCGATCCGGATCGCGTAAGCGAACTGCTAACCAATCTTGTTTCCAATGCCATAAAATACAATCGTGACGGAGGAAAAGTGGTTGTCACCGCGTCTTTTGCGGACAAAATATTATTTATAGATGTGATGGACACTGGCATCGGGCTTTCTGATGAAGAAAAAAGCCATTTGTTTGAAAAATTCTGGCGCTCTGATGACGCCCGGCGCATAGAAGGCACGGGCCTCGGGCTTTTCATTGTAAAACACATCATAGAACAAATGGGCGGGTCCATTGCCTGCGAAACAAAAAAAGATGTTGGCACAACTTTTAAATTTCAATTGCCGGCTGTTTAATTTTTGTTCTGGCTTTTCTGTCTCCTTTCTATTGATTTATATTTAAAGATGTGCTACACTGGCGTTTCTTGACATATTGAATTATCTAACTAATTAACTAAATAACTATGGGAAATTTTAACAAATTTGACAAAGATCGCGGCAGTAAAGGGTTTGGCGGCGGACGCAAATTTTCCGCCAAAAGCGGACCATCTTCCGGTTGGGGCGGAAGAAGCAATGACCGTTATAACGACGGACCCAAACAGATGTTTCCAGCCACATGTAGCGAGTGCAGACAAAATTGCGAAGTGCCGTTTAAACCAACCGGTGATCGTCCGGTTTTTTGCAGTAACTGTTTTAAAAAACAGGGCGGCCCCAGCCCAAGATTTGCTCCAAAGAGTTTTGGCGGCCATAAACCGGAGTTTCGGCCGGTTCATGGCGCGAGCAACAATGCCGGCGCTGGCGGCGCGGTTTCTAGGGCACAATTGGATTCGCTAAACGCGAAACTGGACAAGATATTGGCTATTTTGAATCCGACTAAGGCGAAAACGGAATCGGAAATTGGCGCGTTGGAAACCACCGCCAAAGCTGGGTCCCGCCTCATGGCCGTGATAAAAGTTAAAAAAATAAAAGCTCCAATTAAAAAATTCAAGACCAAGAAAAAATAAAAAAAGAAAGAAAAACAAAACACCCACGCCGCAATTGCGGCGTGGGTGTTTTTTGTAAAGGAATTAGACGCGAACAACGTTCACGGCGCGAGGTCCTTTTTCTGATTGCTCCACATCAAAGCTGACGGCATCGCCAACTTTTACTTCCGCGAATTGCACTCCTTGTAAGCCGCTTTCATGAAAGAAAACGTCTTTGGAGCCATCTTCCGGGGTAATGAAGCCGAAATGCTTGTCAAAGATAACGGTTTTAATGGTACCCTGCATACATAAAGACTTATAAATAATATATCCGTTGAAGAAGGTCGACTAGGTTTCTACGGATATTTTGTAGGACTAGTATACCAGAAAAGCGGAGAAATGTCAAGGGCTGGGAAGGTTCTCGCCTCAAAATGATAATGCCATATTTATACTGTAACTAAATCCTTCTCAACTCGCTTTAAGAGCACCGCGTTCGTCGCCACAATTATTGAAGACACGCTCATCAAAAGCGCGGCAAATTCCGGACGAAGCATAATACCAAAACTTGGATACAATATTCCGCCGGCAATAGGTATGGCTAGGACATTATATATTGAAGCCCAAAAAAGATTTTGCTTCATTTTACGAACTGTTGCTTTGCTCAAAGTTATCGCTCGCAGTATGTCTAAAGGATCCGACTTCATAAGAACAACTTTTGCTGTTTCTATTGCAACGTCTGTGCCAGCCCCAATTGCAATGCCAACATCGGCTTGCGCAAGAGCAGGCGCGTCATTAACACCATCGCCAACCATTGCCGTAAATTTTCCTTCCTGTTGAAGTTTTTTTATATAACTCGCCTTATCTTCCGGCAAAACTTCCGCGAATACTCTTTCTATACCAATTTTACCGGCGACCTTCTCCGCGGTCATTTTGTTATCACCGGTAATCATTGCAATTTCAATTCCTAATTTTTTTAGACGCTCTACCGCTTTTATCCCGTTTGGTTTTATCGGATCAGCCGCGCCAATAACAGCTTTAACAATCCCATCAATAGCAAGGATCATAATCGTTTCTCCTCTTTCCAAAAACTCATTGATTTTTTGCTCCAAAACGCCCAAATCAACACTGCTTTCTTTCATAAGCTTTACCGTACCAATAAGCGCTTGCTTATTTTCCACGATAGCTTTTACTCCTAAACCAGAAAGATTTATAAATTTCTCAACTGAATCTGGCAAAGTAAGTCCGCGGTTTTTAATTTCATCAAGCACGGCGCCGGCCAAAGGATGAGATGACTTCGCCTCTGCCGCGCCGACTATGCGAAGCGCTTCATTTGCATCAAAACCATCTACCGTAGCAACATCGGTTACTTTTGGCTTCCCCTCTGTAAGCGTGCCGGTTTTATCTAATACAATTGCCTGTATTTTTGAAACTTGTTCCAGTGTTTGGGCGTCTTTTATAAGAATATTATGTTTTGCTCCGAGGCCAGTACCAACAGCCACGGCCGTTGGCGTAGCCAACCCGAGCGCGTCAGGACAAGCAATGACAATCGTAGCGATAGCAAAGGAAAGCGCTAAAAGAGGGTGTGATCCTGCTATAAAATACCAAATAATAAATACAAGAAATCCTGACCCAACAGCCAGAATGACTAAGTACTTTGCAAATCTATCAGCAATTCTTTGCCCAGGCGCTTTTGAATTTTGCGCTTCTTCAACCATGCGAACAATTTGAGCAAGAACAGTGTCTTTGCCTATTTTTGTCGCCTTAAATTTTACCGAGCCGGCGATATTGATTGACCCGCCGATTACAGAATCTCCAATCTGTTTAACAGTAGGGATTGATTCTCCTGTAACTAAAGATTCGTCAATGGCAGTTTCGCCTTCAATAATTTCGCCATCAACAGGAACCTTGTCTCCCGGCTTCAAAATAATAATGTCGCCTAATTTTATTTCTGAAGTGGAAATCATGCTTTCTTTGCCATCTTTAAAAACTCTGGCTTGGGGTGGCACAAGATTGAAAAGCGCCTGAAGCGCGTCAGTCGTTCCGCGGCGGGATTTCATTTCCATCCAGTGGCCAAATAAAACGAAAGTGATAAGCATCGCGGCCGCTTCGTAATATGAATCCGCGCTGCCAATCAAAGTCAATAAAACACTAAAGCCATAGGCCGCCGTAATGCCGACGGCAATGAGTACGGCCATGTTGAGCGTTTTGTTTTTTAGAGCAAAATATGTTGAATATAGAAAAATCCAGCCGGAATAAAAAAAGACTGGCGTGGTTAAAATAAAAAGAAACCATGGAAGCGGCAGAGGGGACGGAAAATTAAGCTTTAGAAATTCAGTCCCTAAAGGCGAGTACAAAATTATAGGGAGAGTGAGAATAAGGGAGAAAAAAAATTTATTTCGAATATCTATCTCCATAAGCCGGGCCATTTCCCGCCCGGCAAGGCCCGTATGATCCATGCCCATCGTCATTGACATGCTCATTTTGAATTTTCTCCAAAAATTCATTTTTGACGGATTTTCCATCACATGCCCGGCCTGAACAATATCTTTAGTTTTTATCCGCTCTTTTTTGACAAGTGTCATCCCGCACTTAGGACATGCGCCGGGTTTATCGGAAACGACTTCAGAATGCATTGGACAGGTGTAAGCATGATTGTCCATAATTTTTAATTGATTAAATAATCTCTCCGCGCTTCTCAAGCATCATGTGGTGAATCGTCCCAATCTGACCCCAAATTGCGATAAGAATAAGAATCGCCGCGCACAGCAGTTAGACTCGGCCTTGCTTGTATTATACGCCTTTTTTAGAATCCTGACGATGCTGTTTCTTTTCTTTTCAACGCCGCTTTTTTACCAAAACGATAAAATAACGCGGGTGTTAAGAACAGTGAAATAATTGTGGAAGAAATGAGTCCGCCAAATATTACGACTGCCAACGGGTTAAGCATCTCTTTGCCGGGGTCGCCTCCGGAAATAATAAGCGGGATAAGCGCGAGCGCCGCCACCAATGAAGTCATCAGCACCGGCACCACGCGATCAAGCGTTGCTTTTACGATGGTCTCGGGTATAAATGGCAATCCATCCTTTTGCACAAGCGTTAAACTGCGGCCGATTAACATAATTCCATTTCGAGACACAATCCCGGCTAGAGAAATAAACCCGACTAGATGCGCGAGACTCACTGATCCGCCTGTTAGCCACACGCCAATCATTCCACCAATTAAAACAGTTGGGATATTGGTCATCACTAAAAGCACAATTGAAATGGATTTAAAGGCGTAGTACAATATGCCAAAAATCATCAGCACCCCAATAATAAATACTAATGCCAATCGCTGTGAATTTTCTTTTTGGCTTTTATAATTTCCCTCAAAGGAGAGGGTTACGCCAGTTGGAAGTTTTTGTGATTCAAGCGCGGCCTTTGCTTTGCCAACAGCCCCAACCACATCAGAACCCTGATAATTTGCGGAGACCACCAACACCCGCTTTCCTCCTTCATGATCCTGGCTATTGCGGCCGCCTTCAACCAAAACATCCCCTATGCTTCCCAATGACTGCGCTCCCATAAAAGGAAGCGAAAGGTCGCGCAAAGATGCCATCGTGCCTTTTGACTCCGCGTCATAACGAGCGACAACATCGACCGAAGCCGGGCCAAGACGAACTTGCCCCAAATTATCTCCCATAATCCCCATTTCCAAATCATTGGCAACTTCACCGGGAGACAAAGCATATTCAGCTAACCGGTTTCTATCAACATAGATGCGAAATTCCGGCACAACGGTATTTTGTTGGATGCGCGGATTTTCAATGCCCTCCTGTTTTTCCAATTCGGCCAACACTTGTTTGGCCGCGCGCGTCATATTCTCCGGATCATCGCCAAACACTTTTACCACAATAGGCGAGCGTACGCCAGAAAGCAGGACCTCTACGCGGTGCGTAATCGGCTGTCCTAAACTAAAGTCCGCGCCACCAAATCGGTCAAGCACTGCCTGAATATCTTTAAAAATCCGATCGCGCTCGCCATCAAACCCGGGTTCAAGCGCAATCTGAACTTCACTGGAATTCGCGCTGCCACCATGAGGATCAGCCGTTGCTCGTCCGGCAATGTTACTTACTTGCCGCACGCCTTTCACTTGCAGAATAGCTTTTTCAAGTTTTATCATATATTCATTCGTTGCGGAAAGCGCGGTACCTGGCGGCAAGAAAACCATCGCCACCATAGATCCTTCATTAAATGGAGGAATCCCCTCTTTCCCCGCAAAAAAATACATTCCTACGGTAAGAAAAAGCGCGACAATAGTAATACTGCCAATTATTTTTACATTTTTAATGCACCAATAAATCCATGGCGTTATCTGTTCTTTAATTTTTTGCACGACTTTGGTTTCCTTTTCATGTTTAGCTAATGATTTATCATTAAGCAGTAACGCGGACAAAACCGGCGTTACCGTCAGCGATACCACCATAGACGCAAAAAGTGACACGAGATACGCGGACCCAAGAGCGATAAGCAAACGTCCCTCAATCCCCGGCATAAAGAATATGGGGAGAAATACCACCGCGACTAGGATGGTCGCGTAGACAATTGAATTACGAACCTCTGTAGAAGCGGACAAAACAACCTCTTCACGGTCTTCTTTCTTGCCGCCGAACATCCACAAACGCAAGCGGCGGAAAACATTTTCCACGCCAACAATCGCGTCATCAACAAGTTCCCCCACCGCCACCGCAATACCGCCCAACGTCATCACATTTACCGATAAGTCAAATGCCTTGAATATGATTGCTGTTATGAGAAGAGATAGGGGAATTGCCGTCAGTGTAATCATCGTAGTTCTCATGTTCATCAGAAAAATAATAAGAACTAAAACAACAAGAATCGTGCCGTCAAGAAGCGCTCGCTCCACATTCTTCAATCCCGCGCGAATAAAATTTTCTTGCCGGAAAAGATTCGGATGGAGTTTCACACCGCTAGGCAAGCTGGTTGAAAGCGAGTTAAATGTTGTGTTTATCGCGTCGGTAACAACAAGCGTCTGCGCGTCCGGCTGTCTAATAATTCGTAAAATAACGCCTGCCTGGCCATCAATTGCTCCACTGCCGCGAATAATACTAGACCCTTCTACAACAGACGCGATATCGCCAAGCCGAAGAGGGCGTCCGTCCATAACATTGCGTCCGATAGAAATATCTTGTAACTGCGCGGCCTGGGTTGGCGCGGTCAGAATGCGAATGACATATTCTTTTTCATTCTCGGTAAGAAGACCGCCGCTTTTATTCGTCAGTGTATTTTCTACATTTTTGCGAATATCATCAAACATTATTCCTGAACGGCGCATCCGTTCGGCATTAATATTTATCTGCCACTCGCGCACATCGCCGCCCATTACAAACACATTTGCCACTCCTGGAATTTTGAGCAGAGCCGGACGAATTGTCCAATCCGCGAGCGTTCGAAGTTCCATCGGGGAAATCTTAGAATTATCCGATGTTATCCCAATCCATGAGATCTCTCCCAGCAAAGATGTTGACGGACCCAGGGTTGGTTTTACGCCTTGCGGCAATACTGCTTGCGCTAAACGTTCCTGCACTATCTGCCTATTGCGCAACGTCTCGCTCCCCCAAGCAAATTCCATAATAATCGTTGCTTGCGCGAATGACGCACTGCTTCGTATGCGATCCACTCCCGGCGTTCCCGCGATCGCGGACTCAATCGGGTTAAGAATGAGCCGTTCCACCTCCTCGGCTGCCATGCCCGGACTTTCCGCGAACACGGTAACGGTTGGCTTATTGATGTCGGGAAGAATATCCACTTTCATTGTCGCAATGCTCCATAAACCGGCTATTGTTATAATCCCCGCGATAATAAGCACGGCAGTTTTATTTCCAAGAGACCAAGAAATTATTTTGTTAAACATAAAAGTATAAATTTACATTCAAGCATAGATTTACATTCCTGACATATTTTCATGCCCGCCAGACTTAGCGGGAACAGAAGCGCTATTTTCTTTTGGAGCAAAGGATTTGATAAGATCTCCAATAAGCGCGCCTTCTTTTATGTCATGTGTGGGATTTATAATATAACGATCGCCATTTTTGAGACCGGTATATACTTCTACCGAAGCGCCGATTATACGTCCAACGGTTATTTCTTTGGCAAAGATCCTGTCTTCTTCTGATACAACCAATACTGTTGGTATGCCTTCTTCGCTCCAAAGAATTGACGCGTTCTTAAAAAGAACAACCGAAGAGCTGGCAGAAGCAAACACTCTAACCGAAGCTCCTACCGGCCACTTTGTGGGCTCAATAAAAATAGCGTCTGCCATATATGATCCGTCATCAAGAGAACTGCCAACGCCTACCAGCCGGGCTTTTTGTATATCTGCCACAAAACCGGGACGAACAACTGAAAGCAATTCTCCGATCTTTGGCTTCTGTATATTATTCGGTATACTCATTCTTACTATTTCATTATTATTGCCATTAGCAGTCACCGTAGCCACCGGCATGCCCGGACCGACAAATTCCCCGGGTTTTTTCATAATACTAGAAACAATTCCGCTGTTTGGAGCGACTATTGAATAACCGCCGGAGATTGCTCCTCTGACGCTGGCATAAGCGGCCTCTTTTGCGATTACCTCCCCTTCCAACATAGCCAATTCTTTTTCTAATTCAGCAATCATGGCGTCAATTTCAGCCAATGTATCTATGGATTCTCTTTGCGTATTTACGCTTTCAAGTTCCATGCTTTTTATTTCACCAAGCATAGTAACAAATTCCGACTGATCTTCAACCAGCATTTTTTTCAACAACTCCAAATCCGCTTCTGCTAACATTTCCGCGTCCGCAATTGACGCGTTCGCAAGTTTTATCGCGCTATCAAAATAAAGAGATCCTGGTTGTTCTATGTCTTTTAAGTCGAACAGTGCTTTATAAATAACGTTGGGAAAATTATTGCGTGCGTTTTGATCTAAAATCCCAAATGTCGGCTTGAGCGCGATGCTAAAAAACAATCCGGCAGATGGAATTCTGCTTTGAGAATACATCATTGAAAATGTCTTTGTGATTGAACCGCGAAGAACCACCTGCGCCAATTTCTTTTTTGACGCGATGGAAGACAGTAAAAAACTACTGCTCGCCGATGTATTTGATCCAAGCAAATCTATCTTCTGTTTATTTGAGTTTTCCGTATCCACGCGAAGCTGCTGCAATTGTAAAATACGTTTTGCGGTATAAGTACGCAGGGCATTCGCGCTCGTGCGCGCCTCGGATAACATTTGCGCTTTTTCCGCGAGCATACTTACCATCTCCGGCATTTGTGGCGGGCGGGAAAGTTTTCCAATAACTTGTCCCGCGAATACGCGCTCGCCGATGCGCGCATACCACTGCGAGATAGTTCCCTCGCGGTCAGGTTGTACTTGCAAATTATTAAGAGAAATAATTTCTCCTGGCCATGAGTTGTTTGATGTTGAATTTCCAATAATTGAAAGGTCATCTTGTCCTACCACGGCAACAACCGGAATATCATCGCTCGAACTTGTATTACCAGCAATACCAATCATGGAATTTGTGGGAGCGCTTTTACTTACTGAATAAAAAGCAAAAACTCCGGTGGCAATGACCAGCAAAATTGAAGCGGTCGCTATGGCAATGGCGCGCGTTTGTCGCAACTTTATGTTTTGTATCAGATTTTTAATTCTTTCTTTCATATTAGATTTAATAAAATAATAATTAATGAATTTATAATATAAAAAAATCCCTTTGGTTGAGGGATATGGACGCGCGATACAAAAATCCGTTCAATAACGGTTTTATATCAGCGTCCTACAGAAAGGCCGGGCTGTTTTCGTGAAGCGCTAACCAGTGTGTTACTTTTCTTTTATACGAAGTATTAAGCGGAGAATTATAAAAAATACCTGCAAGAGCAAACTGCCCAACAAGTAGCGCTAGATTTATGAAAATCGCGAGAATCGCGCTCATAGCAAAAAGCAAAGAAATCATAGATGCCATAATGCCAAAATTTATCGGCGCATTAGTAAATAACTGATAAATAGAAATATGATGAACAGCGGCATCTAACGCGCTTTGCGGGCATGTTCCACCGCTAAACATGATACGGGGGCATTCGCTAGCCGCAGAATGATCCGTGTGCATGTTTATATTCATCATGAAAATAAATCCAAAAACAACCACGCCTAAAAAAGCAACGAACGCGATTGCCGCGACTAACTTGATTTTCATTTGCTTGCTAGTCATAATTACTTTAATTTTGATTTTTTCCAAATATTTCATACCATACCACTAAAGTGGTGTTGTTGGCAAGCGAAGCTGTCGGATGGGCGTAAAAGTATTCCCAAAAATTTAAATGCGGAGTATGATAAATATGACATTTTAAAATTCATTCCTAAATATATGAAATGGTATAAAAAACAAATGGACCAATTGAAACTTTCTAAACCAAAATCTTCCGAAAACAACCTGCCCGCTGCCGCGAAATCTCCGCGGCATTCTTTTGGCCAGAGCAAACCCGTGCTCAAAAAAATTTCAAAGCCGGGCGAAAAACGCGCCCGGCCCAAAACCGACTCCACTCCGCTCTAAATATTACTCAACGCTTATTACTTCGTATTCTACTTCGCGAAAAATAAACTTTTCGCCTTTTTTTCGCCCTAACAGAGCGGCTCCAAGAGGAGAATTTTGCGAAATAATTCCTTGGCGCGGATCAGTTTCCGCGGAACCAAGAATTTGATAAGTTTTTTGTTTGCCGGCGGCAAATACAGTTACCTTGCCGCCCAACTCCACCGCGCTCACGCCCGCTTTTGGTTCAATAATTACGGCATTTTTTAACTGGTTTCCCAACCGAAAAATCGCGTCGTTTATACCGCGCAAACGTCCTTTGGCCAATTGGTATTCCACATTCTCCGAAAAATCTCCGAGCTCGGCCAAACGGCTAACTTCGACCGCGGCAGACGGCTGAATATCTTTTAAATGTTTTACTTCTCTTTCCAAATCGGCAAATTTTTCTTTGGTCATCATCGGATCGGATTTCATCTGGCTGTATTTTCCCGGTTTTCTAAATGGCACGCGCATATTTTATTCCCCCACATACTTTCCAAGCGCCCAAAGCAAAACCACGCCCAATATAAAAACAATGCTCTGCGCGGAAATCTTTAAACGGGTATCGCTGTCATGATGTATTTTCGGCAAAATATCCACGGTGGCGATATAAACAAATCCGCCCGCGGTAATGGCCAAAACATACGGAATATAAGCTTCCAATTTATTTAAAGCGTAAAAGGCCAGCACGCCGCCCGCCACCGCCGCCAAAGCGGAAAACAAATTATATAATAGGGCTTTTTTCTTGCTATAACCGTTGTGAATCAAAACGCCAAAATCGCCAACCTCTTGCGGAATTTCGTGAATAATAATAGCCAGAGTGGTAAAAATACCCACGCCCGGGCCAGCCAAAAAACTGGCCGCGATAGCAACGCCATCCAAAAAATTATGCACCGAGTCGCCAAAAATTATCAGCTTGGACGAAGCGTGATTCGTGCATTGCGTGTCATGGCAATGATAATAAAAAAA
>ERZ1292629.3207-Hain-H43-01um-R1-3207-length-12851-cov-4_pt1 | contig 12851 bp, 8 predicted proteins | sample MGYA00564399_ERZ1292629 | MGnify/ENA primary metagenome ERZ1292629 (study PRJEB36523, sample SAMEA6512636) | groundwater metagenome | collected 2019-01-08 | study: AquaDiva: Metagenomics assemblies of 32 groundwater samples | reverse complement strand
ATTGCGGTTGATACGCACGTGAAGCGACTGTCCGGAGTTTTGGGGCTAAGTAAGGAGAGAACTCCGGAAAAAATGGAGAAGGACCTTATGAAAATGGTTACAAGGAAGGACTGGTTTAAAATCACATACCTTCTCATAGATTACGGCAGGAAATATTGTACGGCGAGGCCGCATGACCACAAGAACTGCCCCTTGTTCAGTATTTGACTTTTTCGTTAAAAAATTTTATAAGATTATCAGCTTTTACGGGTGATCGCCGGAATAAAAACGAAAGAAAGGAATAAGTCATGGTAACCGCTTTCTATGTGATTTTTGCCATCGCTTTGTTGGTCGGCGCGTTGTTTTTTCTAAGACAAGAGAGAGAAACAGACGAACATCGCAGGCTCCTGGGGAGTTTGCTCCGTGGAGTCGTAGAGCTGGACAAGGGTTTCCCTTTGCACCAGTTTTCCTTTCGCCTCATGGACGAGGAATGGAAAAATGTTTACCTCGATGAGGCGAAGATCCTACTCCGGGAAAGAGCCGCGAAACTTGAGGCAGCGGCAAATTCATGGGACATAGACCCTTCCGCTCTGGACGATGAAGTCGCAGATCTCTGCAAGTTGGTCGCGGCCCTGAGGGGACTTCACTTCCCAATAGGGGATATTACCCAATACTTCAAGGACAAAAACGTACCGGGCCGCATGTATATCAAATAAGGCGATATCCGGCCGGTCGGCGGGGACATTCATCCTCGCCTTTTCTTTTTCCGCCGGTTTGACTTTGGGGTTGCCCGAAAGTATTTTTATCTATGCAAGTCGATTATTTCTTTTATGAAGGAATTTAAGATCATTTCCAAAAACAAACCCGCCGGAGACCAACCTGCGGCTATTAAATCTTTGGTTAGTGGTCTGAGTAAAAATTATCGCGAACAGACCCTCCTTGGCGTCACCGGTTCCGGGAAAACGTTTACCGTAGCCAATGTCATAGAGGAGATCCAAAAACCAACACTTGTTATTGCGCACAACAAAACCTTAGCCGCGCAGCTCACCAACGAATTCCGCGAGATCTTCCCGGATAATTCCGTGAATTATTTCGTATCTTATTACGACTATTACCAGCCGGAAGCATATATGCCGACAACTGATACCTATATAGACAAGGAGGCCCTTATCAACGACGAAATAGACAAATTGCGCCATGCCGCGACAATGGCGCTTCTTACCCGCCGCGACGTCATAGTTGTCGCTTCGGTCTCCTGTATTTACGGCCTGGGAGCCCCCGAAGTTTACGCGGAAAACATTTTCCACTTCAAAATAGGGGACAGAATAAAAAGAAGCGAATTTGCGAGAAAATTGATCACGCTCCATTTCACGAGGACGAACTCCGACCTCAAGCGCGGCACCTACCGCCTTCGCGGCGATAATTGGGAAATAATGCCTCCGGACAGGGAGGTCGTCTATAATTTTGAACTCAAGGGTGGAGAGATAAAAAAAATATACGAGATAGACCCGGTTTTGGGATTTCAGGCCGGGAAAACTCCTTCCGTTCCCGAAGTATTCATAGCTCCCGCAAAGCATTTCATAACTATGGCCCCGGAGAGAGAGCGGGCCATAAAGGCGATACTTGGAGAACTCGGAGAGCAGCTGAGGTTTTTCAATAAGCAGGGGAAATTACTCGAGGCCGAACGGCTGGAGAGACGGACGAAGTTCGACATAGCGATGATCAGGGAGGTGGGGTATTGCCACGGTATAGAAAATTACTCGAGGCATCTTTCGGGGAGACGCACCGGCGAACCGCCGGACACTCTTTTGGATTATTTCCCCGAAGATTTCCTGACGGTCATAGACGAGTCCCACATGACCGTGCCGCAGATACAGGGAATGTACGAAGGCGACGCTTCACGCAAGAAGACGCTCATAGAATACGGATTTCGCCTGCCCTCCGCTGCCGACAACCGTCCGCTTAAATTCGGTGAGTTCGAGAAGAAAGTCGGTCAGATAATTTATACGTCCGCCACGCCCGGACCCCAAGAAAGACGGAGAAGCAGTCAAATCGTGGAACAGATTATAAGGCCGACCGGTCTTGTTGACCCGAAGATCACGGTAAAACCGGCGCGCGGGCAGGTCGATGACTTAATACCGAGGATAGAGGAGAGGGTGAGGTTCAAAGAAAGGGTTCTCGTTACGACGCTTACCAAAAGGATGGCGGAAGATTTAAGCTCCTATCTCGAGGAGAAGAAAATCAAGGTGACCTATCTTCATAGCGACGTGAAAACACTTGACCGCATAAGAATTCTTACGAACCTCAGAAAGGGCTCTGCCAAAAAGGGCGGATTTGACGTTATTGTGGGAGTGAATCTTCTCCGGGAAGGACTCGACCTGCCGGAAGTATCGCTTGTCGCGATACTCGACGCAGACAAGGAGGGATTTCTTAGAAGCGAAACTTCCCTTATACAGACTATCGGCCGGGCTTCGCGCAATGTGCGCGGAGAAGTTCTTATTTACGCGGATTACGTAACTGGCTCGATAAAGCGGGCCACTGCGGAGACCGAGAGGCGTAGGAAACTCCAAATCGAATACAACGAGAAACACGGTATTACTCCAAAGACGATAATAAAGAAAATATCGGACATATTGCCGGACGTTGAGGCGATGCTTGCGCTCGAGATGAAACCGGTTCCCAAATCACGCACTGCGCTGCAAAAGCTGGTAGCCGAAAAAGAGAGGGAAATGAGGGAGGCGGCAAGACAGTTGAATTTCGAGTTGGCGGCGGTGCTTAGAGACGAAATAAAAGAACTTACGAAGGAAATTCCGAAACTCGCAGATGTAAATAGGAAATAATCATTCCTCTTTTTGCCGGCGCCGTTACCCTCTTTTCCACAATAAACAGTCGGTTTATTCACCGATTATCAACTTTTAGCGTTGACTTTTTGTTTTTAGGGCGGAAAATAAAGGTGGGTTTTCCCGAACTATGGAGGATACTTCCGATCAAGCAATATACAATCGCACTTATCCGAAATTGCGCCAACCTGAGGGTTGACGTCTGAGGATACAAAGATTTAAGTAAGCGGAAAGTATTTCCATTAAACAGGGGAAAACTTCACGCCCCCGCCCAAGGCGGGGGACGAAAGGCTCCTGCGTTATGCGGGAGTCTTTCATGTAAAGCTTCTGAATTTGGCCGCCGAGGCCGTTTTTTGTTCCTAAATCGTGTTTGACTTGGTCGTTTTTGGTGATAAACTTGTCTTCGACTGCACCCCTAGGGCTTTTGCCTTTGGGGAAAATTATAGTTATGAGGGAAAAAATCATCATAAAAGGCGCGCGCGAGCATAACCTCAAGAATATCAGTCTTGAGATCCCCCGCGACAAGATGATTGTCTTTACCGGGCTTTCCGGTTCCGGCAAATCAAGCTTGGCTTTCGACACTATTTTCGCGGAAGGACAGAGGCGGTATATTGAATCTCTTTCCGCTTATGCACGGCAGTTTTTGGGACGGCTGGACAAGCCCGACGTGGACGAAATAGAAGGCCTTTCTCCCGCCATTTCCATTGACCAGAAAAGCCATTCGGCGAATCCGCGTTCGACCGTGGCTACCATCACCGAGATTTACGACTACCTGCGCGTTCTTTTCGCGAGAGCCGGCAAGCCGTATTGCCCGAAGTGCGGCAGAGAAATAAAAAAACTGACGAATGAGGAAATCGTCGACGTCGTGACAGAGCTTGCGAGGAACAGCGTGAAAAAGAACATCGTTATTCTCGCTCCGGTCGTGCGTGGCAGAAAAGGCGAGTACTATCAGACGCTGTACGATCTTCTTAATGCCGGATTTTCGGAGGTCAGAGTCGACGGAAAATTCTATTCCTTGCGCAACAGAATAGAATTATCGCGCTATAAACAGCATACAATCGAACTCGTGGTTGACCGCATGCCGTACGGTCTGGATTTTAAAGACAAGGATAACCGGCTGCGCTTGGCCGAGGCGGTCGAGTCCGCCCTGAAATACGGAAATGATGTGGTGACGATAATCACCGACCAGGAAACTTCTCTTTCCGCGAAATTCACCTGTCCGCACGACGGATTCTCTTTTCCGGAAATAGAACCGCGGCTTTTTTCTTTCAATAGTCCCTATGGCGCCTGTCCGGAGTGCCACGGCTTGGGTACGGAAAACATTTGGTCCGAGAATATATGCAAATTTTGCAGAGGAAAGCGCTTGCGTGAAGAAAGCCTTAACGTTCTCGTGAGCGAAAAAAGTATCGCGGCGGTGACGGCTTTTTCAATAGACGAAGCCCACGACTTTTTCGGCCATCTAACTCTTAAAAATGAAAGTCTTAAAGCCGTGGCCGAAACCCCTCTCCGGGAAATAAAAAGCCGTCTCAAGTTCATGATCGACGTGGGATTGAATTATCTTACTCTCGACAGAAAGGCCGGGACGCTCTCCGGCGGAGAATCACAGAGAATAAGGCTTGCCTCGCAGATCGGGTCGCGTCTCGTCGGCACGCTATATATTCTCGACGAGCCTACCATAGGTCTCCACCAGCGCGATAATGCCAAGCTCATAAAAACCCTTTATAATCTGCGCGATCTGGGAAACACGATAATAGTGGTTGAACACGACGAGGAAACGATACGTTCCGGTGACTATCTGGTCGACATTGGCCCCGCGGCCGGAGTCCACGGAGGAAAAATAATCGCCCAAGGACCAATGCCGGACATAATCAAGGACATCAAGCAGGATTCGCCGACCCTCCAATATCTTCGCGGCAAGCGGTTCATAGAAGTGCCCCAAAAGCGCCGTTCGGTCGTAAAAACCCGTGATTACATTAAAATCAGGGGCGCAGCCGAAAATAACCTTAAAAACTTAGACATAGACATTCCCTTAAGGCGTTTTACGGCCGTAACCGGAGTTTCCGGTTCCGGCAAGAGCACCCTGGTTTACGACGTGCTCTATAAGACTTTGGCCAATAAATTTAACGGCGCGAATTATAAACCCGGAGCGCATAATTCGCTTTTGGGCACCGAATATATAAACCGCGTCATAAACATAGACCAGTCGCCGATAGGCCGGACGCCGCGCTCGAATCCCGCAACCTATGTCGGTGCCTGGACGCATATAAGGGATTTATTTGTGGCGACCGAAGACGCTCGCGTCCGCGGGTACAAACCGGGGCGGTTCAGTTTCAACGTGCCTGGCGGACGGTGCGAGAATTGCGAGGGGCATGGAACGATAGCCATTGAAATGCACTTTCTGCCGACAGTTTACGTAACTTGCGATATTTGCAAGGGGAAAAGATTCGACAGGGAAACTCTGGAGGTGGAGTACTCGCCTCGCGGCGAAGCGGGTAAGGACAAAAACATCTATGAAGTCCTGCAGATGACGATAGAAGAGGCGGTCAGATTTTTCGAAGAGATTCCCTGGCTTTACGACAGGTTGAATATCCTGGAGGAAGTCGGGCTTGGGTATCTCACGCTCGGTCAGTCGGCAACGACTCTTTCCGGCGGCGAAGCACAGAGGGTAAAACTGTCGGCGGAACTCGGTAAACGCGACACGAGGCGTACCTTATATCTTCTCGATGAACCGACTACCGGACTCCATTTTGCCGACGTGGATAACTTGCTGAAAGTTTTACAGAAGTTGGTTGACAGGGGGAATACCATTGTTGTAATAGAGCACAACCTGGATGTCATAAAAACCGCGGACTGGGTTATCGATCTTGGTCCTGAAGGAGGAGAAAAAGGCGGCGAGATCGTCGCTGTCGGCACGCCGGAGCAGATCGCGAGGAAAGCGAAAAGTTCTACCGGAGAATACTTGAGGAAGGTCCTTGCTTGATCTAAAATTTATCCATGATAAAAATCATCGGCAACGATATAACGCGCAACGGCGAGAAAATCGGTTGGATAGAGGAGAATGATATCTATAACGAGGATGGCAAAAAACTCGGCTATTATTCTGATGAGTCGGTTTTCAACTCCGAAGGCCACAAGGTTGGCTATATTAAAGGCAACGACATAAAAACAATGGACGGGTATTCTTTCGATCTTGACGACAACAAAGAAGAAATAACGGGTGGCAGTTTTTCCGATATTGTCCGTGCCGCAGTGAAGCTTCTCATCGGAGACTAGGATTTTTATTGTATGCTGAAGCTCTACGAAAAACTGCCGCAAACGCCGGGTGTTTATTTGATGAAAGACGCCCGTGGCCGCGTACTTTACGTCGGCAAAGCCGGAAACCTGAGGCGGCGGGTATCGAGCTATTTCGTTAAAGCGCCCGCTTCGCTCTCGCCCGCTCCGACTCGTCGGAAACGAGGCGCGCGAAGGCGAGGCGAGCACGATTCAAGGATAGAAAATTTAATAAACAAGGTCAGAAAAATAGATCACAGGAAAACCGATACGGCGCTTGAGGCGCTGATATTGGAGGCAGAGCTTATAAAGAAGCTATCTCCGCCTTTTAACGTAAAAGAAAAAGACGATAAAAGCTTTCTTTACATGGAAATCACGCGCGACGACTTTCCTCGCGTGCTTCTTACACGGGGGAAAGATATTCAAGGCGGTAAAAGCAGGCGTTTCGGACCGTTTACTTCGGCGTCAAATGCGCGCGAGGCTTTGCGGATACTGAGAAAAATGTTCCCCTGGAGCTTTCACGATCCCCGGAAACCGGTGAAGACGGGCAGGCCCTGTTTCGATTACGAAATAGGTCTTTGCCCGGGAATATGCGTGGGCCGGGCCGTTCGAACAGATTATATCGGCAACATCAGGAAATTAATGATGTTTCTCGAGGGGAAGAAAAAGCAACTCATAGTCGGAGTTAAAAGGGAAATGGCTCGGGCGAGCGAAAATCTGGATTTTGAAAAAGCCGAGAAACTGCGCCGCCAGCTTTTTGCCCTCCAGCACATACAGGACATAGCACTCATCTCCGATGATAAATTCCAAATCACAGGCATGGAATCACAAGTCGGGGAACGTATTGAAGGCTACGATATTTCCAATATCTCGGGGACGTCGGCAGTCGGCTCAATGGTCGTTTTTATCGGTGACAAACCCGAGAAATCGGAGTACAGAAAATTTAAGATAAAAACAGTTACGGGCTCGGATGACGTGGGAATGATCAGGGAAGTTCTGAGGCGCAGATTTAAAAACAGCTGGCCGTTGCCGGATCTGATTTTAATAGATGGCGGGAGGGGACAGGTTAACGCGGCAAGAAACGTGCTTTTGGGGTTCAGCTTGAGGATCCCGGTCGTAGGCATTGCCAAGGGCCCCAAAAGACGCAAAAACGAATTTGTGGGCAGGATGCCGGACGGAGTAAGGAAGAAAACGTTGATTGCCGTCCGCGACGAGGCTCATCGCTTTGCGGTCAAATACCACAAAGAAGTGAGGAATAGGTCTTTTCTTGGCTAGATTATTGCACAACTATCGTTCCGGTCATTGAGGGGTGTAGGTCGCAGTAGTAGTTATACGGAGAAGGGCCGAAAGCGGAGGTCTCGAGGGTTGCCGTTCCGCCGGGCGCAACGGTGAGCGGGCTTAAGTTGCCTATAACGACTCTGTGGTTCACCGGATCGTTATTGGTGAATACAACTTTATCTCCCTTTTTCACGGTCAGGGTTTTGGGGGAGAAGGCATAGCTTTGAATAGTTACGTTGTGGACGGTCGTGGGCACTTCGTCGAGGTAGAGAATCGAAAAGACATTGCTTGAAACCGTACCCACTTCGCTGCTGTCAAAAGACAGTTTTATTATGTACTGGCCGTTTTTAAGGTTTGTCTTAGCGGGACTGTATCTTGCGGTGAAAACTTCGCGAGTGTTCCAGTCGTAGGATGTCTGGTGCGGACCAATTTCAGAATTTATCCATCCGACAACGGATTCATCAGAAGACCTTACGAGGTAAATACTTCCTTTTGCGCCGGCTTCTTTGCTCCATTTTATCGTGTGCAGCTGATTTATGATCCATTTATCGGATCCTGCCGGAGAAATTACGGTAATGGTAATTGATGTTTTTTTCGTTGACAGTGGAGTATAACTTGGACTTGTCTGTGTTCCGTTTCCGGTTGCGGCTGGTTGTTCTTTTGTCTCACCGTTAGTTTGCCCTTCTCCCGCCGGCGCTTGATCCTGCGGCGTGTATCTCGTGTTTGCATACCAGGCAATCCCAGCCAAAAGGATGACGGCGGCGACTATAAGCAAAATCGATTTGTTTTTAATTATGGATGTTATTATACCAAAAGAATGATTTCCGCGGCCGTAAATTACAGAAGCATAACGAAGAAAGCGAAAAAAACGCTTATTAAGGGCGGTATCGGGGTTATTCCTACGGATACCATTTACGGCATCGTTGGTTCCGTCCTGAGTCTCGCCGCGGTCAAGCGCATTTATCGGTTGCGGCGGCGGAATCCGAAAAAACCGATGATAATTTTAATAGGGTCGCTTGCGCAGTTGAGGCTGTTTGGTATTTATGTTTCCCTGCGCGATAAAAAAATAATCAAGAGACTCTGGCCGGGAAAGGTCAGCATCGTTTTCCCGTGCAAGAGAAAGAATTTATCTCATCTTCACCGCGGAACCGGAACTTTGGCCTTTCGCCTGCCGGCCCGGAAGAATCTAAGAGATCTCTTGATCGGAGTTGGGCCGCTCGTGGCGCCGAGCGCGAATATCGAGGGTAAGCCGCCGGCAAATACCACAGGAGAAGCCAGGAAATACTTCGGAAACAAGGTTGATTTCTATATTGATGCCGGAAAGTTGATATCTCCGCCGTCAACATTGGTTACGATTAAGAACGGTAAAATAATTGTCTTAAGGAAGGGGGCGGTTAATATTTATTGATTTAACTCCGGCCGCGTGAGAAATAACGCGCCGCATTTTTAATAATTGTTATAATTGAACAATGCTGTCCGAAGAAATAAGGGAATTTTTTAGCGGCGAAATTTTGGACGACGAAAGGACATTACGCAAATACAGCTACGATTATTCCATCTTCAGTGTCAGGCCCAAAACCGTAGTTTTCCCGAGGAATGTGGACGACCTTAAGAAACTGGTCAAATTTGCGGCGAAGAGCAAAAAAATCGGTAAAAACAATATTTCCCTAACTCCGCGTTCCGCCGGAACGGATATGACGGGAGGCCCGCTTGGAGAATCCATAATCGTAGACTTTACGAAGCACTTCAACCGCGTCCGGGAAATAAACAAGGAATATGCCGTCGTGGAACCAGGAGTTTACTTCAGGGATTTTGAGAAGGCACTTTTTTTAAGGAACCTTCTTTACCCTCCCTATCCGGCATCTAAAGACCTGTGTGCCTTGGGCGGAATGATATCCAATAATTCCGGCGGAGAAAAATCCCTGGCCTACGGGAAGACCGAAGATTATGTCCTGGAACTTAAAGTCGTGATGAGCGACGGCGAAGAACATGTAATAAAGCCGATTTCAAAAAACGAACTTCTGTCAAAAACAAGAAAAAAAGACTTTGAAGGAAGATTTTATAAAAAGATTCACGGCCTTATCGATGAAAATTACGACCTTATAAAATCAGCCAAACCGAAAGTTTCCAAAAATTCGGCGGGGTATTTCCTCTGGAACGTGTGGGATAAAGAAAAAAATATTTTTGATTTGACCAAGCTTTTCGTCGGTTCACAGGGAACTCTGGGCTTGATCACGGAGGCCAAGCTTAAGGTCGTAAAGATTAAAAAATACAGCAGGATGGCCGTAGTTTTCATGAATGACATCGGGATGCTCGCCGATCTTATAGTAGAAATCCTGAAATTCAGACCCGAGAGCCTTGAGTCATATGACGATAAAACCTTGAACGTAGCCTTGAGGTTCCTCACTGGAATCATAAAATCCATGAAAGGCAGTTTTTTAAAGCTTATTTTGGATTTTCTCCCGGAAGCCGTGATGGTTCTAAGAGGTGGTCTTCCGAAGATGGTGATTATTGCGGTTTTTACGTCCGACGACAAGGCGGAATTGGAAGGAAAGATAGAGTTGTTCCGTTCGGACATGAAGAAGTTCAAGGTGCAGACAAGGCTGATCAAAGACGAGAGCGAAGCCCAGAAATATTGGGCAATAAGAAGGCAAAGTTTCAAACTGCTCCACGACTACACGAGCGGGATGGACACCGCGCCGTTCATAGACGATATCATTGTAAATCCGGAGCATTTACCCGAGTTTTTGCCGAAGCTTAACGCGATCCTTGATAATTACAGATCCGACCTGATCTATACCGTAGCCGGCCATCCGGGCAACGGTAATTTCCATGTTATCCCCCTTATGGACCTCAAGAACGCCCGTATCCGGGAGCTGATACCGAGAATATCCGACGAGGTTTACGACCTGGTTTTGCAGTATGGAGGATCGATAACCGCAGAGCACAACGACGGACTTATACGCACTCCTTATCTTGAGAAAATGTATGGAAAGAAGATCACAAGCCTTTTTTCGGAAGTAAAAACGATATTCGACCCGCAGAACATTTTTAATCCAAGGAAGAAAATTGGCGCCGACCTGAAATATTCTTTAAGTCACATAGGCACGAAGAGGAACGGAGAATCGGCATATAACAAGAAAGATGATGCGACAGGATAAGGAATTCGCATGGCACAGTCTTTCTCTCGAGGAAACCGAGAAAGAGCTTAATACAAATTTTCACGTAGGCCTTTCTTCCGAGGAATCCAAACGGCGACTAGAGGCTTCCGGTCCCAATGAATTGCCCCTAAAGAGGGGTGATTCGATATTCCTAATCTTCTTGCGCCAATTCCGCAGTCCGCTGATTTACATTTTACTCTTGGCGGCGGCTGTCGTCCTATGGATGAACGAGATAATTGACGGATCGATAATTATTTTTGTTCTGGTTTTCAACGCGCTAATGGGGACCATCCAGGAAGGAAGAGCGCAGAACACGCTCATGGCCCTGAGAAAGTTCGTGAAGACCGTTGCGGCTGTTATACGTGACGGCAAGGAAGTTGTGACAGATGACACTCGCGTAGTCCCGGGCGACATCGTCGTTCTCGATGAAGGCAGCAGAGTTCCGGCAGACGCGAGGATATTCGAGTCTTATAACTTGGCTATTGACGAGTCTGCGCTTACCGGAGAATCAGTTCCCGTTTATAAAGAAAACAAGGTTTTTAAAAAGGATATTTTAAATATTGCCGAGCAGAAAAATATGGTTTTCAAGGGGACATACGTGGTTAGGGGTGGAGGCAGGGCTGTCGTTGTCGCAACGGGAAAGCATACGGTTATGGGAAAAATAAGCGAGGAAGTAGCCGCCATTAACACGGAAGTTCCCCTGAGGAAGGACATACGCTACTTATCCCGTCTTATTGTGCTTACGATTTTGGCGATCGGGGCGGGCATATTTCTCTTCGGGGCCATAAGAGGCGATTCTCAGGCGTTGATTTTCAGGACGGTCGTCTCCCTCTTGGTTTCCGTAATACCCGAGGGTTTGCCCGTAGTACTCACCCTTGTTTTGGCAACTGGCATATGGAGAATGGCGAAAAGAAACGTGATAGTAAAACAACTGCAGGCGGTTGAGGCGTTGGGACAAGCTCGCGTAATCGCGGTTGATAAAACGGGGACGCTTACCAGGAACGAACTTGTCGTTCGGGAAGTTTTTGTTGACGGCAAAAAATTTATTGTAGGTGGCACGGGTTATGAGTCTAAGGGAGAAATGCGTCTTGAAAAACGTATCATAGATCCGCCGAACCATCCCGAATTGCTTACAGCTGGGAAGGTAGCCGTTCTTTCTGCAAGGGCCAAGGCCGTCTTTAGGGAGCAATCCAATACCTGGCAGGTTGTCGGGGACCCGACCGAAGCGGCCATAATGGTTTTTTCCGAGAAGCTCGGTTTTAATAAAGACGACATTGAAAACGAGTCGCCGCTTTTAGGAGAAATACCCTTTGATTACAAACTCAAGCACCACGCGACATCCAATCTTATAAAAGACGGCAGACAGTTTATAGCCGTCGTCGGCGCTCCGGAAGTTGTGCTTGAGAAGGCGGAAAAAATACTTAAGGGAGGAAAGGAACAACCTTTTACTAAGATCTTAAGAGAAGAAGTAGAGCTTGTATTCAGGGAAATGTCCGGCCGCGGGTTAAGAGTGGTGGCTTTCGGTTTTAACGAAAAGCCTGTTCGGAGGAACGACAAATCCTCTTTTGCGGTTGATGTTGAAAATATAACTTTTGGCGGCTTCTACGGCATAGAAGATTCATTAAGGAAAGAAGTGGCTGAGGCGTTGAGATTGGCTGCCGAAGGTGGAATAAGGGTGGTCATGATTACTGGCGACCATAGACTTACTGCCGTTTCCGTTGCTAAAAGTGCAGGGATTTTTAGGGACGGTGACAAAGTGATTACCGGCGAGGAACTGGAGAAAATGAGCGAAAAAGAACTGGCCGACAACCTTGATAAAACCTCCGTTTTTGCAAGAGTCACGCCGGATCATAAGCTGAAGATAATTCAGTCTTACAGACGCAAGGGGGACGTAATAGCCATGACCGGAGACGGAGTTAACGACGCTCCGTCGCTTGTGGCTGCGGACCTCGGAGTTGCTATGGGGAATATAGGCACCGAGGTTGCGAAGGAGGCATCCGATCTCGTTCTTCTTGACGATAATTTTGGGAGCATCGTAGCGGCGATAGAAGAGGGCAGAAGCATATTCAAGACAATTAAAAAGGTTATTCTTTACCTTTTTTCAACCAGCGTAGGAGAAGTTATCACTATAGTCGGGGCGATGTTTTTGGGTTTTCCGTTGCCTATTTCTCCGGCCCAGATTATCTGGCTTAATTTGGTGACGGACGGTTTTCTTGACGTAGCTTTAGCTATGGAACCGAAGGAGGATGACCTGCTTAAGCGCAAATTTAGCCGCCCCAATAAGTATCTTGTAGACGGTTTGATGCTGAGGAGAATGATCACG
>ERZ1292629.3205-Hain-H43-01um-R1-3205-length-12853-cov-5_pt1 | contig 12853 bp, 15 predicted proteins | sample MGYA00564399_ERZ1292629 | MGnify/ENA primary metagenome ERZ1292629 (study PRJEB36523, sample SAMEA6512636) | groundwater metagenome | collected 2019-01-08 | study: AquaDiva: Metagenomics assemblies of 32 groundwater samples | reverse complement strand
ATTTCTATTTTCATTTTTTTTGATTGCCAAAAAATATTCTTAATATCAACGATATGCTGGTCTAAAGTTTTCTTAAGCTGTAAAGTCAAATGGGTCAAGGAGCCCTTGACTAAAAGATTCAAAACTTTCACGCCGGCTTTTTTTATCCATTCCAAAGACTGGCCATTATCAACAAAGCCCAAGATTTCAATTTTATCCAAATAAGAATTTTTCTTGGCCCATTGGCAGATTTTCTGGGCAGCTTTTAATTCCCCCTCTGATACTCTGGCCGAACATACTTCCACCCTGTCTACTTTCAATTTTTCCAAAAGCATCTTGGTAATAGCCAATTTTTCTTCCGGATTGAAAGAAGCCCCTTTCATCTGTTCGCCATCCCTTAAAGTTGTATCTAAAATTTCAACGTATTTCATATATTTTTTGCCTTGAAGACGAACCCGAAACCAAAACAACACACGAAGGAGCCACATTAAAATACTCTGCCAGTGCCTTAACGATCGCTTTATTGGCTTTTCCTTTTATTGGCGGCTCTTTCACCCAGACCACAAAATTTGTCTCACTGATCTTTTCCACTTTTTTTTCTCTAGCCGAAGGCCTCGCTTTAACAAAAATCTTTTTCATTTTGTTTGATTGAGGTTTGACCTCAATCAACTTAATCTAATTTAATAGATTTTAATTTTTCATCAAAATTTTCCGTTGCTATGCATTGCCAAACGAATTCTTTATATTCTTTAGGATCAAAAAAGATATCTCCTAAAATATCTTTATCAATAATTAACGAATTTCTCTTCCCGACATAATCCGCTAAACTGCAAAAAGGATATTGGATAGCCCATTCATATGCTTTATCAAATTCCTTGATTGCTTTTTCAAAACCTCCGGGATAAAGATCAAATATATTTTTAACCTGGATATAAACGCTTAAATATTGCAAATATGAATCTTTATCAACTACCTTGGCCTTATATGATCCCTGAAATAATCTTCCTGTCTCTTGATATTTCGTATTAAAATAACCGGTCATACCATTTCCTAATTTTTTCATAAATATTGTAATGCCACCCCTTGCTATTTCTTTCAATAATAAATGATAATGATTTTCCAACAAAGAAAAATTAATAATTTTTACAATCGGCTGGCGCATTGGCCATTCCTCCGGCCAAATAAAATTATGATTGAGGTCAAACCTCAATCTTTTCTTTCTTTGAAGAATCTGAAATGGATTGGCAATAGATATTTTGCTATTAAAATAATAAAGCGACTGAAGAAAACGCCATCGATCTTTTTCATCACGAACAATTGGCTGTTTGCGATTGCCTCTATTATAAACATGAACAAACGAATCAACTCCGAATAATTCTTTTCTCATATATTATATGTATTTTAATTTACTATTTGATTGAGGTCAAACCTCAATCAATGCTTTAACGAAAAAATCCCCGGTTAAGGGGATTTTTTCTAGTAGAAAAATTTACCAATTTCTGCCGCCGCGATCTCCGTCGCCGCCAAATCCGCCCTGTCTGGGCGCTCTGGGTTCCATTGGGCGAGCTTCGTTCACGGTCACATTCCTTCCGTCAAGATCCTTGCCATTGAACATTTCAATAGCTTTTTTGGCTTCATCTTCAGTAGACATTTCCACGAATCCAAAACCTTTGGAACGTCCGGAAATTTTGTCCATGATGATGACTGCCGATTCAACGGCTCCTGCCTGCGAGAATGTATCCTTGAGAGTATTTTCGGTGGTGTCAAAAGACAGGCCGCCGACGAATAATTTCTTTGCCATATTGTTCTTTAAATAAATAAATTTAAAAGCAAGCCGACTAACTTACTATTACGATGTTGATATTACCTTATTTCCAAAAAATATGCAATATTACTTCTCTGAAACTGTCACTTTTTCCATTATAACCGGCGAATTTGGCTTATTGTTTTGGTCAGTTGGCAATTTAGCTATAGCATCAGCCACTTCCTGGCCGGAAATAACTTTTCCGAAAATAGTATAATTATTAGGCAAAGGATAATCTGCAACCATGATAAAAAACTGACTGCCGTTGGTATTCGGCCCGGCGTTGGCCATAGCCACTACGCCTTTTTTATATCCGTCTTTATAAGATTGTGTTTGAGGATTAAGTTCGTCTTCAAAAGTGTACCCCGGCCCGCCCCTTCCCGTGCCAGTCGGATCGCCTCCCTGAATCATAAATCCGTCTATGACCCTGTGGAAAATTACGCCGTCATAATATCCTTTCTGGGCAAGCGTTATAAAATTATTGACTGCTTTCGGCGCGTCTGCGTCATAAGTCATAAAACTTATTTCACCTATATTTGTTTTGATAGTTATAATGTGATTCATAATATTTTTTGTTAGCGGCGGTCGCAAAAATACAGCCCAAGTGATAGCTGCCACGCCGGCAATAATTATTAAGATAATAATAAATTTCTTTAACATTTATTTTATTATACTATTCGTATCTTAAAGATTCAATCGGGCTCTTTTGAGAAGCTTGGCGAGCCGGATAAAGGCCGAAAGTCAAGCCGACGATTGCTGAAACTCCTATACCTAAAGCAACTGCCAAAAGAGGCAAAGTAAAAACCCATTTTACGGCTAGAACCGAAGAAATTATTTGTGCGACACTCAGTGTTTAACAACCACTTAGAAACCCCGTTTCGAAACCCCGTTTCTAAGTAGTTTTAATCCCTAAAGATTCTTTCTCTTTATTTCACCCCTCAATTTCATCCAAATTTTTCCCAGTTCATTCCTACCGTTTCTTTTTATCCCCCATCCCCAAAAATCATCTTTCGGCGAGTCCTCAATAATTTTTCTTTTGCCGGTTTGCAATAATTTATGCATGACATAGGAATTTTGCCGCAATTTATGTCTGACAATATCTTCCATGTTTTTTAAATCATTTCCCCTGTATTCGTCAAAATTATTTACCAAATTTTTCCTGGCAATTCTGTAAGCATCGTCAGCCGACTTGGCTTTAAATATTTTTTCAACAAGTTTAGGATTTTTTCCCATAAATCTTGAGGCCTGATAGGCATGTTCGGAAGTCGGCCAAAATCTGCCTCTCCATTTGACCGCAAAACTGGAAAAATTAGAAAAACAATAAAACTCTCTTTCATAAAATCCAATAATTTTTCCGGAAGTTTCCAGTTGGGGGTCTCTGTTTTGATACTTTGTTTTCAGTATTTTCATATCTTAATTCTACCCCCTCGATAAATTCAGCGCAAATAAAAATCCCGCCATGTATGTTTGTATATATTACCCACAACTATTGACTTTTATTATATTTATGCTATGGTTAAAAATAGAAAATTAAAATTTATAAGGAGATGACAAATGCCGACTGTAATTACTTCGAAACCCCGTTTCTAAGTGATTTATCCTTTAATTAATTCCAACTTCTTTTCCCTGCGCCAACCTTTAATTTCGGCTTCACGTCTGCGCGCCTCTTTTAATGTTTTAAATTCTTCTGAATATTTTAATACTACCGGCCGACGAATTTTAGTATAATGCGCGCCCCATTTTGAATTATTATGCTGTTGTATTCGTTTTTCAAGATTATTTGTGCAACCGATATAGAAAGACTTATCTGCGCATTTAAGGATATAAACGTAATGAAACATATTGAGACAAGACCCTTCGTCGCTATTATATATAGTGTGCCGAAGGCTCTGAGGAGCAGTAGCGAAGAAGTGCTGCGGGGCATGGATTCGAACCATGATACACGCCTCCAGAGGGCGCGGTACTACCGTTATACGACCCCGCAATAAATTATATTTTTATATATTTTCTAATGGCGATTAGGCTTGAAATTGAACCCAAGGCAATACCGGTGGCAAATTGAATCAAGAAGATAAAGCCGAAATTACTCCAGAACATTTTGAAGATATTTAAATCCGGCAGGAAAATCTGAATCTTCGGGCTGAATAATAAAACGATAAGAAATAAAACCAAAAGGGAAATAAAGGCAGATATTATTCCGGCAATAGCGCCCTGGGCCAGAAACGGCCCCCGGATAAACCAATTGGAAGCCCCAACCAGACGCTGGATTTTGACTTCTTCCTGGAAATTATAAATCGCCATCTTAATAGTATTGAAAGTAATTAAAATAGCAATAGCAACCAAGATTGAAGAAAATAATATGCCGGTTTTTCCCAGAAAAGAAGTGATGGAAAAAATTCTTTCAATAACATTCTGCCTTTGGCTGTAATCAACTTTTTCAATAATATCATCAATACTCAAATTATCTATAAAACCGGTGATAACCTTGTATTGGCCGGCCTGTTTTGCTTGGATCCTTAAGGAAGCCAAAAATGGATTGCCGCCCAGCTCTTTTACGGAATCCATCAGAACAGGATTGTTTTCATACCTTTTTTTAAATTCTTCCAAGGCTTGATCTTTGGAAATATAAATTATTTCTTTGACTTCGGGAATTTTTGCCAGCTCATCTTGAACTTGAGCGATATCTTCTTCCAGAGCGGCTTCTTTAAAATAAACCGAAACATCGGCCTTGCTCTCCAAAGAATTAATCAAAAATTGGCCAACTTTTCCCGATAAAAACAGCGAACTAACCAGTAAAATAGCAATAGCCAAAATAAAAATCGTGGCAAAAATCTGGCCGCCGTCGCGAACTAATCCTAACCATCCCAAATGAATTATCCTCTTAAGCGATGTAAGCATTTTAACTTGGTACTTAGAAACTCCGTTTCTAAGTAGTTTACAATATAAATCTGCCCTCTTCTTCATCTCTTATTATTTTTCCCCTATCCAAAGAAATCACTCTTTTGCCGATGGAATTGATTGTTTCCCTGTTGTGAGTGGCTAAAATCACGGTTGTGCCCATTTCATTTATTTTAAGCAAAAGATGGATAATGTCCAAAGTATTATAAGGGTCTAAATTTCCGGTGGGTTCGTCAGCCAATATGACTTCCGGCCTATGGATTAAAGCCCTGGCTATTGCCGCCCTCTGGGCCTCGCCGCCTGAAAGCTCTTTTGGAAAATGATTTGCCCTCTCCGTTAACCCGACAATTTCCAATACTTTCGGCACATCCCTTTCAATTTCTTCTCTGCCAGCTCCGATAACTTCCATGACATAAGCAATGTTTTCAAAAACGGTTTTAGAGGGAAAAAGTTTGCAGTCCTGAAAAACAGCGCCTATCTGTCGGCGCAAATAAGACAACTGGTTTGATTTTATTTCACAAACATCCTGCCCTTGAAAAAAAATTTGACCCTCGTTCGGTCTTTCTTCGGCCAATAAAAGCTTCAACAAAGTGGTTTTGCCTGCTCCAGATCTGCCGGTTATAGAAACAAACTCTTTGGGTTTTATTTCCAAAGAAATTTCTTCCAAGGCGGTGATCTTTTCATTGCCGTTTAAATGCGGGCAATAAATTTTAGTTACTTTGTCAAATTTTATCATTGTATTTTATTTCTGCTTCTATAAATTCATCCAAATCGCCGTCTAAAACTTTTTCCGGATTTGAAGATTCAACATCAGTTCTCAAGTCTTTAACTAATTTATAGGGATGCAGAACGTAGTTTCTTATCTGGTTGCTCCAGCTGGCGGAAATTTTCTCGCCGCGCACCTCTTTCATTTCTTTCTGCCGGGTTTCCTGTTGAAGCTGGTAAAGTTTAGCTGACAACATTTTCATCGCCTGTTTTTTATTATCGCCCTGAAGCCGTTCTGTTTGACAAGCAACAATAAGACCCGTGGGTAAATGAGTAAGGCGCACAGCTGTTTCTCTTTTATTGACATACTGGCCGCCGGGACCGGAAGACCTGTAAGAATCAATCTGTAAATCTTCTGACTTTATATTTATTTCTTTCTCCCCTTCTCCGATTTCCGGCAAGACCTCAATTAAAGTAAAAGAAGTGTGGCGCAATGATTTTGCCGAGAAGGGAGATATTCTGACTAATCTGTGCACTCCTGTTTCTTTTTTTAAAAATCCGTAAGCAAAATTTCCTTTAATTTCCAGAGTAGCCGATTTCGTGCCAATCCTGCCTTCGGGTCCGCCGGCTTCGCCAAACGACTGCTCTAAAATTTTATGTTTAAATCCTTTTTTTCCAGCGTATCTTTGGTACATTCTGAAAAGCATTGTTGCCCAATCTTGGGCATCTTGGCCGCCGGCTCCTGAATAAACTGATAGAAAAGCGTTTCCTTTGTCGTATTTTCCGGAAAGAAAAATCAGCGATTCCATTCTTTTCAGATCTTCTTCTGTTTTTATTGACTCAAAATCAATGATTTCTTGCTGTAGACCCGACAACTCTTTAGTAATTCTTATCGCCTCTGTTTTATTTTCCCAGAGACCCGGTCTCTGTATTTCTTTCTCCAACCACTCAAGTTTTTTTTTCTTATTGGTTATATCAAAGACGGTCCGCCAATCGGCGGAGCTTAGTTTCCATTCCCCCAATTTTCCCGGTAATATCTGCCATATTAATTTATTTTTACCACAAATTACCTTAAGATGAAAGAGCCGATGGTCGGATTGAGCCCTCTGCCAGGATCGAACTGGCGTTTGCGGTTTACGAAACCGCTGTTCTGCCGATTGAACTAAAAGGGCAAAAATTATCCCCAATGAGATTTAATATAATCCTGCGCTTCGCTCATTGTCAAGGCGCTGGTGCTATTACCCGTTCGGATAAAAAATTCTTCGGTATTATTTTGTTTTAAATAAACCCGCGAATCGCTCGGTTTGACCTCAACTACACAGACGTCTCGGCCGTTTATTTTTTCAAAATTCACTTTGATAAACTGCCTGAATCTCGGACCGAGCATACTCTGAAAAATATGGTTAAAATGGTTTTCAAAACCATCTCTGTCTTGGCGAGGCAAAGTTTTGTAATCGTCTTCCAGGCCGTAAATAGTTTTATCATCGGCCACGCCGATAACGAATTTCCCGCCGTCGGCGTTCAAAAAACTGGCGATTGATTTCATCGCTGCCTTCTCTAACCCCTTATTGATTGTTTTTTGCTTTTGATCCCATCTCAAACCTTGTTTAAATTCTAAATAATGATTTTCGCCGGCTAAAATGAGATCGGGCAGAGGAATTTTTTTTGTTTCTTCGCTGGTTAAAATCTTATTTTTGTCAATAATATTTTTAACCGTATCCCTGATAATTTCAGCATTTTCTATATTACGCAGAAAAAAACTCTTTGAAGTTGAAGTTTTAATTATTATCGTGCCGCAGTTTGCCAACTTTTCCAAAAGGCTTTGTCTGGAAACTATTGAGTTTATGTCGCTTATCGATAAAGAATTTTGATTAACATAAAAAATTCCTTTCTTGGTCAATATCTCCCTCTCTCTGATTTCATAATTTTCATTATGCCATTTCAAGAAAACGACTAAGGTGATGATTAATTGCAAAAAAGAAGTGGCTATTATTAAAGAATAGTCATAACGCAACTGACCGAAGGTCGCCAAATGGGAAATTTTCTCGTAATTTGCCGCGAAAGAAGAGGCAAACAGCAAAAAACCGGTCAGCAGTTCAACGGCAATGATATTTTTCACTAAAGCTAACGGACTTTTTTTGACAATTATAGGATATTGCATATGAGCGGGCAACGGGAATTGAACCCGTATCCTGTCCTTGGGAAGGACACGTTCTGCCGTTGAACCATGCCCGCAGTTAAATTCCCAATTTATTTAATAATTTTTGCCAAAGATTTTTTTGCTGTTCGACGGCGGTTGAACTGCCTTTTTCCGGCGGCAAAACCACCACTTGTTCTTCTCCCGGCTTTTTAAATCCTTGCTCCCTGATTTTTTCTTCCCAATAAACATCTTTTCCGATTTGAGTTATCCCAGCCTTCAACTTATCGTTTTTTTCTTGCGTGGCCTGAATTTCTTTTTGCAAAATATCAATCTGGCTGAGCATTTCTTTTCTCCTCTGGGTTATTCTGAAATCAGAAATAATAAAAAAAGCGATGAACCCCATAGCCAAAACCCCTAAAAAAATGGCGAAGAAAATATCTTGAAGAGCCCCCTTTTTATTTCTCCTATTTTTTGTTACCATAAATATGCGATGAAGTTAAAGTTAAAATCAAAAACAATTTTTAGAGTTACTTGGATCATTTTAATCTCCATGGTGGTTTTTAGCATGGTTATTTTACTTTTAGCACCTCTGTTCTAAATTTTCAACATATCCAAATACACTTTCGGGGGAACGCTCAATTGCCCCTTTTCTTTTAATTCTTTTTTACCCTTTTTCTGCTTTTCCAAAAGCTTTTTCTTCCTGGTATAATCGCCTCCATATAAATATCCGGTTACGTCTTTTCTTTTTGCGCTGATATCTTCCCTGGCGACAATCTTTCCCCCGATGGCTGCCTGCAAAGGCACAGCGAACATTTGGGAAGGCATAACCTCTTTTAATTTCTCAACCAATCTCTTCCCCTGCTCTTGGGCAATTTCTTCTGGAATAATTCGAGAAAGAGCCTCTTCCTTTCTGCCGGCAATTAATATATCCAATTTTACTAAATTAGCTCTTCTATATCCCAAGATTTCGTAATTCATTGAGGCGAATCCCTGGCTGGCGCCTTTTAATTTGTCAAAAAATCCGGAAATAATTTCTCTTAAAGGCGCCTCATATGTCAAAAATAATTTTTCTTGGCTGAAATATTTCGTTTCAATTTGTTTCCCGCCGGATTTTTTTAAAAGATCAGAAACTTTGCCTAAATATTGCGGAGACGTTATAATTTCCAATCTTACCCACGGTTCCTGGGATTCTTTAACTTGACCGGGATCCGGCCACTCGCTGGAAGAATAAATAAAAATTTCTTTGTCGCGGTTATTAACAATGCGATAAACTACTGAAGGAGCAGAAACAATCAAGCTTAACCCGAATTCCCTTTTTAACCGTTCGGAAATTATTTCAGCATGCAATGTTCCCAAAAACCCGCAACGAAAACCACGGCCTAAAGCATCTTTAGTTTCCGGCTCAAAAATCAAGGCAGCGTCACTCAGCTTTAGCCTAGATAGGGCTAAAGCTAAATTTTCAAAATCTTCCGGATTTTCCGGAAAAATAGAGGCGAAAACCATTGGTTTCGGCTCTTTATATCCCGGCAGTGGCTGAATATCGCCGATATTAACAAAAGTTATAGTATCGCCGACGGTAACTTTCTCCGGTTCCTTGATGCCCGTAGCCACATAACCTATTTCACCGGCGTTTAATTCTTTGGCCGTTTCTAAGTTCGGTTTGAAAAAACCTACCTCCTTGGCTTCGCCCGGAGACTTAGTCTGTAATAAATAAATTTTATTGTTAGGCAAAAGCTTTCCGTCAATTACTCTGATAAAAGCTATCACTCCTTTAAAGGCATCAAACTTTGAATCAAAAATTAGCGCCCTTAAAGGCTTTTCCAGTTCAATTTTTGGAGCAGGCACTTTTTTAATTACCGCTTCAATAAGTTTTTCCACATTTGTGCCTAGTTTTCCGGAAATTTCAAAAATTTCCTCCTGGGGAATATTTAATAAATTAGCCAGTTCTTCTTTCGTCTCCTTGACCCTGGCTTGGGGCGAATCAATTTTATTTATTGCCGGAATAATTACCAAATTTTGTTTTTTTGCCTGCTCCAGATTAGCGATAGTTTGAGCCTGAATTCCTTGAGTGGCATCAACCAATAAAATTGCTCCTTCTACCGCGGCCAAAGACCTGGAAACTTCATAGCCAAAATCCACGTGCCCTGGCGTATCTATGAGGTTTAAAATATATCCCTGATATTCCATTCTGACGGGCTGCATTTTGATAGTAATCCCCTTTTCCCTTTCCAAATCCATCATATCTAAAAATTGGGGCCGCATTTTATCTTTGGCTATGGTTCCTGTCAATTCCAAAAACCTGTCAGCTAAAGTTGATTTTCCATGATCCACATGACTGATAACACAGAAGTTCCTAATATTTGGCATCTAAGTTAAAATTACTCATTTTCTTCTTGAAAAAGAAATAAAGGAAAAGAAATTGAATTATTGAAGCCAGGGACAGCGCCAATGGCAAACCCAGCATTCTTATGTCTCCGGAATCGGAAAGAGAAAGAGATTTAGTTAAAAGCTCTTTAAAGGAATTTTCAAAAGACAGCAACCTTAAAAATAAAAAACACAGACTGACATTAGCTACCATGGCCAAAATACTGGCCTTGGCCGGGGTCTTTGAATCTTGAAGAGCATAAAAAGCCTTAACTATCAAAAGGACTAAAGATTTGGCAAATAATCCTATAGCAAACAACCCCAAAGAGGCGGCAGTTAAACGGCTATCAACTAAGCCAAACTTGCCTGCTCTTAAAATAATGCCCACTAAAAAATCACGGAAGAAAAATAAAATTATACTTAAGGGGATAATGAGCAAAATAATCTTAGAAAATGTTTTAGAATATATTTCTTGGAATCTTTCCCTCTTCTCTCTAGAAAAAGAAAGGGCTAATTGAGGAAAGGCGGCGGTTGAGAAGGAGATGCCGACTAAAATAAAGAAAGGCCGGCTTAAGCTTTCTGCCAAATTAAAAATAGCAATACTGCCCGAAGCCAAGGTTGAAGCGATAGCAATTATAACAAAAAGATTAACCTGGCTGGCCGCCAGTCCCAATGATCTTGGCAAGGTCAGCTTAAGCACTTTTTTAAAACCGGGGTCAGAAAAGTTGAAAATTCTGGAAAATTTAAACCCGATCTTGAATAAAACCGGGACTTGAATCAAAAGATGAAGCAAAGCTCCAAAGACCACTCCCATGGCCAGGCCGGCCACTCCGAACCTAGGGGCTAAAAATAAAATTCCGGCGATTATTCCAAAATTATATATTATCGGGCTTAAAGAGGCGATTAAAAATCTTCTGAATACCTGCAAGACCGAAGAAATAATATTGCTTATCCCTAGGATAATAGGGCTCAAGAACATGATTCTGGTTATAAGAGAAACCATTGCTTTTTTTTCTTCGGAAAACCCCGGGGTTATTAAACTGACTAATTGAGGGGTAAAAATAATCAAAACAATTGAAACTAAAACCAAAATGAAAATTATCAAATTAAAAAGATTTGAAAGAAATTTCCAGGCCTCGTCTTTATTGCGAGTAAGATATCCGCTAAAAATAGGCACAATGGCAGCTGAAATTGAGCCCATTATTAAAATCATAGAAATAAAATCGGGGATCCTGAAAGCAGCGTAATAAATATCAAGTTCATCTCCGACGCCGAATCTGCCGGCCAGCAATCTGTCCCTCAAAAGGCCTGAAAAAGCGCTAAAAGCGCTGGCTATGCCCAAAACTAAAGCCGACGAAGTTATGCTTTTTGTCTGTAGATTAAATATTTTCATTATTTTATTTTTCTAATAATGCCAATTGGAGTTGATTCATCGCATTGGCCTAAAGGATTATCTTTTAAGGCCCTCGAAAGAAACTTTTCATTTATTTTGAAAATTCGGCTTTTGCCCAAAATCCTCACTCCCCAATCATTAACATCAACTATTGCCGCCCCTGCTCCAATTTCTTTTGAAATTTCTTCTGCTACTTTATCGGGCTTTAAGGGCGCTTTGACGGCGTAATTATTATAAGGCGGAATTGTATTTTGCGTCGGACCGTCAACAGCGCGAGCCTGATCGCCGGCAATTATATAAAAAACTCCTTTCAAACCGAAAGGTTTAGTCAAAAGAGAAAACAGAGCTGCTAATATAATTCGGGGAAGACCCGCTTCATCAATAGCTAATTGCATAGTTTCCGGCATACCCAAACCGATGCCGCCCGGTCTTTTTTGAACGAATTTGCTTAAAATTTTGGCGATTTTTGTCGGCTTGATTCCATTAATTTGATATGCTCTGCCCTGCATTATGGAAATAATCTTCTCGCTGATAAAAATTACATCTCCTTTTTCTAAAATCCCTGGCAGTTGTTTTTTTACGAAAAAAACCGGATCTCTGTCCTTTTCTGTGACAAGAGGAGTTTTAACAGGATATCTGGCATACTTTATGCCATCAACGGCAATTACTAAATTTTTCCCGCGATTAGGATATAACTCCATAAATTTATCTTAGTATTTTTACCCTCATTTTACAAATCTTAAATCTTTTGTTAAAATTTAAAAAACGGTACGCCGGTACGCTCTTTATCAAAAAAGGAGAAATATGGACAGAAATACAATAATTAATCTTTTTAACACCGAGGAGCTCGGACAAAACTGGTTGGAAAAAACGCTTTTTCCGGAAGTAAAAACAATGAAAGACATAGTAAAAAATAACGAAGGACACAATATTCTCTCCGGAATAATAATGGCTACTTGGTTTGAAAAAGATCACCCCTTCCGGCTAGCCTGCGAAAGCGCGATGGCAAGGCTGGGCGGCAAAAACATATATACCTTTGGAAAATCACTTGAAGACATTAGGCTCATCTCCTCAACATGCTGTCCTGACATAATATTACTGAGAACTAAAGAAGAAGAAACTATGCGGCAAGCCATTTCAATGTCTCCCATCCCTGTGATTAATGCCGGTGTCGGGAAAAGCGTCAAATGCCCTGTTCAAAAAGTTACTGATCTATATACCCGATGGAATCATGTTCCCTCTCCATTAGGTTTTGATTTGCGCAGAGCCGAAAACATGGTCTATGTTATGATGGCTTTATTTAAGATAGTTTTGGCCCCAAAATAATATTGGGGCCCTTTTTTATTTGACAAATTAATTATATAGTGTAGTATTTAGGAAAGCTCGTTCTTCTAAAATTGTAATATGCGGGCAGTAAAAAATAAAAATGGAGGTCTCACCAATGAAACTATCTTCAATCTTTAAGAGGGAATCACATATATCAGGCGTTGATCCAAAACGCGCATACGAGATTATGGGTCATAACTTCATAGGGATGCAAGACGCAATAAATTTTTGCAAGGAAAACAAT
>ERZ1292629.3203-Hain-H43-01um-R1-3203-length-12854-cov-5_pt1 | contig 12854 bp, 19 predicted proteins | sample MGYA00564399_ERZ1292629 | MGnify/ENA primary metagenome ERZ1292629 (study PRJEB36523, sample SAMEA6512636) | groundwater metagenome | collected 2019-01-08 | study: AquaDiva: Metagenomics assemblies of 32 groundwater samples | reverse complement strand
AATCGTCAGGTCAGAAGCAGACGGGATAAAGAGCTTGAGACGCTTGATGAAATTGTCTGCAAACTCCGCGCTCGTAAGCGGCTCAGTATGAACTTCAGGATTCGTAGGAAGAAGCTTGAAGAGAACATCCCTTGCATAAGTCCCGTAGGAGATTAGCCACTGCTCTTGCTTGGCATCGTACTCAGTTAGGAACTTCTTCTTCAAATCGTAAAACTCTGCGGTCAAGATGTCCAAATCTGCCTTCATTGCGTCATATGCACCATTCGGTACAAACGTAACACCAACGAGATCACCAAACGCAACACCATACTTAAGCGGAGCATTGCGAGCCTTCAAGATAACAGCCTTCATCGCCTGCAACTCAACAGGATCAACGAGGTATTTGACACCCAATGAGAATTTACCGCTAATTTCATCCCACTCGGTAGACGTAAATTGCAATCCGATATCAGAGGGGTCTAGCTTCTTCCTACCTCCCCACATATGCGAACGTACAGTGACGCAAACTCCATGCTTATTGATTAGATCCCAATTGACCTCAACAGGCTTATCGCTCAAGGCAGTCATGTCATTCCCTCGTCTACTTGTTTAGTGTTCTCTAACTATCTAAAGGTTACCAGACCAGGCGGTGTTTTGCCACTGAATTCCGTTAGATTTTTTTATGACTCTTTCTACGACTTGTCCATACCAATCTTTTAAATTCTTCATATCTGTTTCTAGAGATTCGCTTTCTGTTTGAACATATGCAGAAAACATATATACATCAAATGCAAGAATCTCTATGTTTGGAAAATAATACTTTAAATTATCTAAGTAGAACTTCAACGCATCTTTTGCAATCTCCATTCTACTGTGATAATCTTTTTCTTTTACAACATATGGTTTCTGAAATCTAATGTGATATTTTATCTTTTCATTCATGCCATAACTCCTACTGAGCCACTGTCATAATCTCCACAACTCTACTCGTTTGGATAAGACGAACATCCTTAGTCGGATCCAGTGGCGTACTAAACATTCTGACCTCTCTGCCAACTTCTACATCAGGACGACTATTGAGCATACCATCTCGCGTCCTTAGCTTGTGGGCGCCCTCGTAATTTGGCTCACTTAGTCTCGCCCAATAAATCTTACATCCCTCCTCAAAAATGTGATAGAGAGAACCTGATTCAGTCTTGAAGAATACAGATGTATGATTGAATTTGTTCGGATTAGATTGATTCATTTTGCAACCTTTCAGATAGAATTTCTTTTGTAATCTCTTTGATTTGAGCTTCGTTAAACAAACCTAGTGAAACTGCATAATTACACGCAAAGTTATCACTATTAGTGGTAGGATCAGAATCGAACTCAATTCCATATAGATCTTTATATAGATTTTCAAGAAGAGCTCCTTGAATATTTTCAGAGTAATGAAACTCTTCTTCATCATCGTCATATTCGTCATCAACTACGCAATCATGCCATTTCTCTACAACTTTAGCAATCCTACGCTCAAGCTCATCACCCGGAAGAGCGATAGCCATAGGTCAACCTACCTTGTCATCATCCATAACAGCTCCGCTTAGACACATTCTGCCTTCGTGTTTCAGAATTCGCTCCAGTCCTTCTGTTGGAATCTGAGCTAGGCCAAACTTCACCACTGCGCGACGAGCAGCCATTTGTTTATCTTGTGTCATCATTTGTTTTTCTCCTTTAGTTAACTTTATCAAGAACTGAAATGAATTCTTTAATGACTTCCTCTTCTCCACTAATAGTCCTGTCCAAGTCAGTAGATTGAGCTACCATATCTTCAAAATTATAGTATGAATGTTTTGAATTTTGATATGGGAAAATATTAGAGTTCGTTAGAGCATGATACCAGCCAGGACCAGGAACATATGGAGTAAAACCACACTCGTCAAGAGCCTTATTCACCCTCCTGTATCTCGCAATAGGACCGCGCGTCTTTCCATACTGTTCGCGAGTAAGGACTACTTCTTTCATCATGTTATGCTCCCTCGTGCTCTCTTGCTCCGTGGTGGTCAATCGCCTTGTACTTCTTTTTACTCATCTTAGCCTTCACCATGTCATAGCTTACCGGCTTGTAGTCCCAGCAGTCTACGCCGCAATCAAAAGATAGAGAAGCGGGATCATCTCTTAAAGAGCCGTGACAATGCCCGTGCAGGTGCCAGCTTGAATGATGTGAACCATCCCATACCAAAAAAGGATAGTGACAGAGAATGATCTTCTGCTTCTCTCCGTTCTCGCTAACCCTCAACACCTTGTAGTCACTAGCAGACGTGAAGAACTTGCCGATGTAAGGCTTATCGTGATTTCCAAAGATTAAGTGAACCCTTCTGCACTTAATCCTATCACGCAACATCTTCGCATACCACTCATATTGTGAACGCTCTCGTGTAAAGCACCAATCGCCAAGACACCACAGCTCGTCCTTCTCAGATACTGCATCGTTTATGTTTTGAATAATGCAGTCGTCCATCTCGTTTGAATCTCTAAACGGACGGTTGTTGTATCTAATGACATTGCCATGACCAAAATGGGGATCACTAAAGAACCAGTACATATTCATCTCCTTTCATCACTAATTGTTATTTGGTATGGGGTTAGGGACTCGAACCCTAACTAAAAGTGTGGAGCACTTTTCTTCTACCATTGAATTAACCCCACTGGAGCGCCCTATGGGAGTCGAACCCATAACCCGACACTGGCAATGTTGGATGTTACCAATTACACCAAGAGCGCATAAACTCGGCATGGCAGGTTGTTTAAGTTGTAAGCCGAGAAGCCAACTTATCTTTCGATTAGGAGAATGATTGATGGAATCTTTCTTTTTCTCCGATGTGAACACGTCCCCGCTGACGCACTCTGCCTTCACGTCACTTATAGTCTACCACTGAGCCGCAGGTTTGTCAACTTTTTTAGGGTTGCTAACTTTTTGTATTCCTCAAGTTGCTTCCTGCCATAACGTCTTTGTTTTTGCCGCCACGATTCATCTTCGTATTGCATAACAGGAGAAGTTGTTACTCTTTTCTTGTGCAGCGGAATTATATAATCTCCACTTCCATAATATCTTCTATCTAGTGGTTTCTGCACAACTCTCAGTCTTTTACCGCACTTTTGACATTTAATCATAGGCAAAAGACCATCTGGATTATCTGCTATTTGCCTTTCTAAAGCATTTTGGTTAGACAAGTAATGCCCGAAACACCAGGACGTTCGCCAATCCCACGGCAAATTAGAAGACCAGCTAGAATAAGGAGATTGCGTTGGAACTTTTGGATTCTCTCTAGCTTCTTTTAGTCCTTCAACAAATGCCTTCTGTGACTGAGTAAGTTCTTTCTTATTTTTCTCTTTAGATAATTGAAATTTAATTCTTTCATCTTTATTCTTTCTTGTATGTTTCATTGTTCCTCTCCAGCTCGTATCTATGCGACTTCCAGCCAACTAAATTTCCAAGATGCGCTTTCCCTAGCGTTGATGGAGTTGCCACATGTTCACAAGGACTAAAGTGAATTGGTTCTCCATTAATTAGTTGCTTGTAAAGTTCAACATCTCTGTTCACATCAATCTTTCCCTCGTGCGTTGTATAACTAACTCTTGCACATCTCGCCACTGCTATCTTCTTCAGCACTTCTGTTTCTCTATTTTTTAGATCGTTTGTAATAAATGGAAGGTGCCAATCTCCATAATGTACAAGCGCAGGAGTTGAATTTTTGTAAACCTCCATCATCATATCAGATAACTTCTTAATCTCTGGCTGGGCATCTTTGTGCGATCTAAGTTTAAAGAAGTTACTAAATGATGTTGCTGTGATAATTACATCAATCAACATCCACGGCTCAAGCAATCTATTCGGAACTTGCTTGTGTAAATCTAGCTTTTCTAGCGCCCAGGAGACTCCACAAGCGACATAACGACTCTTTAGCCATAACTGCTTAGCCAGCCATAGACGCTTCCCTACAAGTTCCTCTCCTGCCTGCATTCCTCTTTGGTTCTTTCCCCAATAGACCGGCATAGCAGGATTTAGTAACACCTTCTCCCTTAGCTTCTTAATCGGAATAGCTCTCGACGAAGAAGAGTTGCGAGAAAATTGTCTATGCGTAAGTAGTTCAGCATGTATGAACCTAGGATATCTCACAACAAACGTACTAATCCTGCTCTCGTGTTGACATGTGCTATCAGCCTGCATCTTTACAGAAAAACATCCGTCATCAATACTTAATGTCATAGTATTATTCTCTCCTCCTCTTTTATTTCACTAACATCTTCAAATGCAGATTCGCTAACATACATAAATGCAAAAACGTTAGCAATCAATAGTACTAAACTATTTACACACTGCATAGTATAACCATTGTATGCATAATACATTGAATAAATGTAATTAATACTTGCTCCGAATAGATTTATGTAAAAAACAACTTTAGAAAAATGATTATTAGTCTCTACGCTCATGGCACTCTCTCAAAATTCTTATTTTCATTATCAGGAATAACAAACCACTCAATATCTCTCTCTTTGTCACCGTCATATTGAATTCCAAAACATCCAATCTTATATATACAAAGCTGAAAATCTGGCATGTAATAATCTACAATTACAAACTCTGGATAATGTAGAAATTTCACTCTAACTCCAGGTCCATATTTTAGATATAATTCTACTAGTGTCATGTTAGATCTCATCCGCGCTACTTCTGTAGCAAGCTGGACAATAAATAACATCCACAATCTCTCCGTGAACATCCTCAGCAAATGGATCGTGACCTGCCTCTACAGTCGCATCAGTCAGGCCGCATCCTTCACACGTCAGAGTTCCAAGAATATCACGCAACACTTCAGACTTCTGCAAACTCGCGTCGTCAGAAGATGCAATCACTGCCGTGTACTGATCCTCAAGCTTCACCCACTTCCGGCACCAATCTAGCATATCCGGTGAAGGCATCGGGGCAGTACTCGATTTGTAAATTGCCAAGTGATTTTCAATATCGTGCTCTAGGTCATACTTCATTGCCTCACGACGAGTAGGAAACTGCTTCCCATCAGTATCAGCCTTCCAACACTCAATCTTAGTAGCCATGTGTTTTATTCCTTTATTAATTGGTTGGCAAAAATGTACTATCCAAAGTGATCTCGCCAGTTTCCGACACAATAATACAAACATTAGCGCTCTTGTCATGCAAAACATGCGCTTGCAATTGTACTTCTGCTTCAAAATCTGAAAATGTCATATTTACCAAAGTGTTCTCAGTGTCTTCGTCCACAAACTCATAGCCATGCTCTTGCATCAGCTTCGTTACAAGATCATTTTGAGCCCTAAAATGATTGTAAGCCTCAAGCTTAGTTGCGCCAAACAAAATATAAGCGCCACCATCAAGACCACGATCCAAGCTCCAGATTCCCGTGCCTACGATTTTATCCGTCATGTTTTCTCTCCTTGTAGTCAGTTGTTCCGTCAGCTAAGGAAAGTCTAAGTCGGCGAGAGAGGAAAGTCAAGGGCTATAAAAGAAAAACCCAGAAGTTTTATCACTCCTGGGCTTTATGAATCTCTTGTAACTATGATAACCAAATAGTAATTATAAGACACCACCAAGAATGAAATTTGAGAGATTGTTTGCAGTAACTCTCGACCTTGTACCTCGTGCCCCAGATGTAACTCCAAGTGGTCTAGAGAAACTTCTTGGCTTCGCGAACCAGGCCGAATCATCAAACCTCTTCTCTGCTGACGCCAATCTATTCTGAATTATTGACATCATATAACTTGAATTAAATGGAGATTCTTGATCTGAGAATAGCAATCTATTATTCCATATTATAGAATCAATCAATAGTTTCTCTAAACATCTCATATATGCATACATAATAATTGCTTCATTAAATTCAGCAGGAGCGCCATCAAGATTAGCATAACTAGTCGCTGGCCTTCTCATATTAACTGCATTCAATCCTAAACTCAAATACTCTAACAAATCTTCCTCTGAAAAGAATTTAAACCTGTAACTTCCTTCAATCTGCGAACCAACCGGCAACTCACCAGCATAAGTTCCAGAAGAATCAAATATACTTCCAGATGTAGTAATTAAATCAATATATCCTTCTGTATCTTCAATAGTAAAATCTGTATTCTCCTTTAATTCGGTCTGCCTGTTATTTAAAAAGAATTGAGTAGGACTATCTGTGTTCCAGTTTTTAAATGTAAATCTAACCCTACTGCGCTTCCTCGGCACTCCTTGCTCTTGCGGCACACCAATCTCGCCAACTATAGGAAGGTTCTGAAAGCTGCCCATAAGCGCTTCTAATGTATCAATGTATGTTTGCTCAACAACTGTAGCCATTTATATTACGCTCCCCTCTGCGCCTTAAAATCAGGACTTGTTGCTAATGGCACTATACCAGTATTCACAACCCTAGACCTCGTTCTTATTCTCTGCCCCGACAACCTCTGACTTCCAGCAAATATTCCCTGAGTCAACCTATCTAATTCATCTAGAGCCGCATTCTTTGCCGCCTCTGCATACTGACTCGTAGCTGCATCTATATCCGCTAACTCAACTAACACAATATTGGCAGCACAAAGGCGCGACGCTATATATGGGATAGGCGCAGGATAATATGTGGTATCTGTCTCCTTCACTAATGGCGTCGCATAATAAGCAGATAATCTACTGTCTATTAACTGGTCAACCTCCTCTTGGTATATCTCACAAGTAGATTCTCCAAATGATGCTTTCTTCCCAGAACCTATCGTAAGAGCATCAACCACTCTTCTTATGTTCTCTATACTGCCACTGTAAAATTCGCTATTCCCAAATACTTCTGCATTACTTAGTGTAGGCATTACTCTTTACTATCCTCTTTAGTTTCTTTCTTTAATCTTCTCTCTAATGACCTATTTGACTTCTCTAACTTTTCAATTTCCTCTTTTAGGTACACCACTTCTGTCCTAAACTTACCGTTCTCTTCTCGCAATACAGCAATGGCATCAGCCTGTTTCTGCAACATAGTCTCCAAATGTTCTATACGCTTCATTAAGTCTCCTCTCAAGCTGTTCTCGCCGTCACGTCTATTCACCAACCAGTCCGACCACATTCTGGCCATAACACCTGAGCCAAATACAGATGCAATTACTGACACTATTTGCAACCATATTGGGAAGCTATTGAAACTTTCTATCATAAAATAACACTCCTAAAAAAGCAGACGAGGAAAGAGGACATCGCAGAGAAACTACATCATTACTATAGTAGTTAGCATCGACAAAACACTAAAGGCGTTACAAGACAATTCATATGCCTCGTAACGCCTCTAATATTGTTTTACACAAGTATATTTTCAAATATCTATAGCTTACTTTATTCGACAGTTAGGTGTTTGTATTTGTACAAGTTTATTGCGAATTTTCTTACTATATTTATTTAATTTCTACTTCACTACCCATTTATCATTTCATAGATAGTATTTGTTTTACTGAGAATTTACAGTATTAAGCTAAACTTAATTAGCTTAAGGTGATCTTGCAAGCACCAACGTCAGTCAATACTCCGACTGAGATGTACTCGTAGAAAACCCACCCATACTGCAATAGATCAGGATTCGGTGCTTCCATCGAATCAAGATCTATACGAACAGGGATAACTCCAAGAAATTCAGGATCGCTTTTTGTTACATTAACATGAATTATATCATATTAGTGGATTAGTCATTTCTGCTAATCTCTATAGTTTTCATCTATAGAGCAGACTGTCTCATATTCCTATATTGAGGAATCACAACGTACAGTCGTTGTCACAATTCTGCCTTTACTATCTCTTGTTATATTTCGATATACATTCCGATTTTTGTGCAATATTTTATATCTATCAAGTCTTTCTTTCTTCCTGCTTATTATAATAGGAAAATCGAACATTGAAGATAATTTAATATTAAAGTTGTAAACTGTATTATTCGCTACCGTTCTTCTTTTCTCAATATTGACTTTCTTAGGTAAGAGATCAATATCTAGAAAAAGCTGTCTAATATCATATATGAAAATTTGTGTGTTATAGACAGTTGCCGAATAATGTGCCGCTTTAGTACCATCGTACCTTGCCGCTATCATTCCCTCGCTGTCAAAAAATCCAGCACAAAATTCAAGTTTACATTCTTTTGATGCTTGTTTTACTATATCTGGAATAATTGTCTTACTCTTCGTTAGTTCAAGCACATAATCGCAAAAATTTACATCACGAACGGATGAAGTAAAAGATGGACGCCAATTTTTTTGGTGCTCCTCTATGTGCGTATGAGTTGAAATGTTCCCAGCTCTACCCAATACAATTAAGCAACACCTACGCCATTTTTCTAAGAACTCAATATCACAAACCTTAAGTCCAAAATTATTCTTACTAATCCACCCATCGCCGAAATATACGCCCAAGAGGTAATAAAACTCTGGCATATTTTGTAAGCTGATTGCCCAATCCTCTTTACTTTTTCCTTCGCTTTTCATAAACCTAACCTTTCGTGCCATCCCTGGTACATATGTATTATAACACATATTCTCAAGAAGTCACGGAGTTTTTAGGTTTTCTTAAGCAAATGGCGAAAGAGGCTCTATCGGGTTTCCAGCTACAGTTGTATTATTCAAGTACTATTACTAGTACAGGGGCCAATCTTTTAGCCAAAACCAGGATTTCCCCGGCTGTCTGAATCTTAGAAATACGAATTGCAGCATTCCAAATGTCTCCCATATAACCAGTTTTAAGTAATTCTCTTCTGGTTACAGGATCGAAATCTGTGCCTTCCCATGTACGAATGTCGCGATAATCTGCGGCGTTCATCACAATGTTGGCTACTGGAACATCGTTTGCTTCAATCTCAGCAAAGGCATCTGCCAACGCTTCTCTCGAAACGTCAGGGTAGCCAGTGATTTCTGAGTTTGCAGAAGTTGTTCTCGTTGCAGCGAACTCCAACGAAGCCAATACTTCTGTATCTTCCTGCTCAGCCATTTCCGCTCTTGCGCGAACCTGCTCACGATCCAAGATATTAAAGCGCCTTACAGCAACTTCAAGAACTGGAATACGAACAAGCTGAACAATTGCGAATGGCGCTAATTCTACACGCTCGCCATAAATCTCTGATGTTGGAACTGCACCCTGCTGAGAAATGGTAACAGACGAGAACTGTGGATCCTTGTCGTACCACGCCGGGGCTCCTTGTGGGAGATGGTCAACGAACATTAACTTACGGCCGATTGCTACATAGTCGCGACCTTCTTTGAACGGCTCAAGGATTGTTTGTGCAACATCGTGACGACCTTCTGGTGTTGACAATGCATTAGCTAACAAATACTGTCTCTCATCAAGACTTGCCATATTGTTATTCACTTTCCGAGTATCGTATTAGGATACTCAATTCACAAATAAACATCTGTTGTGTTCACCTATGAATTTAAGCCCATCTGATGGACGCTAAATCCACAGACAAACTTGATGTTTACTACACTTACACTTTACAAACACCTAACTCTCATTAGGTTTACTACAAGCTTTAATTATTTAAAGTTGTTTGTACTTCTCTAAATAATTAAAGCTTTATTCACTACGTTAATCTTTACTACTTACTAATTAGTTATTACACTAATTAGGTGGACTGTACCATGCTAGCCTGTGCCGAGTAGAGAGCTACGATTGTAGTTGTGCTACCATCTGCCGCTCCAGTCGTTGCTGTCAAAGCCTTACCCATTACCGGCTGTGTACCAAGCTGTGTATTACGCAACTTGCCAGCACCGTCAGGATATAGACGATCATTTACAGCGTATGCCAAACCAGATGTCAACTGAGGAGTAATGATAATAGCCTGGTCTAGCAACAAAGATACCTTGTCGATAGCCATAACCTGATCCTGCTCCGGTCTTCCACCTACTGGACTTCTACGTTCTAGTGCCAAGCCCTTTAGACCTGAAGCAACACCGTGACCCGTATCTAGCTCAACGTTTCCGTCGTTTCTCAATCTCAGTACGGCACCACGTAGCCATACATCGGTATTTGATGTTGAAACCGGGAATGAGTAACGCATCTGTCCACCCATGCGGATCTTAAAGCCGTCATCACCACCATAACCTGCACCACGATCATATGAAACTGCCATTCTTTAAACTTCTCCTATATTAAACTTCACTATCACCAACATCTATAAGGTTAAACTAAACCTATTAGCCCTGAACCTTATATTCCTACTATAGTTATATATGTTTTTTTTCTAACTATTTTGAATTTTATTCGTTAGTCGCTTATGAGATTTCCAGCGGTAACCAAAACCTCTCCATATAAATTCCAAGTAAATGTTCTGCCAGTAACTCCTGTAACGAAGGTCTTGATTGAGTTAGATGGACCTACATCAAATGTAATATTTGGCGATCCACTTGTGAAGTTGAAGTCTGTGCCAATAGTCTGCGTACCGCCTAATTGATATACAAGATTATTTCTCGATCTAAATAAAGCCCTTCTGTGCAAAAATGCAGAATAGGCTCCACTACCAGCCTCGGTTCCATCTGCTGCAACTGCCTGCATGTTTATCGCGATTATTTGATCTTGCAAATCTCCTGGCACTACGCCATTTGTATCATTAAATACCATACGATCACCAAGCTGTGTCAAAGATCCAGAAAAACCAACTTCTCGCGGAGTAGCATCCTCAGTAGAAGAAGTGTATCGTACAATGTAACAAGAAGCAGTATTAGTACCTCCTGGCAATCCAAGTGAATTCTTCCATCCAACAGGAGTGCTTCCTTGTCCTAGCTGCACGCTGCCAGTTCCAGACGAAACTGCGCTTGAACCCAAAGATATCGAGTTAGCGCTTCTTGCCTGCGCGTTAAGTCCAATCGCAACTGAATTGAGACCAGAAGAGACACATGTATCGCCAATCGCCACAGATCCATCTTTTATAGCTGCACATCTACGACCGAGTGTTACCGAATACGCTCCGGCAGCAACCTGACTATTCGCATCAGAACGACTGGTCTGTAAATCTATTGAGTTGGCACCTCTTGTAGCTCCTGCGTCATCCGCCGTAACCCTACCAGATCCTTCGTTATCTACTATTTTAAACAATCTTAAAGCATTAATTCCAGATAATACTTTTGCATCAGCTATAGAAGTTGATACTGCATTACTAACCGAATTAACGCCAGATGTAATTGCTGCATCTGTTGCCAGTAGATTTAAATTATCTACTGGCTTAATAAGTAAAACACTCTTCAAGTCGTCAGATGCATTTCTTTCTACATTCATCACGTTATTCAATGCATCTAGGGTCTTCTTGAATTTCCCGCGTTCTTGAGTTGTCGCTTCTCCAAATAAGTCGATTTTCCAAGTACCGTCTGTATCTTGGTAAACCGTACTATTCAACATCTCTTTTACATCTGTAAGTTTTAAACCAGTATCAGTCATTTCTTAATTACCTCTGTGACTTTTCTTTGCCAGACCACAATTGCGGCTTCACTTCGTTCATTTCTCTTCTCTTGCCAAACTCCATAAGTTTAGAGTTTGCAGTTACGTGATTTGGAATATATGTTAAGAAATTTAATTGTTCATCTTCTTCTAATTCTTGCTTATTTCCAACCTTCTCAAATATCTTGTCTACTCTTGATTCAATTTCTAAGAATTTATCATCAGACAATGTTACTAATTGAGCTGCCTTCTCAAAAATCGTATTCTCCTGACTCTCGCCAACGTCCAACTCTCCAATAGCTACCATTTTTGATGCTAGTCTCTTACTTCTTGGAAACCTTAGTCTTACTGATCTTTCAATTAGTAGTTTATTGTTTGCTGTTCTTAATTCTTTCAGTTCTCCAATTTCAGACTCATACTTAGCCTTCAATTGTCTAAATTCGTTATTCATTTCCTCTAATTCATTATTCATCTTTGCAGCTTGACGCTTAAACAACATTGCAAATTTAGGGGCAGACAGGATAAGATGCGCTAGCTTGGGGACAGAAGGAGTAGGAGGAGCTTGATTCGGCTCTTGCGGTTCCTCGCCAACCATGTCTAAGAACTCTTTTGCTGACTGATCCTCAACTGACTTATCTTCCTCTTTCTTACCGGCAATTGATTGATCTAATTTACCCTTGAATTCATTGTATAAATCATCCTGAGTAAAGATCTCTTTCAATTCCTCAAGAACGCCATCTGTCTCTAGTCCCTCTGCATTAATAAGAAGAACTGATAAGAACGCTCTAACTGCTTCAACAATATTTGAATTGTCTACTTTGTCAGCTAGCAATTCTTCATTAATATCTTTACCGGCTAATCCGTCTGCTGTAGGCTCGTCACCCATTAGCTTTGGATTGCCAGTGTTCTTAGGAGATTGCTTTGCATCAGTCTCAATACCAGGCTCACCAGCAGCAGGATCTACCGAGCCACCCATGCCTTGCGCTGTTACTTTCTTTTTAGCCTTCTTATTAAATCCAGGCTCCGGTTCTCTGCCGTCCGGTCCTTCATATCCGTCAAAATTATCATAATCTGGTTTATCTGGATTATGACCATCGAAATTGTCAGAATCAGGTCTATTTAAATCGGCCATCATTAAATTCTTATAAATTACCATAAGTGCATCAATCTGTCTTACACAAGATTCTTTTGATATATCGCCATAGTCAAATTTTTCTTTTATAAATTGCATATCGCGAACAACAGAATTCGGATCAGTATATCCATTATTCGGATCTTTTAATCTATCTGCTGGATGAGGTACTTGCGCTGTTACTTTCTTAGCTACCTTCTTATCTGCATTGTAAATAGGTGCTCCGTCTCTGTAAGATCTTGTCGTCTGAGTATCTTTATTCTCGTACTCTGTCCAACCCTCTTCTTTCTT
>ERZ1292629.3202-Hain-H43-01um-R1-3202-length-12855-cov-7_pt1 | contig 12855 bp, 18 predicted proteins | sample MGYA00564399_ERZ1292629 | MGnify/ENA primary metagenome ERZ1292629 (study PRJEB36523, sample SAMEA6512636) | groundwater metagenome | collected 2019-01-08 | study: AquaDiva: Metagenomics assemblies of 32 groundwater samples | reverse complement strand
TACAAGGACTTTATAGTGCTTATCGCTTCTTGAGCGATTTTAGGGCTTAAGCCAGGAGCCCGGCCATCAAGCTATATGCTTGATGATATCTTCAATATATTCATTGAAGCATTATAGTCTGCATTAACTTTATAATTACAGTCATTGCAGATGAATAATCCCTGATTTATTCTAGTGCCTTCTTTATTGCACTTGCTGCAAGTTATCGATGTTTTGTATTCTTTTACTTTAACTAGTTTGATGCCTTGCTGCATTGCCTTGTATTCTATAAACTTGGTTAATTTAAAGTAAGGCATATTTCCCAGTATTCTATTAAGTTTTTTTCCCCTGTTTTGGTTTCTTATCTCTTTCAGGTTTCCAATCACTATTACTGATTTAGTTTTTACTGCATCACTCACTATGGAATTGCTTATCTTATGCAATTCCTGCTCTATGATTCTTTTTTCCTTGTCATTAATCTGTTTTATTTTCTTTAGCAGCTTCTTGTTTCCAAGCCTTTTTCTCAAATAACTATAGTGCCTTCTTATTCCCTTAATGTTTCTTCCATAGAATATTGGCTTTATATTGCAAGAGTTACAAACCGTTGCAATATTCTTGTATCCTAAGTCTATGGAAGTGACGCTATTATATTTTATTTCATTTACTTTGTACTGGAATATCAGCCTTAACTCATAGTTTCCCTTCTTGTTTTTGATAAGCAAGGAATCTTTCAGATATTTTATATTCATTAATTCTTTATGTGGCTTGATAGGCAGCCATAAACCAATGCCTTTCCTTTTCCTAACGCTAATCTTAATCCAGTAAGGAGTTAGTTTGGTACTCTTTTTTCTTAACCATACATAATTTTTAGGGATGACTAACGGATAGTCTTTGTATTTAATTTTCTTAGCGTCATAATACCATCCTTTTGCTCTTTTATGCTGGCTTAAAATATCCTTGTCGATGTTAAACTGCATCCACCACTGAAATCCATCGTATTCATGATCGAGAGCTTCTTTCTTGGATTTAGTAAGATTGAGAATTCCTGCATTTATCACTCTTGTTGCGAGCATATAAAAATTAAGCAATTTTAATCTATAAAGCTGTCGCGCGAGCCGTGGAATGTAGGAATTGTTTTTAATATATATTTTATAGAATATAATAATCTGATTTCCTATGAGCACTTTATGTGCAAAGCCGTTTCAAGCGATAGTGGCGATACAGATCCAGAATCATGTCCTGGAGAGATAATTCCAGTAAAAACTAGGCAATCACCTCCACAAGGTAATTGGATAGTATGGACAATCGGTGGAATAACAATATTATTTTTAATACTTTTATTTGCTAATAAAAAAATTATATAAACAAATCAAAGAAGACTACAAAAAACCCTATAGCAATAACAAAAGGTAAGAAACTCAATAAGAAAAAAACGAAGAATTTAGCGTTTTTTATATATAATCTATAATTCAGAAATCTTTAAAAACCACTGAAGGTTTTGATTATTATGCCGAATCCATTTAAAAATTTTTTAGATTTCTTTTTAAAAGTTTTCACAAACAAAAGGCATGTAAAAATCGGCCTATATGGCCCAACTAATTCCGGCAAATCGACCCTCGCAAACAGGATTACAAAAGACTGGCTGGGGGAAGAAATGAGCTCTGTTTCTAGGATACCGCATGAAACTCGCGAGATTATTACCAAAGAAAAGATCACGGCTGAACAGAATGGAAAAAAACTCACCTTTAATTTGGTGGACACTCCCGGCATAGCAACAAAAATTGACTATGAGGACTTCTTAAAATATAAGATGTCAGTAAAAGAGGCGAGGGAAAGGGCGAAAGAAGCCACTAAAGGTGTCATAGAATCAATAAAATGGCTTGATTCCATGGATTGCGTGGTGGTTGTCCTTGACTCGACAATAAATCCTTATTCACAAGTCAATATCACAATAATAGGAAACTTGGCTGCCAGAAAAATTCCTGTTCTGATTGCAGCCAATAAAGTTGACTTGAAAAGGGCCGACATAAAAAAAGTCGAAGCAGCATTCCCACAATACAAGACAGTCGGTATTTCGGCAGAATACGGGCAGAATATGGATGACTTCTATAAGATGCTGTTCAAGGTGGTAAAATAAAATGCTGACATTGCAGTTCATACCAAATTCAGAAATAGCAAGCCTCGACCAAGAGGCAAAATTAAAAAGACTTATGTCTTTGATAAAGAATGATCGGATACTTGTTTTAGAAGGTGGATTAAGCTCAGATGAGGAGATGCTTTTAATACAAAGGACGATGGAACAGATAAACAAGGAGTTCAGAGGCATAGAGATATGCACTGTCTCTCATGAAAAGAAGAAAGCAGAGCTAGGAACCATGATTAAGGAAACATTGCTTAAGGCATTTGGATATAAAAGCGGCCTCACAATAATAGGGCCAGCTTCAATAGTCAAGGAAATAAGAAGAGACCCGACTAAGATAGAGCTGCTTACTGTAAACAAGAGAAACAAGAAAAGATGATTGATAAAAACAATTGGAGGTGCTCAGAGCTTTTTTGTTTTGGATATCTGAAAATTTACCATGCCCCATCAATGCGTAAGATGTAATACCCTATATGAAGAGGGAAGCAACGAGCTTTTGAAAGGATGCGGTAAATGCGGGGGGAAGTTTTTCTTCTATATAAAAAAAGCAGACTTGGATGAGGCAAAAAAAATTACCCAAGATTTGTCTGCTGAAGATAAAGGGCAAATAGAGCAAGACATTTTCAGCATTATAGGCAATGAATATGACAGCTCGATGCCAGTGTTTCTGGATTTTGAATCTGTCAGGATACTTAGCCCCGGGAAATATGAACTTGACATAGTGAATTTGTTTAGGGGCAAGCCAATAATTTATAAGATTGAAGATGGAAAGTATATAATAGACTTGAAATCCACGTTTAAAAGCATAAGAAAAGAAAAAGAAAATGAAGGCTCCTGAACAAATTGAGCTTGTAAGGCTGCTCAAAAAAACATACTATTACTTTAGGAAGAAAGACATAAAGAAATTAAGAGCATTAAGCGACCATGTTATCGAAGATGCTTCTATATACCAAGAAGATTATATAATCTCATTAGCAATAATCTTGTATACCTTATCTAAGATACTCGAAAAGGGCGACTACGAAAATAACCCCGGATGGAATTCTTTTTATAAAAACTCCATGAATAACATAAAAAAACTAATATATCATATAACTAAATCAAAATTTGACGATTATTCAGACATATTAAAAAGACTTCTTGCAGACATAAAAAACCTTGACAAGGAAGTTCCGATGTACATAGAGGAATTGCTGAATTCATCTAGGATAAAGAAAGGAAGCAGCGTTTATTCTTATGGCATTAGTCTTGGAAGGGCAGCAGAACTTCTTGGAATATCAAAATGGGAGTTGATGAACTATATAGGGAATTTAGAAACAACTTCCGAGCATCTCAGGAAAATAAACGCAATTCAAAGATATCAAACGGCAAAGAAGGTGTTTAATATAAAATGAAATCAATATTAATATCTATACTAATCGCGGCATTAATAGGATTTATATTCTTAGGAGCTTTCATAATGACTGGATTAGGACTATTCATATTATTGCTTATAGCATTAGCAATATTTATAGCAATCATATTAATGAAGGTAATAAAGAACATAGTAAAAATAGGTCTTATTGTGTTATTAGTTTTTTTACTATTGTTTTTCTTCAATACAAGCTTTAATCAGAAGACAAAACTAAGCTGCAGCATAGATAATGATTGTAGAACTGGTGGCACAGATTTATTAAATAAAAATAATTGTGTTATGTCTGTAAATAAGAACTATTACACATTTTTTGTTAATAAGAAGGACTCATGTGTTGGGAACAGGAACATAGTAATTCCAAAATGCATAGATAAAAAATGCTCCTACATAAATATGGATTATTGCAAGACAGATAATGACTGCATATGCGGTGGAAAAGACTCAATGTATGGAACATGCTTTGTTGGAAATATAGATTTTTATAATAAATACGTAAACAAAACTGAATCATGTCCAGATTTCTGCACTGGAATCGCTGGAAATCTTCAGACTAAATGCATAAATAATGTGTGTAGTATTGTGAACAAATAAAATGAGAACTATTGTAATAGATACTAGCTCTATTATTAGCATAGCTGTAAATAATCTGCTATGGACTCTAGAACCGTTAAAAAAGCAGTTTGATGGAAAGTTTCTTATTTCTGAATCAGTGCATACCGAGCTAGTAGACAACCCAATCAAATCAAAAAGGTACAAGCTTGAAGCATTCATGATAGAGGAATTGATAAACAAAAAAATTATCGAGGTATATCAAGATCAGGATGTGAAAAGTGAGGCCTTAAGGCTTCTTGAAATACTAAATCGTTCATATAGCATAAAAAAAAGGCACATAAAAATACTAGATTTGGCAGAGGTCGAATCATTAATAATGGCCAAAAGACTGGGCTCTGAGGCATATATCGTTGATGAAAGGACAATAAGGCTTGTGGTTGAAAATCCAGAGCAACTGGTTTCCATATTAAGAGATAAACTTCATGCAAAGATAGATATAGACTACCAGAATCTTGAGAGCGTGAAGGATAATTTCGGGGATATAAAGATATTAAGGTCTGCAGAATTGATGCTCGCTGCCCATAAATTAGGATTATTTAAGGCTTACACATTTAATAAAAACAAGAGAAGGGAGTTTATTGACGGACTGCTATGGGCGCTGAAGCTTCATGGCTGCAGCATTTCAGAAAATGAAATAAATGACATGCTTGCTTACAAATCGTTATAGGTCTGTTGTTTTTTTGTAATCCAGATTAGTTTCATTGAGCAACGAAAGAATCTTCTGCTTTTCTGCCCTGAGGCCTTTCCAGTCCAGCAAAACGAAATCAATCTTTTCTGCTGTTTTTGATATGGCTTCTTGCAGACTTTCTTTTGTGAGGAATTCAAGCGCGTATTTCGGGCAGATGTGGCTTAATGCGATGTTATTTCTTAAGACAGCCTTGTTAAACTCTGGGCATGTATGAAGGCCGCCGATTCCTATAACTGTTTTAGCATCGTCATTCTCTTTTGGAATGCCCTGAATAATGGTCTGGGCTATTATCTTTCCGGCATTTTTATCAGCCCATTCCTTCTCTGTGCTGCCTATCTCTATGAAAAAAGCGGGCTTTTCCAAGTAAGGGCCATGATGCGTTGCCTCGTACACTATTTCATAACCCGAGTCTTTTCCAAGCTCATTCAAAATTAGGAAGAACTTTCTTAGCATCAAAGAGGATGTAAGGACGAGCTTGTTGCTTATGCCCCCAAATTCATTTCCGTTCCAGTTGCCTATGCTATGCACGCTTAAAGTCGGCTTTTCAACCTGGCTCTTGTGCTTGCTTATAAAAATAAAGAAGTCAGCATTTATTCTCTTGTCTATATTCTCATATGTTATCAATTCGTTGTTTATTGTATATAGTTTTGCATTTCCAGAGTAAAAGACATCTTCGCTTTCATAAATCTCGTAAGCATTGTTAAAATGCTCAAGAAGATTTGCCTTGATGTTCATACTGGCCAAATCTTTTGTGGAAGCTATGATTGCAATGTCCATCATAAAAAGAAAAACTAACAGGTTTAAAACCTTATCTGCTGTACAGCAATCCTGTGAAGAAGTTTATAACATCCAGCCTATAAAGAAGGTACATAAAAGCAGTTGATGCAAGCACCAAGATCATTATAAACACTATCTTTGCGTAGAAATTCATCCTTAGCCATTTCGTGTTTTCTCTTGCAGCCCTCAGATTCTTCATCTGCAGCTCTTCGGAGAAAGAGATCTTGTATTCCTTGCCGTCCTCATCCTTGTACATCATAGCTTTTGGTGGCATAATAACCCCCCCTGCACGACTGTTTGCAATATATTAAAAGATAAAAACATACCTTCTTTATAAAGATTATTATGATATAGTATCGAAAATTTTATAGTTCTAGAGAATATATCTTGGAATATTGCACTTTAGCATCCGGAAATTATTTCACAGAAAAATTTTTATATACCACCAGAACTAACCAAGACAATGCCATTGAAACTTGTTTTGGTGTCGTTAATAGGATTTTTTGGCTTGATCTTCGGAATGGTGCTTGGTTTTTTGACGAAAGAAGAACTAAAGCCAGGAAAAAAATACTTTCACCTGCTTCTCAATCTTGCATTATTATCATTAATTTTCATCCTTATAACTAAAATCCTGTCTAATTTATTCATCTCTGCTATATTTTTCCTTCTAGGGATATTAGTAGGCTATTTCTTCAGGAAAAACTACCTGTATTTTGGGATAGCGATTGTTGCAAGCATCATTATAGATGCTAACTTAATGGTCTTGCTTGCTGGATTGATATTCCTGTATGGACTTGCCAATGGGGCATTGCTTACAGAAGCAAATCTAAACCGTCATAAAAAAATATATCCTATAATTGTAAGCAACCTTGTTTTATTTGCATTGCCATTTGCATTTATTGCAATGGATGAAGGCATAAAACAGCATTACTACATCTTGTTTGCGTTTTCGGCTGGGGCATTGATCATGTCTTTGCTCAAAAACTTTCAAAATCTTCGTTCCATGGAATATTGATTTGCATGGCGCAATAATTTATCCGCGATAAATCAAGAAACCAAAACTTTATATTAGCTTTTTAACTCTAGTTTTTGAAGAGGTGGAATGTTGAACAAAAGAATTTGGTTGCTGGTCAGTGTTGCTTTCCTTATATTTGCAATAGCATTCTTCATGGACTCCTTGAATAAAACAGGCACTATAACTGCTTTAGTGGTACAGGACATTGACTTTAATAGTATAGAGCAGTTCTCATCAGTAAACAAGGAGAATGAAGTTATAAACATAAAATACAACAGTGTCTCTTATCCAATTAAGATTAAAAAAGTATTCGACAATGCCATAACAATAGCAATAAACAATTACGAATATGATGTAGACTTGCGGGGACAAAAAGAGATTGACCTGGACAAGGATTCTATCTATGACATAATAGTCAGCGTAGACAACATTTTAAAGCCAGATGTTTCATTGACTATGAAAAGAATCTCATGCATCCCTGACTGGTATTGCGGATATTTCGGGAATTGCTTGAATGGAATTGAAACGAGGCAATGCTCTGACTTAAATAAATGCACTAACCCTGCGTTCAAGCCAGATGTTTCGAGGCCTTGCATAGAATCCTGCAATGACAAGGCAAAAAATCAGGATGAAACTGGCATAGATTGCGGCGGGTCTAAATGCAAGCCATGTAACACATCTCTGAACTATATTTATTTCTGGGCATCCATACCAATAATATCTGCGTTTATTGCTGTTTTCATCGGGCTTTCTATAGTGCAGTTAAAAAAGCGTTCAAGAAGTGGCAAGATAGTTATAGCTGATGCTGAAGAGAAAAAAACATTCAAGCTAGAAGCAACTGAAGAAACTGGGAAGCCAGCAGACAAAAAAGAGGAAAAAATCAAAGAAACCAAAGAAACGTATAAAGAAACTCCAAATGAGAGTGTAACTAAAGATATCTTAAACCTGAGATATTACATTGAAGATGCGCTAAAGAGAAAGTTTAATGAAACCCAGATTAAGGCAGTACTTGTTTCGGCAGGCTGGCCCGAAAACATTATAAACATTAATATTGCACTTGTAAAAAAGAAATCTGGCATATAATATTGCTGGTAAACAATGGACTTAATTTTGGTATATGATAACCATTTTAGACTGCTATACTGACGAGCCATCCGGATTGGGAGTGCCGCCGTATCTTGGCACGTATCCTAGGTACTTAATAGGCTACTTTAAAGATGCAACTTACATTACTATAGACGATTTAAGACTTCATTTTAAATACAATGACAGGGTTCCTGAAACAAAACAGAACGAGTCTACAAGGATAGATATATACAATCTTACAAAAAACCGCAAGGATATAGCGGAAATTCTCGAGTGTACAAAGACTCTTATAATAGTCATCGGAGTCAATACCCCTGGAAAATATTTAAGCGCAATTCCCGGCACGATAAAAGAAATAAAAGAGATGCTTGCCGGTTTTAAGTGCAAGAAAATACTTACAGGCCCGGTTATTTACGGCACCGGAATATTTGGCGGGAGGCATTCAACAATAGTAAAAGACAGTTTTTTTGATGAAATAAAGGACTTCTTGCTTACTTTTGAGGAAATAGACAAATATTCTGTCCTTGGAACAAAGTTGCTAGAACAGATTCCAGACATAAGAATAATAGAGATAGAGCTAGGAAAGGGTTGCATCTATGGGAAGTGCAGTTTCTGCACAGAGCCTTTAAAGTCAAAAGTGCTGTTCAGGTCAAGTGATGGGATATTGAATGAAATGAAATCGCTTTACGATAGAGGGGCGAGATATTTTAGACTGGGGAAACAAACATGCTTTTATTCATACCCAGAAGCGATAAAGCTTCTTGAGGACATAAGCAAAGAACTTCCAGGCATTAAGCTGTTGCACATAGACAATGTGAATCCTATAAATGTGGTTGCAGACAGGAACAATGATGTAACAAAGGCAATAGTCAAACACTGCACTTCAGGGAACATAGCGGCCTTTGGCGTTGAAACTTTTGACATGGCAATAACAAAGGAGAACAAGCTAAATTGCGCCCCGGAGATGGCATACAAAGCAATTAAAATACTAAATCAGTATGGCAAAGAACGAGGTTATAATGGAATGCCAAAATTCTTGCCAGGCATTAACATTATTTTTGGCTTAAGGGGCGAGACTAAAGGCTCTAATGCCGAGAACATTAAATGGCTAAAAAAATTTCTGGACGAAGACTTATGGCTTAGGCGAATTAATATAAGGCAGGTAGTGATATTCCCCAACACAGAAATGGAAAAGACGGGGACAAAATTCCTGAAGAAGAACAAGAAATATTACTGGAAATGGCGCAAAGAAATAAGAGAGCAAATAGACTTGCCAATGCTCAAGAAGGTATTCCCAACAGGATTAGTGCTTAAGGATATTTACACTGAAACATACCAGGGACAAGTAACATTTGGAAGACAGTTCGGCACGTATCCCATAATAATAGGCATAAGGGGAAGACTGCCATTAAAAAAGTTTTACGATATAAAAATAACTGGGCACATGCTTAGAAGCATAACCGGAGAGGTTTATCAGGAAACCTTCCATGAAACTGAAAATAAAAAAGATTTATAAAAATTTTGGAGATATAACTTATTATGCGAAAACTCTATTTTGAAGATTTACTGGCAATTAAAGAAACCAAGTCCAAATTAGAAACGCCACTTAGTATATGCCGGGTTGGTAGGGATATTGTAAAGGGCTATATTGACCTTACCCTAGACAATCACCCATCTCATTCTGATCAAAGATACAATATAAGGAAGGGATATACAGACATTTTTATCCCCGGATTTTTGATACCTGGCTTATCAGAAGGATTTTTCAAAAAGCATTATGAATATATGGTGCACATGAATAGAGGTTTTCGCGCTAAATTTTTGAGACCGTTATTTCCGGATGATATGATCAAAGTAATCGACGAAATAGTTGAAGCGGAATTTGATTCTAGGCTCACCGTAGATAATTCCAATCCGGTTAAGATACTGAGAAGTATAATCAATCAAAAAGATGAGTTAGTAAGTGTTTTACAATTAGATTACTTGATATTGGGGTGTGAATGATGCTTTATTTGATTGGTCTTGGATTAAATGACGAGAAGGATATTTCCATAAAGGGATTGGAAGCAGTAAAAAAATGCGAATTTGTTTATTTAGAATATTACACATCCAAACTAAACATAGGTATAAAAGAACTGGAAAAAATATACAAGAAAAAAATCATCATAGCTGACAGGAATTTAATAGAGAATTCTGACGAGGTAATAAAAAGCTCTGAAAAATATGATGTAGCATTATTAATCATAGGAGACGTTTTTTCTGCTACCACCCATATAAACTTCATTATAGAATGCAAAAAAAGAAACATAAAATATGAAGTAATTCATAATGCGTCCATTTTAACTGCCATAGGTGAAACTGGCCTGGAACTTTATAAGTTCGGCAAAACTACATCCATACCATTCGACAATGAAGATGTTAGGGCGCCAATAGAAGCAATAAAAAGCAACCTAAAAAGCAACCTGCACACATTAATACTGCTGGACCTAGACACTATAAACGGCAAGTACCTAAGCGCGAATGAAGCCCTGAAATATTTAGCACAGAATGGAATCCCCGAGAAAATGAAAGTTTTAGTTTGCTGTCAGCTCGGCGGAAACTCAAAGGTAGCTTATTCTGAGATTAGAAACTTGCTCAATATGAAATTTGACAGCTTCCCCCAATGCATAATAGTACCTTCTGGAAAGCTTCATTTCATAGAAGAGGAAGCTCTAAGCCTTTGGAGAACATGACTATTTGATAAACTTGTCAAAGGCAGATTTGTCATATTTCTTGTCCTTGAAGCCCATTATTGGTATTAAATCAGAGCTTATGATTTTGCCATTAACTGCATCTACTTTTACGTTAAATATGTTAAAGCTGGAAGTTATGTATGTTATGTTCCACAGCATGGAATCGAGGTTCTGCAATACGAATATCTTTTGAGTAGAATTTTCTTTTGGATATTTCTTTTTCTTAAATCTCTCGAGTTTTTCTATTGCCTTTTTTAAGTCGACTTTAACCTTGCTCAAGTTTAGTTCTTTTACTTGCGTTTCCGGCTTTTTGAATACGCTTTCCTCCTGGTTTCTTATGATGTTATTTTGCTCAACAAAGCTGGTTATTTTCATATCGTCTGGATTGTAGAAATCAAGCTGCCAAGTAATTTTGTCTATGTCAGGGCCTATGCTGAAAGCAGAGCATAGGTATGCGTTTTTATGCGATTCTCTCCAGATGTTGAACTGCTCAGAATTCTCAAGCGCGCTTAAAAATGATTTTATGTCATCCAGCATAAAACTTTGCTGATTTCACACTTTAAAAATATTGTTGTTGTAAAATTGCTAGGCTGGTGTTTAATCTTATTAATTTGGGTTACTATCCATTTCTGTATATCAAATCTTCATCTGCTCTTTTCCAGTCATGTATCTCTTTCTCTGCAAACCATACGCTTATCTCACGTTTTGCTTCTTAGAAAGGTTTTATAAAATTTTCTTTGTTATTTTTTATTTATTATGCTTAAAGGGGTGATAACATCATAAGAAAATTACGGCGTCTTTCACTTTTAGTGGGGTGTGCTGCTTTAATTAATCTTACTCCACAACCAATGTCTAGATATCAAATCTGTAGAAAAGTTACAAGTCATCTCACTAGGGCCCTCCCGCTTTTGATATCAGAAGAAGAGCACAAATTTGGCATTAAACAGCAAGGCATTCCAGACGTATATTATGTGCCCTTAGAGAATGGTGCGGATGCTATATATTTGCGTAACCAAGATTCATCTATCGATAGGATTCTTGTTAATATCAAGTTATGTGATGATACTAAAAATTTGGATTATTTAATCGGTTCTATGCATCACGAGCTAGGACACAAATATAGCTTTTGGCTAGCTAAATCGATTGGAAATCAAAAGATATTTACAAGAAGCCCTGTTTTTGAAGAAGATTTAGGATTTGCACTGGTTAGAGAAGGCATCGGTCACTATTTCTTTTTTGAATTAACAAAGAATGGTAAATATAAAAATATGTCTGGCTTTAAGGACTCTGATTGGCCAAAAGATTTAGAAGACTGGAGGAGTCTCGCTGAACCGAAACGTGAAAATTTTAGAAAGCATTTATGTTATTTCGGAGGATATCGTTTGGTTAAACCGATAATAGATGGATATGGCAGAGATGGAATTGAGTATTTAATATCCAACCCACCAACAAGTAAAGACCTAATAGACCTTCCTTTTTATAGAAGTAAAGCATTGACTTGTTTACACAAGACTCATAGGAAGTGAACTACAATATCTTACAAATGGGGTTCCTCGGCTGCGGAATTAAAATTTTTAATGATTTCTGTTGATTCTTATATTTTTACTATAATATAATCCTGCCAATTATTTCTCCTAGAATATAGCTTAACACTGCTGCTATGATACCTATTGTGGCTAGCTCTAGACCTGCTTTTTTCCAGTTTCCATATGTTATCTTGCCTTTTACAGCGCCTAAACTGAATAACGACAATGTTGAAACTATAAATGATATAATAATGCCCTCCTTTACAGGAATGAAGAAGAAAGGAAGCAGGGGTATTAAAGAGCCGAACAATGAGGCAAAAAACACGATGAATGCGCTATTCATAGGGTTCTTGAAGCCATCAGAAAGCCTTATTTCCTCATCCATTATCGTTCTTACCCATAGCTTCTTGTTTGAGATTATCTTGTTTACAATATCAGAAAGTTGCTTTCCCCTGAAGCCTTTTTTATAATATAGCTCCCTTATTTCCCTTATCTCAAAATTTCTTAGTTTTTTTATAGAGTCCTTCTCAAGAGCTAATTGGCTTAAGTAGAAATCATGCGAGGCCTTCGAGGAAGTATAAGCAACAGCCCCCATTGATATTGATTCAGCAAGCGTTGCTGCAAGGCCTGCTATTAATACTATTGACGTGTCTAAAGTTGCTGCCGCTACCCCAAGCACTGAGCCTAGCACATTAACCATTCCATCCTGGCCGCCGAGGATTATATCATAAAGCAAATTACCTTGTTGCCCGTAGCGATGAGAATGAACATTTCTTTTTATGAGCATTTCAACCTCTTTTTTTATAATGAATAGCAAGGCTGTTTTTAATGGTTTTTATGTTTTATAATCATTTTTTAGTAGTAACAAATAGAAAGATTTATAAAC
>ERZ1292629.3200-Hain-H43-01um-R1-3200-length-12858-cov-6_pt1 | contig 12858 bp, 8 predicted proteins | sample MGYA00564399_ERZ1292629 | MGnify/ENA primary metagenome ERZ1292629 (study PRJEB36523, sample SAMEA6512636) | groundwater metagenome | collected 2019-01-08 | study: AquaDiva: Metagenomics assemblies of 32 groundwater samples | reverse complement strand
GCCGCTCGGATTCGCATTTGACCGCGCCGTGTGGCGCGACATTTTTACCAAATGCTGGCCCATCGCCATTTCCATCGCGTTCAATCTCATTTATCTCCGCGCGGACATTCTCATTCTCTCGCTCACGCGCACGCAAAGTGAAGTGGGACTCTACGGCGCGGCGTATCGCATTATGGATGTGACCACCGCAATCCCCATTATTTTTATGGGCCTGCTCCTGCCGCTTCTCGCCGCCGCGTGGAAAGAAAAAAATGACGAACAATTCCGGCACATTATTAATCGCGGATTCACGGCGCTGTCGCTTGTCGCGATGCCATTATTATTCGGTGGCATTTTGCTTGCCACGCCCATTATGCGGCTCATTGCAGGCGATGAATTTGTCGCCTCCGGCGCCATCGTGCAAATTTTGCTGATTGCGCTCATGGGCGGATTTTTGGGCGCGCTGTTTGGCCACACGATTGTGGCTATCAATCACCAGCGTAAAACCATTTGGATTTACATGGTGACGGCGATTCTCACCCTCATCGGCTACCTGATTTTCATTCCGCGCGATGGTGTATTGGGCGCCGCATGGATGACCGTATTTTCCGAAGTGCTCGCCGGAGCGCTTTTGTGGTGGTACGTCAGGCACATCACACAAGCGCGCGTGATATTCGCGCCGCTCTTGAAGGCGTTTCTCGCATCACTCCTCATGACGCTTGTGCTCCTGCCGCTCCGTGAACTTCATGTGCTCATTTTAATAGCGCTCGGCGCATTCGTGTACGGTCTTGCCATTCTCGCGCTCCGCGGTGTACCGTGGGAGACGGTGAAACGATTGGTAAACCGTCATGACGTCTGATACTTCAAAACTTGAACGAGTGTTGCGCGGCGCGCTTTTTATTTTAATTGCCGCGTTGCCGCTCTATCTTGTCCGGTTCCGAATTGGCCCGCTTCCATCCACGGCGCTTGAGGTGATGGTATGGGTAGTTTTTGTATTGTGGCTTCTGGTCATTCTGGAGTCCGCCAAGGCGGACGATAGAATCCACCAATTCCAACTGGATTCTATCGCTCGCTACGCTCGCTCCAGAATGACGCGCATCCACTGGCCTCTCACGCTCGGCATCGCGCTTCTCCTCATCGCCGGAACCGTCTCACTGTTTATCGCGCCGGACCTGCGCGCCGCGGCCGGACTGTGGAAGGCGTATATCATTGAACCGCTTGCGCTTTTTGTCGTTTTCATCACCACGTTCCGCAAAGAAGATGCGCCAAAAATAATTTTCGCGCTGTCGCTCACGGCGCTTGTTACATCCGCATTTGCGATTTATCAAAAATTCACGGGCTTTGGCATCCCAAATCCATATTGGGCCGCGGAGGAAACGCGGCGCGTTACGTCCGTGTGGGGATTCCCGAATGCGGTTGGATTATTTTTGGCGCCGCTCGTGCCGTTGTTTCTCTGGATGTCATTCCGAGCGAGTCCCGACAAGTCGGGACGAGTCGAGGAATCTAATCCAGTGAGATTTCTCCACGCACTCGCGCGGCGCTCGTTCGGTCGAAATGACATATTAAAAATTTGTTACTACTTTCCACTCGCCCTCCTCTCCCTCCTCGCCATCGTTTTCGCAAAATCCACCGGCGCGCTTGTCGGGCTTGCCGCGGCGCTCGTTATCGCGGGCATCCTGTATAAAAAAACGCGCATTATCACCGTCGCGCTCGCCGCGCTCGGTGCCATTCTTGTGCTCACCGTGCCCAAACTCGCGCCCGTCAAACAAGAACTGCTCTTGCAGGATTACTCCGGCCGCCTGCGCCGCGACATGTGGGCTGAATCCGTGGAATTATTATCTGAACATCCCATCCTCGGCACCGGCCTCTCAAGTTATAAAGAAATCATCCGCCGCTATCGCATAGATAAATGGATTGAAATTTTTGAATACCCGCACAATATCATTTTGAATTTCTGGATTGAACTCGGCGCGCTCGGCGTCCTCGCACTCATTCTCATTTTTTACTGGCTGTTCAAAACCGCGCGCGCTGCACCGGCGCTCCTCGCCGTATTCGTCATTATTCTTATCCACGGCCTCGTGGATGTGCCGTACTTCAAAAACGATCTGGCCATACAATTTTGGCTCCTCGCCGCGCTGTGTTACAATATAATCACCTATGAAAGATAAAACGCTCTGGATTAGCGTGCTAATTATCATCCTCGCATTCGTCGGGCTCATCGTGTGGCAACGCGTGCGCCCAGGGCAGCACGATACGTTCGCGCAGTGCCTCACCGATAATGGCGTCAAAGAATACGGCGCCTATTGGTGTCCCAATTGCCAACGCCAGAAAAAAGACTTCGGCAATTCGTTCAAAAAAATCACCTACATTGAATGCGCGCTGCCCGGCGGCAAACAGGCGGGTCAAACCGCGGAATGCGCCGATGCCGGCGTAAAAGGATACCCGACATGGGTATTTCCTGACGGCGCGCGGCTGGAGGGCTACCAACCGCTCTCTATCCTTGCTGAACAGTCCGGTTGCTCGCTCCAGCCCGCGTCGTAATCTATGCGCGTCACCATCATAACTCTTGCCCTGCTCGGCATCGTCGTTTCCGGATACAGTTGGTATCTGCACGAAAGCGAAACAACCGAAACATTCTGCGACATCTCCGCAACCTTCAGTTGCAGCATCGTAAACAAAAGTGTTTATTCGGAATTTGCCAACGTGCCGGTGGCGGCTATCGGATTTTTTGGGTATATATTCCTGCTACTGTTGGCGTCTCAAAAACAAATCCCATGGCGGTACCTCTTTGCGGCCGGCCTTCTCGGCGTCGTCTTTTCGCTCTACCTGACGTGGGTTGAATACGCGGTGCTCAAAGCGTGGTGTCTATTTTGTCTTATATCGCAGGCCGACATCTTCACCGTGGCGCTGCTTGCCGGAATGCAGTATGCGCGAAGAGCGTCACGCGAGTGAGCGTTGCCACAAATTGCGCGCGGCGGTGAGCGCCACGGCGAGCGCGTCTGCCGCATCATCCGGAGTTGGTGGATGAGCCAGTTTCAAAAGAAGTTGTACCATTTTTTGTACTTGCTGTTTATCCGCGCGGCCATCGCCGGTGATGGAAAGTTTCACCGCAAGCGGCTGATGTTCCGAAACCGACATACCACGCTCCGCCGCCGCGAGAAGCACTACACCGCGCGCCTCGCCCACGCCAATGGCGGTATTGACATTCTGATTAAAAAAAAGTTCTTCTACGGCGAAGTGCGCTGGGTGCCACGTGTCCACCAAATTATTCACTGCAACAAAAATCTCCCGAAGACGCTGCTCGTGCGGCAGATTTTTGTCGGTTTCTACGCAGCCAAACACAACGGCCTTTTCACTTCGTCCATCCACTTCAACGATGCCGTATCCCAACCGTCCAAATCCCGGGTCAATGCCGAGAATGCGCGTCATACCTCGTTTGAATAAAAATCCTGCACGTCGTCGTGTTCATCCAGCGCCTCAAATAATTTCTCAAGTTGTGCGCGCGCGGCGTCGTCAATGGCAATGGTATCCTTGGGCACCCACTCTAATCCCGAGTCCGCGGGCGTGAGACCGAGCTTCCCCACCGCATCGCTCACCGTGTGAAAGTTCGGAACCGCAGTGTACACCGTCGTGCCCTCGGCTTCCTTCTGAATATCGTCTGCTCCGGCATCAATAAGCGCGAGCTCTTGCTCATCCGTGGGCGCTCCGGAAATGCGAATAACGCCTTTTTGCTCAAACTGCCATTTCACACTGCCCGGCCCGGCAATCGCGCCGTTATGTTTTGAAAAAATCTGTTTGATGTCGCCGGCCGTGCGATTTTTATTATCCGTCGCCACGGCAACCAGCACGCCAACCTTGCCCGGCCCGAATCCTTCGTACAGCCCTTCCTCAATCGCCGCCGCTTCTTTGTCCTTGCCGGTGCCGTGCGCAATCGCGCGGTCAATGCTGTCTTTCGGCATGTTGTACGAACGCGCTTTGTCTATCGCAAGCCGCAATCTGAAATTAGTGACTGGGTCGCCGCCGCCTTCGCGCGCCACAACCGCGATGCCGCGAGCAAGTTTGGTAAATTGTTGGCCGCGTTTGGCGTCCGCCGCGCCCTTCGCACGTTTAATCGTGGCCCATTTTGAGTGACCGGACATAGGAATGTCCATAGCGTAACAAAACAAAAAAGGGGCGTCAACCAAAACACCCCTCTCTATCGGGGTGTTTTGTGTTTGTATTATTTTCTCGCAAATCCCGTACCTGCCGGAATCTGGCGGCCGATAATCACGTTTTCTTTCAATCCTTCAAGATAGTCAATCTTACCGGTTACCGCCGCGTTGATGAGCACGCGCGCCGTTTCCTGGAACGACGCAGACGACAAGAAACTCTGTGTGGAAAGCGACACGCGAGACACGCCCAAGAACAGCTCGCGGCCTTTGGCGGGCTGCAATTTTTCCTTGCGCGCGATGCGATTTGCCTCCATAAGTTGCGCCTTCTCCACGGTTTCACCCGGCAGCAAATCCGTGTCGCCCGCGTCTTCAATGTACACGCGCGAAAACATCTGACGAATGATAATCTCCACATGTTTGTCGTTCAGTTTCTGTCCCTGACTGGAATAGATGTCCTGAATCTCGCGCAAGATGTATTTCTGCACCGCCTCCTTGCCTTTGAGGTCGTGCAGTTCCTGCAGATGAATATACCCGTCGGTAAGCGGGTCGCCGGCGCCCACATGTTCTCCATCTTTCATGTACATCTTATAGCCGATGGGAACAATGTATTCCTTCACCTGCATACCGCGCGGTTCAACTTTCAAACTTTTCTTCGCGACGCTCACCGTGCCTGGGTACTTCGCATACTCCTTGTCGCCGGAGCCGCGCACCAGCAGCACATCACCCACCGCCACTTCCTGGCCGTCGCCCACAACCACCTCATCTTTTTCAGTCAACGTGATGCGTTCCGGCGTCAGCGGGTCCGCTTCAATCCGCACCACTTTCTGGCCGCTGCGGCCTTCAAAAATCTTTTTCCCGCCCGCCTCAATCACACGCCCTTCGGCGCTCTCAATTTTCACCGTGCCCGACACCTCGGCCAAAAACGCCTTGCGCTTCGGCGGACGCGCCTCAAACAATTCTTCCACGCGCGGCAAACCTTTCGTGATGTCCGTCCCCGCCACGCCACCAGTGTGGAACGTGCGCATGGTGAGCTGGGTGCCCGGCTCGCCGATTGCTTGCGCGGCAACAATACCCGCCGCGGTCCCGATTTCCACGAGCCGATTATGACCGAGGTCATACCCGTAACACTTTTGGCAGATGCCCTTCGGCATTTTGCACAACAGCACCGAGCGCACGCGGATGGTTTCCAAATCCGCTTTTTCAATCTCACGAGCAATGGCTTCCGTAATCAACGCACCGTCGCGCACCAGTTTTTTCCGCCCAACCTTCACATCACCCACCGCAAAACGGCCCACCACGCGGTCAGCCAATTTCTCACCCATGCTCTGCGATTCCGCCTTCGTTATTTCAATACCGGCATCCTCTCCGCAATCTTCTTCCATCACCGTCACGTCCTGCGCCACATCAACAAGGCGCCGTGTGAGATAGCCGGCATTGGCGGTGCGGAGCGCGGTGTCCGTGAGACCTTTCCGCGTACCGTGGCTTGAGATGAAAAACTCCAGCACGCCGAACCCTTCTTTGAAACTCCCCTTCACCGGCAATTCAATAATTTCACCGGATGGCGACGCCACCAATCCCTTCATGCCGATAACCTGCGTCAACTGGTCCCAGCTTCCGCGCGCGCCAGATTCAATCATGGCGAACACCGGCCCGCGCGGATTGAGCGCTTCCTTGCTCATCGCCAAAATCCGCTTTTTTGCGTCAGTCCAAATTTCAATAATCTTCGTGTGCCGTTCGTTTTGCGTGAGCAAACCTTCGGCGTACTGCGCGCTCGCTTCTTCAATCGCCGCCTCGCTCTTCTTGAGCACCTCCGCCTTGTCGGTCAGATACGGGAAGTCGTCCATGCCGAGCGAGTAACCCGCCTTCGTGACGTACTTGAATCCGAGATTCTTCAATTCATCCAACACGCGCGCCGCGCCCGCCTCGCCGTAAAATTCAAGAATGAGACGAATGATTTTCGCGAGTTTTTTGGAGATAATGCTCTCGTTGTAATACGGCAGCTTATCCGGAAAAATCGCATTGAACATGACGCGGCCGACCGTGGTCTCAATACGCGGCCCTTGGCCCGGCTCAAACTTTGCGAAATCCTCAAAACGCACGAGTATTTTTTCCTGCAACCCAATCTTGCGCACCTTGTATGCCATGAGCGCTTCTTTCGGCGAGTAGAACGCCTTCACGGTTCCGCTCGTCGATTCCGCCATCTGCGTCACATAAAAACATCCGAGCGCGAGGTCCTGTTTCGGCGTCACCACCGGGTCGCCGGTTGCGGGTTTCAACAGGTTCTTGTCCGATGCCATGAGATTCTCCGCTTCAAGACGCGCCTCTTCAGTGAGCGGCACATGCACGGCCATCTGGTCACCATCAAAGTCTGCGTTGAACGCCGTACACACGAGTGGATGAATACGAATGGCCTTGCCTTCAATGAGCCGTGGACGGAACGCCTGCACGCCCAACCGGTGCAACGTCGGCGCGCGGTTCAAAAGCACGCGCGTCCCGGCAATCACCTCTTCCAAAATATCCCATACCACATCGCTCTCGCCTTCCACAAACCGCGCGGCGCTCCGTACGTTGTGCGCCAATTCCCGCTTGATGATTTTACTCATGACCATGGGCTTGAAAAGTTCCAGCGCCATGCGCTTCGGGATGCCGCATTCGTCAAGATTGAGATTCGGGCCGACCACAATCACGGAACGCCCGGAGTAATCCACGCGCTTACCCAGCAAGTTCTGACGGAAACGCCCCTGTTTGCCTTTCAAAATATCCGCGAGCGAACGCAGCTGCCGGCGCTGGCCCGTTGCCGCGGCCACAGTCTTGGTGCGACGCGCGTTGTTGTCAATCAGAGCATCCGATGCCTCCTGCAACATACGCTTTTCATTCCGCACAATCACCTCCGGCGCGTTCAACTCCAACAACCGCTTCAAACGATTGTTGCGGTTAATCACGCGGCGATAGAGGTCATTCAAATCAGACGTGGCGAACCGGCCGCCGTCCAAGGCAACCATCGGCCGCAAATCGGGCGGAATCACGGGTACGGCGCGCATGACCATCCATGACGGCTTGATGCCGTTCCGCTTCAAACTGCGCAGTAATTTCAACCGTCGCACGAGCCGCTCGCGCTTCGCGCCCTTGGCCGTCACGAGCCCCTGTTCCAATTCTTGAATCGTTTTTTCAACGTCCATTTTTTCAAGCAGCTCCACAATCGCTTCGGCCCCAATGCCCGCCTCAAAGAAATGCCCGAACCGGAGCGACATCTCCTGATACTGATTTTCTCCTACAATATGCAGCGGCTGAATCTCATTAATCTCGCGCTCGGTGTGCACAAAATCTTCTTCCAGTTCCTTCAATTTCTTGTTCATGGCCTGCTCCGCCTTGGCTCCAAGCGATTCGCCGTCTTTCTCAAATTCATTTTTAATCTGACGGCGCTTTGATTTGTACTCGTTGCGCAACTGTTCAAGCGTTTGCTGCTGCAACTCCCGATTCACCTGCGTAATGATGAACGAGGCAAAATAAATCACGCGCTCAATTGATTGCACGGACAAATCCAGCACCGTTCCGATTTTTGACGGCACCGACCGCAAGAACCAGATGTGCGCAACCGGCGCCGCGAGTTCAATGTGGCCCATCCGCTCTCGGCGGACGAGTGAATGCGTCACTTCCACGCCGCATTTGTCGCACACGATGCCCTTATACCGAATCTTTTTATACTTGCCGCAGTAACACTCCCAATCCTTGGTAGGCCCAAAAATTTCTTCCGCAAACAAGCCGCCTTTTTCCGGCTTCTGGGTGCGATAGTTGATGGTCTCGGGGCGCGACACCTCGCCGTGCGACCACTTGCGAATTACCTCGGGTGACGCCAAACGCAGCCGAATCGCATCAAAATCCATGCTGTGATATGTGTGCGCGGTCATATTAGAGTACGGTGTTACGAGGGTCTTTTTCCAACGTTGATTCTTCAACCGGAGTGTACTTTCCCGATTCGCCCTTTTTCAACAGTTCAATGTCAAGCCCAAGGCCCTTCAGTTCACGCGTCAGCACGTGGAACGATTCTGGAATGTTTACGCGCGAAATATCCTCACCTTTAATAATCGCCTCGTAAGCGCGCGCGCGTCCTTGCACATCATCGGATTTGATGGTGAGCATTTCCTGCAACGTATGCGATGCGCCGTACGCCTCAAGCGCCCACACTTCCATTTCACCGAAGCGCTGGCCGCCGTGTTGCGCCTTGCCGCCGAGCGGTTGTTGCGTGATTAAGCTGTACGGACCGATGGAACGCTGGTGCAACTTGTCGTCCACCATGTGGTTCAATTTCAAAATGTATGCGTATCCAACCGTTGATTGGTGGTCAAACGGCTCGCCCGTCCGGCCGTCGTAGAGCTGAATTTGACCGTTGGTAGGAAATCCGGCCTTCTGCAATTCTTCCTTAATCTGTCCCTCGTTCATCCCGTTCAGCACCGGCGTCGCAAGATGATACCCAAGCGCGTTCGCCGCCAATCCCGCATGCGCCTCAAGAAGCTGCCCCAAGTTCATACGAGAAATGACGCCGAGCGGCGACAGAATAATGTCAACCGGCGTGCCGTCTTCCAAAAACGGCATGTCCTCAACCGGCACTACGCGGGAAATGACGCCCTTGTTTCCGTGGCGGCCGGCCAGCTTATCGCCTACCTGTACCTTGCGCATGTCCACCACCGTCACCTGCACCTGCTTGATGACGCCCGGCTGCAATTTGTCGCCTTGTTCTTGTGAAAACACGCGCACGCCAATCACTTTGCCGTGCTCGCCGTGCCGCAAATACAAACTGGAGTCGCGCACGTCGCGCGCTTTTTCACCGAAGATGGCGCGCAAGAGCCGTTCTTCCGGCGACAGTTCCGTTTCGCCTTTCGGCGTAATTTTCCCCACCAAAATGTCGCCGGGGTTCACCTCGGCGCCGATACGCACCACGCCTTCAGAATCCAAATTATGCAATCGCTCTTCCGAAACATTCGGGATGTCGGACGTAATCACTTCCAGCCCCAGTTTTGTCTCGCGCACGTCGGTCATGTACGTTTCAATGTGCACGGACGTCAGCCGGTCTTCCTGCACCAAGCGCTCTGAAATAATAATGGCGTCTTCATAATTGAATCCATCCCAAATCATGTATGCCACGAGCACATTCTGCCCCAGCGCGAGCTCTCCGTGGTCCATGGCCGGGCCGTCAGCCATGAGGTCGCCCTTTTTCACCTTTTGTCCTTTCACCACAGTAGGACGCTGGGTGATGGCGGTGTCGTTGTTGGAACGCAAAAATTTCATGAGTTGGTGGGTGTACACCTTTCCGCTCTTGCCGGTAATCTCAATCTTGCCGCCGTCCACCGCCGTCACCTCGCCGGCCTCCTCTGCGGCAATGGCATATCCTGAATCCGCCGACGCGCGGCGCTCAACACCCGTTCCCACCATCGGCGCGTCGCCGCGCACGCACGGCACGGCCTGGCGCTGCATGTTGGTACCCATGAGGGCGCGCGTTGCGTCATCGTGTTCCAAGAACGGAATCAGCGATGTTGCAATGGAGACCACCTGATTTGACGCGACATCCATGTAATCAATGTTGTTTGAATCCTCAACGCTCGGCTCTCCGTATTTGCGCACGCTCGCGCGAGAAGCGACAAAGTATCCCTGTTCGTCCGTTTCCGTGGTTGCCGAGGTCGTAATGGATTTTTCTTCCTTAAACGCATTCAAATACACCACCTCATCCGTCACGCGCGCGCGGCCGTTCGCGTCTTTCTCCACTTTGCGATACGGCGTTTCAATGAATCCAAACTCGTTTACGCGCGCAAATGAGGACAGATGCCCCACGAGACCGATGTTCGGCCCTTCCGGCGTGGCAATCGGGCAGATGCGGCCGTAGTGCGTCGGGTGCACATCGCGCACTTCAAATCCGGCGCGGTCGCGCGCAAGGCCGCCCGGCCCCATGGCAGACACGCGGCGCTTGTGTTCCAATTCAGACAACGGATTCGTCTGGTCCATGAACTGCGAGAGCTGCGATGACATGAAAAACTCATGCACCGCGCTAATTACCGGCCGCGCGTTAATCAGCCGCGCCGGCGTCAATGAATCAAGCTCGTACGTGCTCATGCGGTCCGTAACGATACGCTCCATGCGCGCCAATCCCACGCGGAACCGGCCCTGCACCAACTCGCCCACCGCGCGAATGCGCCGATTGCCCAAATGGTCAATGTCATCCGGTTCTTCTTGAGAAATACTCAACCGAATCACTTCCTTCGCGACCGCCAGCAACTTCTCGGGCGACAAAATACGATTCTCAATTTTTTCCAAATCAGCGTCCTTAAACGGCACGTCAAACCGCGTATTGAATTTATACACACCCACTTTGCTCAAATCGTAACGCGAGAAATTGAAGAACATCGCGTGAATGAGCGACCGCGCGTTTTCGGCGGTGGCGAGGTCTCCCGGCCGGATGCGCTTGTACACCTCAATCAACCCCTCCTCTTCGCTGGATGCCTGGTCTTTCTGGATGGTGTTATCAACAAAATCAATGTTAGGGTGCGTGTTGGTGTCCTTAAACAATTCCTTAATCTGCTCGGTGGAACCATAGCCGAGCGCGCGCATCAAGCTGGTTACGGCCACCTTGCGCCGGCGGTCAACTTTGGCCCACAACACGTTGTTGCGGTCCGTTTCAATTTCAATCCACGCGCCGCGATTTGGAATAATCTTGGCGCCATAGTACCGGCGGCCGCGCGCAACTTCCGCCGTGAAATACACGCCGGCAGACCGGATGAGCTGTGACACCACCACGCGCTCAATGCCGTTGATGATAAACGTGCCACGATTCGTCATCATCGGAATGTCGCCCAAATACACCTCCTGCACCTGCGAGGATTTCGTCCGTTTGTTAATCAGTCGCGCTTTGACGCGGAGCGGCGCCTCGTAAGAGATATTTTTCTCGCGACAAACCACCTCGTCAAATTTCGGTTCATCAATATAGTAGTCGTCAAAATGGAGCTCCATGTCGCGACCGCTGAAATCCGAAATCGGCGAAATCTCACTGAAAAGCTCTTTCAGGCCCTTTTCAAAAAACCACTGATAAGAATTCCGCTGCACCTCAATGAGGTTGGGGAGTTCTGCGGCGTCGCGGAGCGGAGTGAAATAGCGCCGTTCGCGAGTTTGTACGGGTTGCCGTTTGAAAATCATAGGCGGAGAAAACAAAACAGGCGCCCTGGTGGGCGTTTTCAGTAATTTTAGGTTTATTTTTCTGCGGCTCGGGGGAGCGATGGCATGATTTTTTGCCTAAATTGAGGGTAAATTTCGCTCTCCGCTCCTTGCAAAACCCAACGCTTCTAAAAGTCGCCTATTAGGATACACGCCCCTGAAAAGTTTGTCAAATGCACTTATCCCCACTTTACACCGTCATTCTGAACGAAGTGAAGAATCCCGTACGCATAAAGGCCGACGTTGCCAATAAAATGCGCAAGCCAAGCCAAAAAATACCAAACTGCCCTTGACAAAAACTCTCGGCTGTGCTATACTCCCCCGTTCTTTGACCTTATGAGTGGGTCGCGGGCGATGATGGGCGCTCTTTGCAACACCCATCCTCCTTTCTCCAACGTTCCATCTCGCCCGCTACCCCCTCATAGAGGGGGCATTCCTTTTGAATAAAAAGGACCAATGCCAATTTCCGTCGCAGGACGGAACTCACTGGATGGGCGCGACGTACCCATGCCCGTGGTCGCAAGACTCGGGTTGCGCCGGGCCCTTCCGGATTATACACTTGTGAGTAACGAGTGTACCCCGGTGTCTTCTTCGGAAGGCGCCGGGACCACTCGCTACTCATCGAGGAAAGGCAGCTCATGCGATACGATTTGCCGTACAACTTCGGCGATGCATACCTTTTCGGCATGTTCGCCGTGGCGGCACTGGGCGCGATCGCCCTGTGCTTCATGAACTGATCGAGCAAGGGCAGTGAGACCTCACATCTCCTGCCCTTCTTTTTTTATGCAGTATCCCAATCGTCTTTTGAAATTCCTGCTTGACGTAAAATTTCCAGAATCAAATATTTCGAAATGTCCCCTCGATGCGGATTTGGTATATGAATTTTCAACGCACCTTTTACCATAAACAAATGACGGCCTCCAGAAAAGGGGCCGTCAAATCCCAGCATCCGAAATTTCTGCACTAATTTCCTCCACGAAACGGGGTTAGGCATGTGCGGGCATTTTCCGCTTGATAGCTTTTTTAAATGCGAACCCCGGCACCTGCTCGCAGGAGCTAATTTTTAAAAGTAGCCAATCCTCCAAAACATCCTTCAACTCTGCTCGACAAATTTCCAAATTTTTTGCGCTTGACCATACCCCGCGGCATCCAGGAATTTCGCCAAAATACGTGCCGTCAGCAAGTATTTTATACCGCGCTTGTTTTAATTTTTTTTCAGTATATTCAGTAATCATGCTTTTACAGTAACACCTAAAAAACCCACTGTCAAACAAAAAATCCCTCCCATGCACCTGCGAAGAGCGACGCGCGTTATGAACCAACAGATCGAAAGAGAGAATATGACTCCAGCAAAAGAGCTGGAGTGAGGAGAGGTATATGCTCTCGCTCCTATCTAGTTGAAACGCACACCCCTTCGCAGGTGCATTGAGAGGGATGGGGGGGCTGTCGCCGAATGCCATTTCAACTGCAATTGCAGCATTTCGGCCATAATTGCCTCAAAACTTTTCGGCTTATCTCCTATAAGCCT
>ERZ1292629.3199-Hain-H43-01um-R1-3199-length-12858-cov-9_pt1 | contig 12858 bp, 12 predicted proteins | sample MGYA00564399_ERZ1292629 | MGnify/ENA primary metagenome ERZ1292629 (study PRJEB36523, sample SAMEA6512636) | groundwater metagenome | collected 2019-01-08 | study: AquaDiva: Metagenomics assemblies of 32 groundwater samples | reverse complement strand
ACAATAACGAAACAATTGGGGATAAGATAAAACAGCTTAGAAATAAGCAAGGATTGACGCAGGACGAATTGGCGAGAAAATCCGATCTTCCCTATACGACGCTGACTAAAATTGAAACAAATGTTATCACAAAACCCTCTATTCAAACAGTTATTAAGATTGCGAATGGGCTGGGAATTACAATTGATAGTTTAATGAAATAAAAATTATGAATCGATCTTTATTGAGCAAACAAATAAATAGAGAACAAATTGATAGCTTGAAAAATGACACGAAGGCTCTCTTGTCTTTTTTACAAGATCAAAACGATGGCACAATTGTTTATGTGTTAGAAAAATTAGGAAGATTAGAAAATGGATACAGTAAACAACCGTTATTGAATTTATTAAACAATAACAATGAAACAATCAGATCGCTTGCTATAAAAAATCTTGCAAAAATAGGCGATGTTTCTTTGTTGGATACTTTTGTTAATTTTGCTAAACAAGATGAAAGTACGGAAGTTAGACGAGAGTCTGTTTCCGCAATCGGTAGATTAAGAAATGAAAAAACAATACCGACTTTAATTAAATTACTGGCAGACAAAGACCCAAAAGTTGTAATGCAGGCCATAAGAGGATTGCTTGTTTTTTCAAATAATAATCAAGTTAAAAAAGAGTTGGCAAAGTTACTCGATCATCCTAACGAATTGATCAAAGAAGTTATCGGCAAAGAAATAAACGGGGTAAGTTATGGTTCAAAAGACAATGGAAAACACGATGAATTTCCGGCCTTTCTAAAAAATACCATTGTTCAGGGTGATGTTGTTGAGACATTAAAATATGTCCCCGATGAATCTATTCATCTAACCTTTACTTCGCCGCCTTATTATAACGCTAGAGATTATTCAATTTATCAGAGTTATGATGAGTATTTGAAATTTTTAGAAGAAGTCTTCAAGGAAGTTCATCGGATCACAAAAGAGGGCAGATTTTTTGTGCTTAATACCTCTCCAATTATTATTCCAAGAATAAGCCGAGCTCACTCCAGCAAACGCTATCCTATACCCTATGATATACACCCATTATTAGTAAAAATGGGTTGGGAATTTATTGATGATATTGTATGGGTTAAACCGGAAGCAAGCGTTAAAAATAGAAATGCTGGATTTTTACAACACAGAAAGCCTTTAGGCTATAAACCAAATGCAATTTCTGAAATGCTAATGGTGTATAGAAAAAAAACCGATAAACTAATTGATTGGAATATACAGCAATATGAGTGGGATAAGGTTAAAAAGAGTAAAGTTTTAGATAAATATGAAACGACAAATATTTGGCGTATTGATCCTACATTTGATCGGATACATAGTGCAGTTTTCCCCATAGAATTATGCAATAGGGTTATTAAATATTATTCATTTGTTGATGATTTAATTTTTGACCCATTTGCAGGAAGCGGGACACTTGGTCGAGCAGCAGCTAATTTAGATCGGCATTTCTTTTTAACAGAAAAAGAGCCAAAATATGTAAGTCGCATGAAAGAAGATTTAATTAAAAAAGATAATCTATTTAATGCAAAGAATTCACAACCAAATTTTGTTGATATTAAAAATTTTATAACACTAATTAAAGGAACAATATGACAATAACTGAACAAGTAGCAAAAAATATAATAAGAAAATTACTAAAGGGAGAGGATTACAGAATTGAAGTTGTTACTCTTATCAATGCTGAATTTTTGCAGTTTGCGATTGATTTTTTCAAACACATCGTTGATGCGAAACTGAAAAGTAAAGATATTACCGTTGATTGGTATAAAAAAGCATTTTTAGATCCGAATTTACCCGCAAATGAAATAGCAATCAACTCTGGTTTGAACACAAAAACAATTCATAATATGTTTAATTCTTCGACGAAGGAAATTGTAATTGATGCTTCAAATGAACATTATGATCTTTTATATGAATCAATTAAAAACTTAGTTGATACCGAACACGATCTCGAACTAACTTTAACGATTAAATTTAAAGGTGTTAGCGTTGATCTTAATGTTAGTGAAAGTTTAATTGTAATAAACACATTGGCGGTAAAAAGATCTGCATTGAGAGGTGGCCTTTGGAGTACTGCCGGAAAAAGAGTTGAAAAGCCATTAATGCAAACACTTTGTAAATTGTATGGTGTGCCTGAACAAAATTATGCTCTAAAGATAAAGGGTAAAGAGATAGAAAAAGATGATTTTGAAAGAGAAATAGATTTCTATTTAATTGAAGGTAAAAATCAGCACAAGTGCGAAGTTAAATTAATGGGGCGCGGTAATCCAGAAAGTGCTGACGCAGTTATAGCTAGAGATAGTAGGGTTTTTGTGGCCGATAAACTTTCAGATACGAATAAAAAACAATTAAATAGCCGAAAAGTTGAATGGGTTGAATTAAGAAGTAATGGTGGATTCGAGAGATTTGATACAGTGTTAAAAAACTTGAAAATACCACATACAAAATTACCAAGCAATATAGACAAAGAATTAGAAATTGTATTTAAAGAAATTTTTAAATAAAGAATTTGCCGCCAAAGAAAAACTTGAAATCGTCTAATCCGAAAGGGTCGCTTCTGCGGGCGGGCGGAAGGAGGGGTTTGGGGGGAGGAATTCCGCCCGCCCTACAAATTTTGGGCAAAATCAATTCGAATTTTTTCGAACGCACACCGCCAATTAAATAATTGCACTAATTAATAAATATGGACAACACAAACAACACAACGCAAGCGGAGTCGTTTAACGCGCCGGAGCATCAGGGAAAAAGTAACGATATATTAATAAAAATCAACGCGAGAACTGCTATTATTACCGCAGTGATTATCGTGGCGGTTGTCGCGATTGGAACGCTGGCTTATCTTGGCAAAGGCTTAGTTATCGCGGCCACGGTTGACGGCAGTCCGATAAGCCGGCTGGCTGTTATTCAAGAACTCGAAAAAGCTTCGGGCAAAAGCTCGCTGGATTCTCTGATTACCAAAAAAATTATTCAGAACGAGGCAGAAGCGAAAAAAATTATCGTGGGCGATGATGAAATTAACGCGGAGATAAAAAAAATCGAAGGGCAAATCGCGGCTCAAGGCGGCACGCTTGACGAAGCGCTTAAAGCGCGGAATATGACTATTGACGATTTAAAGAAACAGATTATATTTCAAAAACAAATGGAAAAATTAGTCGCAGACAAAATAACCGTTACAGATGAAGAGGCGGAGCAATACATTAAGGCCAACTCAATTCCAATGGCAAAAGGACAGGAAGCGACAACTACCGCGCAAATAAAAGACGAATTGAGAAATCAAAAAATGAATACCGAGGCCGACGCCCTGATAACCGCCTTAAAAGCCAAGGCCAAAATCCGCTACTTTGTAAAGTATTAGCCCCGGGCCACCACTATGCCCCAGACCTGACGCGCCCCGGTCGCTTTCAAGACGCGGGCGCACTCTTGCATTGTGGCGCCAGTGGTATAGACATCATCGACCAGTATAACGCGGTGTCCGGCAACGGCGAATGATTGAGGGCAGGCAAAAACATTCTTGACACTCCCCTCTCTTTCCTTAGCCGAAAGTTCCGCTTGGGGCGGAGTTTTTTTTATTTTTATTAAGCAACTCGGCAAAAATTTAATTCTTAAACGGCTGGCCAACTCTTTGGCCAGACATTCGCTTTGATTATATCCCCGCCATTTCAAACGTTTTTTATGCAAAGGAACAGAAACTATGAGCCATCTCTGCCCGGGCTGGGCTATCCAGCCGCTTTTTGGGCAATAAGGCGGTTTGTCCAGTAGCTGAAAATGATTTATGATTAAATCGGCGCAGGACTTGGCCAATTCTTTAACAAAAGGCGCGTATTTGAAACGGCTGATAATTTTTTTTACCAAAGACGAATCATAAGGCAAAGCGCTGTATAGGCCGTCCAAGGGCAAGCGGGCGCATTTTCTACACCTAACACCCAAAGGCAAACGCGATGGATTTTGGCATAAGCAATACTCGTGCTCAAAAAAAACGAGCGCGCTTTGGCAGTCCGAGCACAAATAATAGCCCTCGGCGCGACAGCCAGCGCAAAAACGAGGGAAAAGAATATCCAAGATAAAATCGCGCGCTCCCGCCAAAATATCCATAACTTATTATAATACATAATATATAGAAAGCGTGATATAATATATTATGATTTGGAATCTGCTAAAAATTCTGCCCAAAAGGGCGCTGGGCGTTGACATTGGCACTTCTTTTATACGGGTGGCAGAAATGAGCCGCGTTGGCGGAAAAATAAAATTGGAAAATTACGGCGAATCCAAGGCATTGACTTTTTACGAAAAACCGTTCCGCACTTTTGAGAAAAACACTCTCCTGCTTTCCAACAAAGACATCTCCAGAGCCATATTGGCTATTTTGGAAGAAGCGCGGATTAAAACTAAAAGGGCCGTCTTTTCCATTCCAGATTTTTCCACATTCTTTACCTGGTTCTCTCTGCCCCCGATGACTCAAGGAGAAATACCGTCCGCGGTTAGATATGAAGCCCAGCAGCATATTCCCCTGCCAATTTCAGAGGTAACTTTGGATTGGCAGATTATTGAAGGCAAGGCCTCCAATCACCAGCAGAGCCGGCTTAAAATTTTATTGGCCGCCGTGCCCAAGGAAATAATCTTTCAATATCAAGAAATCGCCTCTCTCGCGGGCTTGGAATTAAAAGCGGTGGAAGCGGAAGTTTTCGCGCTGGCCAGGTCAACAATACGAAACGAAACGATAACCGTGGCCCTGCTGGACATTGGCGCTCAAAGCACGACTATCAGTATCATTGACAATCGTCTTTTGAAACGAAGCCACAGCTTTGATGTTTCGGGCAACGAAATGACAAAAGTCATTGCCAAGTCACTTTCGGCCAGCTCCGAAGAGGCAGAGAATATCAAGATTAAATGCGGCCTCAATCCCATCTCGCAGTTTGCCGCCACTTCCTTGCCGCCAGGCCAGGACTTGCGCAATCTGCTTTGCCCCCTAATTGATCTTATTATCCTGGAACTGGAAAAAATCTCGCAGGACTTTTTCCGCGAGGAAGCCAAAGACATACAAAAAATTATAATTTCCGGAGGCACCGCCCTGCTTCCGGGACTGAAAGAATATTTTGCCGAACGGATTAAAAAGCCGGTAGAAATAGCCAATCCGTTTGCCGATGTTTTCTACCCGCCCCTGCTTGAAGAAACGATTAAACAAATGGGTCCTTCTTTTGCTATTGCCGCGGGTATGGCATTGAGAGGACTTGAGTAAAATTATGAAATTCAACTATCAAGCCCGAACAAAAGACGGCGAAATCCAATCCGGAGTAGTTGAGGCGCCGTCTAAAGACGCGGCTTTCAACTTACTGCGCAAACACGACTTGCACCTCACCGGCCTTGAAGAGGCCGGGGAGGGTCCTGTTTACTCAAAGGAAATAAAAATTTTCCAGCGAGTTTCCAGAAAAGAGGTGGTGCTTTTTTCACGCCATCTAGCCATTATGTTCAAGTCGCAGATTTCGCTGGTGGAAACTCTCCGCACCCTGGCCTCTCAAACCAAAAACAGTTATTTCAGAGAAAAAATCATCGCCATCGTTGAAGATGTGGAAGGCGGCACCCCTTTGTCGCAGGCAATGAGAGGACACCCAAAAGTTTTTTCGCCTTTTTATGTCGCGATGATTAAATCCGGCGAGGTTTCGGGCAATCTCTCAGGCATTCTTGAATATCTGGCCAATCATTTGGAAAGAGAATATAATTTTATTTCCCGTGTAAGGAGCGCTGCCATTTACCCGGCTATGATTGTGCTGGTGTCGGTGGGGATTATGTTTATGATGAGCTTTTTTGTTTTGCCCAATATGATGAAAATGCTGGAAGGAACCACACAGCAGCTGCCTTTAATCACCCGCGTCGTTATGCGTTTCAGCGCCCTTATAAAAAACTGGGGCTGGCTGGCGCTTATCCTGCTGACCGGCGCCGGGTTTCTTTTGGCGCAATATTACCGAACAGCCAATGGCCGCAAAATAATTGACCGACTCATACTTAAAATACCTCTAGTCGGCAAGTTTCTAAAAACAGTTTATTTGTCGCAGTTTGCCAGCAATTTGTCAGTGCTTATTTCCGGCGCTTTGCCCATAGCCCGGGCTATGGAAATCACGGCCGAAATCATTAGCAACACGGCTTTCAAAGATATTATCTTGCAGGGCCGGGAAGGCGTGAGGCGAGGCGTGCCAATCAGCTCTATACTTGAAAAACACCAGGACATTTTCCCGCCGATATTCTGCCAAATGACTTTGGTAGGCGAAAAGACGGGCACCCTGGACAAAACCTTGATGAATATCGTGGGCTTTTACGAAAAAGAAGTTGACCGCGACCTTAATACTCTGCTAAGCGTACTTGAACCGCTAATGATTATTATTTTGGGCTTGATGGTAGGCGGATTGCTGGCCGCGGTGCTCCTGCCGCTCTACAAAGCAATGAGTATTTAGTTATCCACAGCCGAGAGTGTCGCGATATTGTATAATAAACTTATGTTGACGCCACACCCTAAATCCATAACGGGTTTTACTCTTATCGAGCTTTTGGTTGTTATCGCCATTATCGGCACATTAGCCACTATGGTGCTGGTGTCTTTGAGCGATGTTCGGGGCAAAGCCAGAGACGCCAGAAGAGAATCGGATATCAGACAAATAAATCTAGCTATGGAGCTGGAGTATTCGGAAAAAGAGCAATATCAAAGAGTGGAAAAAACGCCAGTCAAAATACCGAGCGACAGCGGCAAATATTTAGACCCGGTGCCCAAAGACCCTTTGGGCGATGATTATTACTGGCGAGACAACCGGCTGGGCTCGGCCACCAACTGCGACGGACAACAATATTGCGTCTACGCCAAGCTGGAATTGGGCGGTTATTTCGCGGCTTCGGAAAAAGGCGCTAAAAGAATGGAAGCGCCGCCGCCAGCCGGGCCGACTAAATGCTGTTGGTAGACAAGATAAAATACTGATAGTTTAAAAATTTGAAAAGGTCGAGATAAAAACACGAATTCTCATCACGCTTATGAAAAACAATAGAGGTTTCACGCTTATTGAACTCTTGGTCGTTATCGCCATTATCGGTATTTTGGCCTCCATCGTTTTAGTATCCTTGGGCGGAGCCAGAAGCAAAGCTAGAGACGCCAAAAGGCAGTCGGATATGCGTCAAATAGCCACGGCTCAGGAAATGTATTATGGAGACGCAGAGAAGTATGTAACCACCGCGCTACCATCAACCACAGGCACTCCGGCTATCGGCACATATTTAGACATACTTGTTGACCCGCAAGGACCCACTAAGGGCTACAACTGGCTGGCCAATTCAATTTGCGATCAATTTTACTGCGCCTACGCGACATTGGAAAATAAAGGCACTTGCGCGACGACTAGATTTTTCGCTGTTTCACAAAAAGGAACAAAGGAACAATGCACCGCCCCGAACAATGGTTGCGCTTGCTTCTAACGAAAAGAAATTTTTACTTCACAACAAACAACCCCCCGATGGCCATCGGGGGGTTGTTTTGGTTTAGGGCGGCCAGCACCAGAATGACATACTCCCCCGCCAAAAGGCGGGGGCTCCTGTCAATCGTTAAAGAAAAAACATATAATACGATAAATTCGGCGCTGGCCAGCCCCGAACCGAACTTCGTTCTGGTTCGGGGCGGCCCTACGGAGAATCGAACTCCGCTTTCCGCCTTGAAAGGGCAGCGTCCTAACCGATAGACGATAGGGCCACGAAAATGAAAAAGTAAAAATGAAAAATGAAAAACTAACGAACGAGAACACTTATAGATTAGCGTGAAAATTGAAAGAAAGCAAGAAATATGGGAAGATAAAAATTATGAAAATACTCGCCATTGAGACATCATGCGATGATACAGCCGCTGCCATTTTGGCTGACGGAAAGATATTATCCAATGTCGTTTCTTCGCAAACACAACTCCACGCCAAATATGGAGGGATTTTTCCGAGCTTGGCAAAAAGAGAGCACCAGAAAAATCTTGTGCCTGTACTAAAGCAGGCGCTGGAAGAAGCGGGGTTGCTAAATGAAAAAATAAAAATGAAAAGTGAAAAACGACCCGCTTCGCCCGCGAAGCGAGGCGAGCAATCCAAAATTAAAAAATTAAACGATATTTTAAACAGAGAGGAACTACTACTCAAGCAAACGAATAAGTTTTTAACCAAGTATTCAATGCCCAAAGTGGACGCGATTGCGGTAACTGTGGGCCCGGGACTGGAGCCGTGCTTGTGGGTAGGAGTTAATTTTGCCAAAGCCCTGGCGTTTTGGTGGAATATACCCGTTATACCAGTTAATCACATTGAGAGCCATATACTCGCCAATTTCATTGATTCAAATGAAAAAATAAAAATGAAAAGTGAAAAACGACCCGCTTCGCCCGCGAAGCGAGGCGAGCAATCCAAAATTAAAAAATTATTTCCGGCGGTGTGTTTGGTGGTTAGCGGCGGGCATACGCAAATAGTTTTAATTGAAAAACTTGGACAATATAAGATATTGGGCGAAACAAGAGATGACGCGGCCGGCGAGTGTTTTGACAAAACCGCCCGGCTTTTGGGACTACCCTACCCGGGCGGCCCGGCCGTCGCCGCTGAGGCGGCGAAATTCAAAGTTCAAAGTTCCCTCCTCGTCAGCGGGCAGGCAAAGTTCAAAGTTACATTGCCCCGGCCAATGCTCCATTCAAAAGATTATGATTTCAGTTTTTCCGGGTTAAAGACGGCTGTGCTTTATCAGATAAAAAAAGACGGCTGGAAAGCAAAAAACAAAACCTATATCCAGCAAATGTGTTGTGAAGTCCAGCAGTCAATTATTGATGTCTTAATAGCCAAAACCATAAAAGCGGCCAAGGATTACCGAGTCAAAACAATTATGCTGGGCGGAGGCGTTTCGGCCAACGAGGCCCTAAGGGGCCAGTTCAAAGTTCAAAGTGAAAAGTTAAAAGTTAATTTATATATTCCGCCAAAAAATTTATGCACTGACAACGCGGCTATGGTGGCAATGGCGGGATATTTACATTGGCCAAAGGGTAAAAAAACTTGGCAAGAAATAAACGCAGAAGCTAATTTGAAAATAGCTTAGTATGAAATGAAAAATGAAAAGTGAAAAATTAAAAACGACAATGAAAAATTAAAAAAGACGAAACGATAACTTTTTAGATTTTAGATTGTGGTTTTTCATTTTTCATTTTCAGTTTTTAATTTATTAAAGAAGGCAAGCCAGTTCTTATTTTGTATTTCGAATTGAGGTAGTATAATGAAAACTATGGAACTGCCAAAAACATACGACCCCAAAAAGGTGGAAGACAAAATCTATAAGCTTTGGCAAAAAAGCGGTTTTTTTAATCCTAACAATCTGCCCGGCAAAAGAAAAAAACCATTTACCATTATTATGCCGCCCACCAACGCCAACGGCTCTTTGCACGCCGGCCACGCTTTGGTAATGACCATTGAAGATATTATGACCCGCTACAAAAGGATGGCCGGCTTCAAGACCTTATGGCTGCCCGGCTTGGACCACGCCGGATTTGAAACCCAGGTCGTATATGAGAAACAGCTGGAAAAACAAGGCCGTTCGCGCTTTCAAATGCCCAAAGAGCAACTTTACAAAGAAATCCGCGACTTTACCGAAAAAAACAAAAAAAACATTACGGGACAAATAAAGAAAATGGGCGCTTCGTGCGACTGGTCAAGAGAAAAGTACACGCTCGATAAAGATGTTGTCAAAATCGTTTGCCAGACCTTCAAACAGCTTTTTGACGAAGGCCTGGCGTACAAAGGCAATAAAATCGTGAACTGGTGCCCAAAGCATCAAACTTCCCTATCCGATTTAGAGACAACGGACATTACGCAAAAGGACAAATTCTACTACTTAAAATACGGGCCCTTTACCATTGCCACTGCCCGACCGGAAACAAAGTTCGGCGATAAATATGTGGTGGTCCACCCCAATGACAAAAGATATAAAAATTTCAAGAATGGCCAAAAAATAGAATTAGAATGGCTCAATGGCCCGGTTATTGCCACGGTTATCAAAGACAATATCGTTGATATGGATTTTGGCACGGGCGCGATGACTATAACGCCCTGGCACGACCCGGTGGATTTTGAAATCAGTCGGCGGCACAACTTGGAAAAAGAGCAAATCATTGATTTTAGCGGACGGCTTTTACCTATCGCTAGCGAATTCGCTGGAATGAAAATTACCGAAGCCAGGCCAAAAATAGTGGAAAAGCTAAAAGCCAAAGGCCTGCTGGTAAAAGTGGATGAAAATTACAGTCACACAGTCAAAACCTGCTACAAATGCGGCGCAATTATCGAGCCGCAAATCAAAGAACAATGGTTCATCAAAATGAAGCCGCTGGCCCAGACCGCGATTAAAGCGATAAACAGCAATAAAATAAAATTTATTCCCGACCGTTTCAAAAAAATCTCTTTGCATTGGCTAAATAATATCATCGACTGGAATATCTCGCGCCAAATCGTCTGGGGCATCAGAATCCCGGCCTGGGAGTGCGGCTGCGGCCAAAATCTCGTGGAGCTCAAAAAACCAATAAAGTGTCCAAACTGCGGCTCAAAAGAATTAACGCCAACAACGGATGTTTTTGACACCTGGTTTTCTTCCGGCCAGTGGCCGTTCGCGACCCTCCTATCGTCGGGTCGCTCAGTGTCAAAAGATTTCAAAACATTTTATCCGACGAGTATTATGGAAACAGCCGGCGAGCTTATTTTTTTCTGGGTTTGCCGAATGATTATGCTTGGCCTTTACAAAACCGGCGAGATTCCTTTTAAAACCGTTTACCTGCACGGTTTGGTGCTGGACACTCACGGACAAAAAATGTCAAAAAGCAAAGGCAATGTGATTAACCCTCTTGATATCACGGAAAAATACGGCACCGACGCCTTAAGAATCGGCCTTGTTATTGGCAATACTCCCGGCACGCCCTTGGCCTTAGACGAAAATAGAATACGGGGCTATAAAAATTTTGCCAATAAAATCTGGAATGCCTCGCGTTTTGTTTTGCTCAATCTCGCTGATTTTAAGCCAGGAGCAAAACCAAAACTCACGAAAAAAGACGAAACAATATTAAAAAACTTGAAAGTTTTCACCTGCCAAACAACCAATCTGATGGACGATTTGAAATTTTACGCCGCCGGCGAAAAAATATACCACTATTTCTGGCACACTTTCGCGGACAAAATCATCGAAGAACAAAAGCCGCGCCTGGCCGGTCCGGACAAAAAGAACCGCCAAGCCAGCCAAGAGCTACTTTTGGAAATCCTGCAAACAACCCTAAAACTCCTGCACCCGTTTATGCCGTTTATCACCGAGGAGATATACCAGAAACTGCCAATAAAGAACAAAAAAGAGTGTTTGATGATAGAGGAATGGCCAAAATAACAAATATGTCCTATCTGTCCTATCTGTCTTATATCACCTTCGGTCTCCTGCCCAGTGTTATCTGGCTGGTTTTCTATTTGCGCAAAGACCATCACCCGGAATCAAACAAAATGGTCTTGAAAATCTTTTTTTACGGAGGCCTGTCAGCTGGATTGGCCGCGATTGTGGAAATCGGGCTTTTGCGCACCATCAAAGCCGCCGGCTGGCCCAATATGGCCGCAATAATAGTGAACGCCTTTTTAGCGGTGGCTTTAATTGAAGAACTGTTGAAATATCTAGTTGTCCGGCTGGCCGTTCTGGGGGATGGGGAGTTTGACGAGCCCACAGACGCGGCGCTTTATATGATTATCGCGGCCTTGGGATTCGCGGCCATTGAAAATATCATCATTCTTTTTGCCAGCGACCCCAAGCTCTATCTGCTGGAAACATTTTCTTTCAGTATTTTCCGGTTTGTCAGCGCCACTTTTTTGCACGCTTTGTGCTCGGGAATGGTCGGCTATTTTTTGGCTCTGTCTTTGCGGAACGGCAAAAAACGGTTTTCTCTTTTATTTTTAGCCCTGGCCATAGCCGCGCTCTTGCATGGCGCTTATAACTTTTCTATAATATCTATTGAGGGCGGTAAGCGATTTATTATCCCGGTTGTTATTATAGTCGCCTTGGCTTTATTCCTTTCGCAAGGGCTTAAAAAGCTCAAAAGGTTGAAAAGCGTTTGTTTAATAAAATCTTAGAATATTAAACGGAAATTAGGTATTAGAAATTGGAAATTAGTAATGGAGAATGGAAATTAGAAATCGGTTAGTCGTCTATTTTCCATTTTCTAATTTCTATTACTATTTTCTATTCTCCAACAACTATTTTCTCGTTTAGAATTTAATCACATTTATGTCATTTTTTGACCGCATTAAAAAAGAAATCGGGGTTGTGAACGAGGCCGAAGAAGAAAACATTGAAGAAGGCGAGGAAAAGCCGTCTGCTGATGAGCTAGAATCAGAACCAGAACAAGAGCCGGAACCGGCCGAAGAAGAAACGGCCACAGAAGTGGTGGCTCAAACAGCGATGTCCACTAATAAAAAAACGAAAAAAATGGCTCTTAAAGAGCCAAAGGAAGCCGATGAGCCGTCAAAAGAAAAATGGCCTCAACCCGAAGGCCAGCTAGCCGTGGATGTGTATCAAACACCCGATGAGGTGGTTATTCAGTCCACTATAGCTGGCGTTGACCCGGAGAACATAGAGGTCTTTTTCGAAGATGATATGGTAATTATTGAAGGCCAAAGAGAGCAAGTTAGAGAGGAAAAGGAAAAGAATTATTTTTACCAGGAATGTTATTGGGGCGCTTTTTCCCGCAAGATTGTTTTGCCCGAAGAAGTAGATGTGTCCCGAGCCGAGGCGGCGATGGAAAAAGGCGTTTTAACCATCCGCATACC
>ERZ1292629.935-Hain-H43-01um-R1-935-length-31067-cov-5_pt2 | contig 12866 bp, 9 predicted proteins | sample MGYA00564399_ERZ1292629 | MGnify/ENA primary metagenome ERZ1292629 (study PRJEB36523, sample SAMEA6512636) | groundwater metagenome | collected 2019-01-08 | study: AquaDiva: Metagenomics assemblies of 32 groundwater samples | reverse complement strand
AAAAGCATGTTTTGTTTGGGGAGGAACTCTTGGTCTTGCTCCTGCTGATGATAAAATAATAAAAATAGAAAAAATACTTAAGTTAGATCCAGAATCACAACTTCTTGCTTCAATTTTGTCCAAGAAGCTTTCTGTAGGAAGTACACATGTTTTGATTGATATTCCATATGGAGAAGGAGCTAAAGTAAGTAAAAAAGGTGCTGAAAAATTAGGTGAGAGATTTTTGTGGCTTGGAAAGAAATTGGGTCTTAAGATTAAAGTTATTTTTACGCTTGGTAATCAACCAATAGGTAATGGAATTGGGCCTGCTTTGGAGATGATGGATGTTCTTAGGGTGCTTAGAAGAGACAATCCTCCTAAAGATCTTGAAACTAAGGCTTTGATGATGGCTGGAATTTTAATAGAAATGGTTGGAAAGGCAAAAAATGGAAAGGGAGAAGAAATGGCATATAAACTTCTTGAGTCTGGAAAAGCATTAAAAAAGTTTGAAGAAATTGTAAATACACAGGGTAGAGTAAGAGATGGACTTAAACTTGCAAAATATAACCAAACAGTTAAAGCTGAAAAATCAGGATTTGTAAAAAAGATAGATAACAAAGAAATGAATAATCTTGCTACAATTATGGGTTGCCCAGTTGATAAAGGAACGGGAATTTACTTATTTAAGCACATTGGAGATAAAGTTGAAAAGGGAGATGATTTGGTAACTTTTTATGCTGAAGCTAAGGAAAAACTGAATGAAGCGTTAATGATATTTAAGACCAAAATGCCTATTGAAGTGAAGTAGTGTATTTTAAAATCGAAAACACGATGCGCTGTGGTTTGAACGTTCTTGACAGTATGATACTCTAGAAATCTTCTGATGATTAATGCTAATTGTGTAGTCCCTATCAAGTTAATAAAACTCTTGAAATAGGACGAAAGGTATTTAACCTTGAAGGAAGATAATGATTTAGGGTGAATCATGTTATCAAAAGAGGAGATAAAATGGGCTAAAAAGTACTGGACTAGTACTAATTACTTGTCGGCTGCGGCAATTTATCTTAAGGATAATTTCCTTCTTGAAAGAAAATTAAGACCTGAGGACATAAAAGATTCTCTTTTGGGTCATTGGGGAACGTGTCCTGGAATAAACTTTATTTATACGCACCTTAATCTAATTGCTTTTAAAAATAAACAGAGCATTCTTTTAATAACTGGACCAGGTCATGGATTTGCTTCCATTCTTGCTAATCAGTTTATTGAAGGAAGTATTAGGAGATATTATCCTGAAATGACTCATGATAAGGCAGGTATTGGAAATTTGATAAAATCATTTTGCTGGCCTGGAGGATTTCCAAGCCACATTAATCCTGGAGTTTCTGGATGTATTCATGAAGGTGGAGAATTAGGATATGCATTGGGAAAGGCATTTGGAGCAGCATTTGATAATCCTGATTTGATTACTGCAGTTATAGTTGGTGATGGAGAATGCGAGACTGGATCTACTGCCACTGCATGGCATAGTAATAAGTTTCTTAACCCTGAAAAAGATGGTGCAGTTTTGCCTATCGTTCATTTAAATGGATTCAAAATAAATAACCCTAGCATATATTCTACAATGAGTGAGAGCGAATTAAACTCTCTTTTTGTAGGTTATGGATATAATCCTCGATTTGTGAGTGCAAATCATGAGGATATGGGCAAGGCAATGAATTGGGCTTATTTAGAAATAAAGAAGATACAAGAAAAAGCAAGAAAAGGAATGTTGAAAGAAAATCCTAAATGGCCTGTACTGATTGTAAAAACTCTTAAGGGATGGACTGGGGTCAAGGAGTTTATGAAAGAAAAAATTGAAGGAAGTTTTAGAAGTCATCAGGTTCCTCTAAAAGAAGCAAAGACTAATATAAAAGAACTGAAGGCATTAGAAGAGTGGTTAAACAGTTATCAACCAGATAAATTATTTCCAGATGGAAAAATTGATGAAGAGACTTTGAAGTTTGTACCAGAAGGAGATTTAAGGATTGGAATAAATCCTCATGCAAATGGAGGAAATATGCTTAAGGACTTGAATTTGCCTGATTCTAAAGAATTTGAAGTCAAATTCAAAAAAATTGGGACAACATTTGCGGGATCAATGATGATATTAGGAAAATATCTTAGAAAATTAATTGAATTAAATAAAGAAAATAATTTTAGAATAATGAGTCCTGATGAACTTGTTAGTAATAAGTTGAGTGAAGTGCTTAATGTTACTGGACGTGCTTACGATTGGAAGACAAGCAAGGAAGAGACTAGAGATAGTAAATTATCAAAAGATGGAAAAGTAATGGAAATGCTTAGTGAACATACTCTTCAAGCTTGGCTTGAAGGATATATTTTAACTGGAAGGCATGGATTGTTTCCAAGCTACGAAGCTTTTCTTCCAATTGTTGATAGTATGGTAAGTCAGTACCTTAAATTCTTGGAGACTATGCACGATGCCCCTTGGAGAATGCCTGTTGCCTCCTTGAATTATATTGTTTCTTCTGTTTGTTGGAGACAAGACCATAATGGATTCAGCCATCAGAATCCTGGATTTGTAAGCAATTTACTTAACAAAGCTAAGGAAGAAAAATATGTAAGAATTTACTTTCCTGCTGATTCAAATATGTTGCTTGTGACTATGAATGATGTTCTTAGGAGTAGAAATAGAGTAAATGCTATTGTTTCAGATAAGCAACTTATAAGACAGTGGCAAAGTTATGAAGAAGCAGTTGCCCAGTTTAATGTTGGAGCAGGAATATGGGAGTTTGCGAGTGATAAAAATCCTGATGTTATCTTAGTTGGTTGCGGAGATTATCAAACACAGGAGATGTTGGCTGCAATAAAATTACTGAAACAAATGACTCCTGATATAAAGCTGAGATTTGTAAATGTGAATGAATTGAATGTTCTTGGAAGAGAAGGATTTTATCCTAATGCATTAAGTGACTCAAAATTTAAGGAATTATTTACTGAAGATAAGCATGTTATATTTTCATTTCATGGATATCCTGCAACGGTAAAACAACTTTTATTTGATAGACCCAATACTCTACGGTTTCACGTGCATGGTTATACTGAAAGAGGAACTACAACTACTCCATTTGATCTTCTTATTAGAAATGGAGTTAGTCGATATGATATTGCAATTAGAGCAATAAAGCATGCTGAGAAAACAAATTCAAGAGTTGCTTCAAAAGCAAAAGTTGCTATTGCTAAGCTAGAAAGTAAAATTACTGAACATAGAGAGTTTATTCTTAAAAACGGAAAAGATCCGGAGGAAATAAATGACTGGATCTGGTAAAACTCTTATAATAAATACCGGAAGTTCTAGTTTGAAGTTTAGGTTGTATGAGAACGAGAGAATTTTAATTGATGGTGAGATTGAAGGAATAAAAGATGGATATTCAAATGCTACTAAAAATGTTATTGAAAGAATAAAAAAATATAACATAAAGACTATAAATAAAATTGTATACCGTATCGTTCATGGGGGGAAAATGAAATCTCCTTCTATACTGACTCCAAAGTTAATGAGAAAGATAAAGAGTCTTGCTCCACTAGCTCCTTTGCATATGCTCCCTGTAATAAAAGTTATTGAGGCTCTGAAAATAATAGACGCAAAGGAGATTATTTGTTTTGATACTTCATTTCATTTAACTATACCTGAACTGGCTAAAAGATATGCTATTCCTGTTGAAATTGCAGATAAAAATGGAATAGAAAAATATGGATTTCATGGATTGGCTCATGAATGGATGTTTAGAGAAATTGAAAGAAGAACTGGCGAAAAATATTCTAAAGTTATAAGTTGCCAGTTGGGAAATGGTGTAAGTATTTGTGCAATTAAAGATGGAAAAAGTATAGATACAAGCATGGGATTTACCCCTCTTGAAGGTTTAATGATGGGAACTAGAAGCGGAGATATTGATCCTGCAATTATAGGTTATTTATCTATAAAAGGAAAGAGTGTTAGTGAAGTCATGAGCATGCTTGAAAATGAAAGTGGATTTAAAGGTATAACCGGAATAAGTGATGTAAGAGAAATTATAAAAATGAAACGAAATGGAAACAAAAGAGCAAAGATTGCTTTAGAGATGTTTGCTTATAGAGTTAAAAAGTATATTGGAGCATATGCTGCAGCATTAGGAGGTGTTGACTTAATTGTTCTTGGAGGAGGAGTTTCTAGAGCAGGAGAAATAAGAGAAAAGATATTATCTGATATTGAATATTTGGGAGTTGAGTTAGATGCAAACAAAATTAGTAGTCCTTCTCCTGTAAAAATAAGCAAGGGAGACGTTGATGTTTGGGTTATTGAAAGCGATGAACAGGAAATTATGTTTGAAATGACTAGAAAAATTTAGCTTGCAGTTATAACCCCTAAGAGGGTTATCGTAACCTTTATAAGGGTTATAGCTGTCTTTTTACTATGAGTTTATTGAGTTTACTAAAGGATCCACGAGCAAGAAAGATATTTGGAAAGAGAGAAATGAAGATTATAGAAAAACAGATGTTTGGTCTAAACTTAACTCAGTCTGAAAAAAATCGATTATCTCGTAGCATTAGAGTTAAATTGTCTTTTATAAAAGATATCTCAAAATTTGAGAGTGATTTTGAGTTAATTCATGGAACAAAGGTAAAAGAGATTATTAATTCTACTTTAGAAATAATAAAAAATGACTTTCTTTTTTATAATATTTCTCAAATCATTTTGTTTGGCTCTACAGTCAGTAGGAAAAGACATCTTGAATCTGATATAGACATTGCTGTTAAATTTAAGGATATATCCTTTGATGAAGCAACCAGATTTAGAATACGAGTTATGAGTAAAATAAAGGAAGGTCTGGATTTACAAGTCTATAATGTTCTTCCAGATAAATTAAAAATAGAAATAGATAAAAGTGGAAGGGTTTTGTTTCAAAAATGAATGAAGTTTTAAAAGATAAGCTTGAAGAACTAGAAAAGTATGTTTTCGAACTTGAAGACAAAGTTCCTCAAGACAGAGAGGATTATCTAAAAGATAGAGATAAACAACTAATCTGTGAGAGATTGTTTGAAATTATTATTGAAGCAACTATAGATATAATATTCATATTTATTCATGAAAAAAAGCTTTCAACTCCAGAAGATGATGAAAATGCTTTGGAAGTTTTAAAAGATAAAAATTTTATTTCTAAAGACCTATGCACTAGACTGCGTGAAGCAAGAAGAATGAGAAATATTATTGCTCATAAGTATGGAAGAATTAATGCTTCTATTGTTTTTGATTCAATTAGCCAAGAGATTCCTCGAGATGTTAAAGAGATTATGTCTGTTATTAGAAATAATTTAAAATGATTTTGAAAGAGATGAACAGATATTGTATTTAATAAAATTGTACTAAAGGAGATAATTTTTATTAGAAGATAATTACCTATTAAACTTTCACAGTGTATTCGAAATAATCGTCAAAAGGATTTTCCAATTGCATCATTTTTTTTATTGAAAGATGTTCAAAATAACGTCTAAATGGACGCATTGAATTTCCATGAGCAGAAATCGCAATGTTTATTTTTTTGTTCTTTATTATTCTTAACATATCTATTATGAATGATTTAACTCTTCTTTCGACCATTTTTATTGATTCTCCTCTTGGAGGTTTTTTAGTATAACTTCTTCGTATTATATTAAGCTCTGATCTACCTAATTTATTTATCAGTTTTATCCTTTCTTTATTTAAATGATCTATTCTATGCCAATGGAGAAGAGTTTTATACTCATTTTCACCTATTGTTTTTACGAAAGATGAATGATGTTTACCTTCGAGAGTGCCATATGATCTCTCACGAATTCTTTTATCCGTAATTATTTTAGTTTTAGGATGATATTTTAAAACTTCTTTTAGAGTCTGCTTTGAACGAGATAAGTCTGACTGAAAAGCTAAATCTATTTTTTTGTTTTTTAATTTTATTGCAACTTTTTGTGCCTGACGCTTGCCTTTAGGAGTTAGTTGTGAATCTTTCCAACCTGTAAAAATATGCTCTCTGTTGTAAAAAGTTTGTCCATGTCTAAATAAATATATTTTACATATCTTTTTCATTTTAGTGTCGTCTTATCTAAATTATAGGAATAATGTTATTAAAAATCTATTTATCTATCTCTATTTGTATCTTTCTAGCTAACCTATATTCTTTCATTGCTTCAATTGCAAGTATTGTTTCTGGTTTGTCCACCAAATCCCATCCACCTTCTTCAGCCCATCTAGTGGATGCAGATTGCAAGTAAGTTTCTGCTTCAAATGAATTTGAAAAACCGTGAAAATTCGTATCCTTTTTTGGGTCTAATGAATATACCCTTCTCGCTGCAACCATTGCTATATTGCTAAGACTATGACTAATTAATCCTGAAACTCTTGTTTTTTCTTCATTAACTCCCCTCTTTTTTCCTAACTCATAGCTCTCTGAAGAGGGTCTGTTCACAGAACCTACTGTTAATAGTATTACTGTTGGAACTAAGAGACTTAAACGCAAGGATTTCATGATGTTTGACTGAAATTATACTTTAAAAATGTAATGATAGATAGGTCTTTTTTCCTAATTTCTTTTCTATTTCTAAAAGTCTGTTGTATTTTGCAAGTCTTTCTTTATTGTGTACTGATCCTGCTTTGATGAACTTTACTCCTAACCCTACTGTAAGATCAGATATACTTGTGTCCATAGTCTCTCCTGATCTGTGAGAAATTATGCAAGTATATCCTGCCTTTTTTGCAAGATTAACAACATCAATAGTTTCGCTGACTGTGCCTACTTGATTTAGTTTGATTAAAATTGCGTTTGCTGATTTATATTTTATTCCATTTTTTAGTCTTGCTTTGTGGGTAACAAAAAGATCATCACCAATAATTAAAATATTTTTTTCTAAATTCTTGGAAATTACAGAATAACCTTTCCAATCATCCTGCTGTAGTGGATCTTCAATTGAAATAATTGGATACTTTTTAATCCATGAATTGTAAAGAGAAATTATTTCTCCCCTGTCTAATACTTTTTTATCTTTTTTTAAATTATATTTTCCGTTCTTATAAAATTCAGAGGATGCTACATCTATTGCCAAATAAATATCTTTTCCAGGAATAAGCCCTGCTTCTTTTATTGCTTGACAGATTAATTCAAGGGCTAATTCGTTTGAATTTAAAAATGGAGCATATCCTCCTTCATCACCTAATTTTGTGCTTAATCCTTTTGAGATTAATATTTTTTTTAATGAATCAAAAACTTTATAGCCATTTTTAATTGCTTCTTTAAAAGATTTTGCGGATAGAGGAAGAATCATAAACTCTTGAACGTCTAAACCATTTGATGCGTGTTTTCCTCCATTAAGAATATTAAACATTGGGACTGGCAAAAAAAGTTTTTTTTGTACTGAGAGATTTTTAAAATAGATATAAAGAGGAATCTTTTCTTCGTCTGCTGCTGCATGAGCAAATGCTAATGATACTCCTAGAATTGCGTTTGCTCCCAATTTAGACTTGTTTTTTGTACCATCTAGTTTTATCAATTTATTATCAAGCGTTTTTTGACTGAATTTTTTTCCAATAATTGAAGCTTTAATAAAATAATTTACATTCTTTACTGCTTTAAGCACTCCTAAACCTTTGTATCTTTTTCCGCCATCTCTAAGCTCAAGAGATTCATATTTACCTATTGATGCTCCTGAAGGAACTGCTGTTTTTCCGTATCCTTTCTCAAGCCAAATCTCTACTTCTATGGTTGGATTTCCTCTGGAGTCTAGAATTTCTTTTGCTTTTATGTTTTTTATTGTGTGCATCCCATTAAAAGTTTCTTTTTTCACCATACTTGAATTATGTAAAAGTGGTTAATAAAGGTTTTTTATTGATAAAACCTTTATTGAATTTGAAACTTAATTGCTATCTTGTCTTTGCGACTCTACTTGAGCAATGAGTTTGCTGACCTTTTCAGCAGCATCTGCATTCACTGAAATACTGTCAATGCCTTCTGCAAGAAGGAATTTTACCATTTCTTCTTTGCTTCCTGCTTGCCCGCAAATACTAGTTTCTATTTTGTACTTTTTACACTTGCGTATTACATATCTTAATGAAGAAAGAACTGCAGGGTTCATTTCATTAAACAAAGATTGAACTTCTGAATTGTTTCTATCTATTGCTAGAGTATATTGAGTTAGGTCATTTGTTCCAAAACTTATAAAATTGATCCCTTCCTTACAAATGTCTTCTATAATTTGAACAGCTGCAGGGGTTTCTACCATTATACCTATTTTTACGTTTGGAAGAATTCCTATTTCTTGTGCAATCTTCTTTGTTTCTTGAACTTCTGATAGGCTTATTACCTGTGGAACCATTATTCCGAATATCTTATCAGGATGTACTCTAGCCAGTTCTATAAGTGCTTTAACTTCAGTAGTCATAATGTCTTTATGCTTAAGACTAAATCTTACTCCGTGATCCCCAAGCATAGGATTTCCTTCTTTTTCATGAGGGGCACCCTCAAGATGCTCAAACTCGTCGCTCCTTAAATCGGATGTTCTTACCCATATTTCTTTGAATGGCTCTGAAAGTTTTTTTAATCCTTTAAATATAATATCAAAATAAGGATTCATATCTTTTTTCTTTGCAAAATAAAGAGGATGTTTTCCTGATTCTGCAATAATTCCTTCAAGACGTACAAGACCAACTGCTAAAATTCCACTTTTTGCCGCTCTTTCTGCGAACTCTGGAATATCTACTATAACTTTTAGATGAAGATTTGTTGGAACGGCTGGATTTATCTCTATTGTTTTTGTTTCTCCTTTTCCTTCATAGACTTTTCCTGCACTTCCATCAACTGTAATTATTTCTCCTTCCTTTAGTGTTGAGGTTGCTTTGCCTGTTCCAACAACGCAATTTTTAACAACTATTGGTGTAAAAAATTTAGTAAAAACTATATAATTATTGTTATCTTTTACTTCTATATTGAATACATCCTCTAATTCTTCTCTTTCTAATCTTTTTATTCTTAAAGCTCCAATATCTGAATTAACCAATTCAAGTAAATTCTTTTTATCTTCTGACTCAACATAGGGAATTATTTTTTCAAGGATCTCTCTTTCACTTATCAAACAATTATTTTTAACGAAAGACTTAATTCCTTTTCTGCCTGGAACAATTCTATGCGAAAAGAATTGATTAGCAGAGAAATACGTATCTCCTGTTGATTTAATTGAACTTGGTATTTTAATACGTTTTAGATAGGGTTTTAATTTGTCGAATCCAGAGGTAATATAAAATCGAAACTCATTGTTCTCTTTTTTCACTCTATAATTAAAACCTAATCTTAAACATCCCAATATCAAAGATTTTAAAAGTGGTATGTCTTTGGCATCTATACTAACTTTTATACATCTTCCTCTTTTAATAAAATTGCCATCTCCATCTATAAGCGCCGCAAAATAATATTTAATTGAATCTAATGAACAATTTAGTATATACTTTTCTAAATTTGAATAAATCTCGAGTAAGTCTTGAGTAATATCTTTTTTATAACAATAATAGTAATCTGAATTTACTAATCTTAATTTGTAGCTGTAAACTTCTTTAAATATTTTACAGACTTGTTTAATGAATGCTTTCTTATGTCTCGCCGCTTTTTGAACAAAAACTGTATTGGATGTGCCGTCTTTCTGTATCCTTAAATAACCATCGGAAAATATGGCTCCTGCGAGATATGCCTTTTTTTTGTCAAAATGAATCTTTTCTTTTTTAAATATTGGAATTTGTCGAGCTATGTACACTAATTTGTCATCATCTAAAATTTTCTTTATTTCTTTATAATAAGGTGTTCCTTTCTCAAAACTAAAAAATTTGTGTTCTGGTGTAGTTTTTAAAATATTCCAATCTATTTTTCCATTTTTTGAAGTAGAAAAACTTATAGTTTTTCCTTTTCTTTTGCTAGAATTTAATATTCTTTTCCACTCTGTTTTTAATGAAGATTTATTTAAACTTAAAGTATAAATTTCCTGATCTTCTTTTATTTTTTTATCAATTTCAGCTAGAGAAATAAATCCTGTATTGGTTATAATTATAGTATCTCCTGAAAAACAAGGAATTCCCATTTCTCTTGAAACTATTGCCGCATGTGATGTAACTCCTCCTTCGTCTGTGACAATTGCAGCTGCTTTTTGCATTGAAACGACCATATCTGGATTGGTCATTACAGTTACAAGAACATCGCCTTTCTTTACTTTATCTAGTTCAGAGAGTTCATGGACGATTCTAACTATTCCTGATGAGACACCTGGTGAAGCTCCTAATCCTGTGAGAATAGAATCTCCTGCAATATTACTTTCAGTCTTTTTTGCAAAAACAGTGACTGGTCTAGACTGAACAATGAAAATTTCATGATCGGTTATTGCAAATTCTATGTCTTGCGGTTTTTTGTAATGACTTTCTAATTTCTTTGAAAATATAGCAAGCTCGCGAATTTCAAAAGAATTTAAAACCTGAGAGTTACTTTTCTCTTCGGTTAACTTAATTGTCTTGTTTTTTCCTGATGAGTCTCTAATTATTGCTACTTTCTTTTCGGAAACGCTTGCTTCAAGAGTTTTATATTCATGATCTGAAACTTCGTAGTGATCTGGTTTTATCATTCCTGAAACTATTCCTTCGCCAAGACCAAAAACTGCTTCAATTACTATATTACTGTTATCTGCAACAGGGTTTTTTGAAAACATTACTCCAGACTTCTCCGAATTAATCATTTTTTGAACTACTACTGCAAGATTAGCTTTTGTGTGGTCGAAACCTTTCTTAGTTCGGTAGTATACTGCTCTTGCATTGAAAAGTGAAGCAAAACATCTTTTTGTTTTTTCAATTAAATCTTTTTCTCCATTAACATTTAAAAAGGAATCCTGCTGACCTGCAAAACTTGCATCTGCAAGATCTTCTGTTGTTGCTGAACTCCTAACTGCCACAAATGGTGGTTCATGAGAATTCTTTAGAATGTCTAATGCATTTTTGTTTGTCTGGATTGAATTTGGTTTATCAATATCAAGAATGTCATAAGCTTCAATTATTGATTTTTCCATCTCTTCAGGCATTTTAGCATTCACAATTATATCTCTTACTTTTGAAGCAGTATCTTCCAGTACTTTAGTATCTTCAACGTCTAGATTTTCAAGAAGGTTTTCTATTATTTCTACTATTTTTGCTTTTTCCAGAAAGTACCTGTAAGCTTGTGCAGTTATTATAAATCCTGGAGGAATTGGAAATTTATGATTATACATCTCGGCAAGACTTGCTCCTTTACCTCCTCCAATTGAAACATCTTTATTACTAAGTTCAGAAAACCATGCTACAAATTTTACTTCCTCTTTCATTCTTTCTCCCTTTTGTTATGATTGAATAATGATATTTAGGTTAATAAAGATAACGTAAAAACCTTGTTAATTTGTATCCGTAAAGGCTATAAATCTTATTTTCCTTGAAAATGAGTAGTAAAGAGGATGAAATGAAAATAGCAATAAATGGGTTTGGGAGAATAGGAAAACAATTCTTTCTTGCTTGCATGGAAAAGAAAGTGAATTTTGATATTGTAATAAATCATAGTGCTGATTTAGATTTTATTGTTTATACTCTAAAATATGATTCAGTTCACCCTGTTCCTAATGTAGAGATAAAACACGATGGTAAAAACATTATCTTTGGTGGAAAGAAGTTTAGAGTTTATAATATATTAGAACCTGAAAAACTTCCATGGAAATCTGAAAAGATTGATCTTGTTGTTGAATGTACTGGAATGTTTACTGCAAGAGAAGATGCTATGAAGCATATTAAGGCTGGTGCAAAGAGAGTTTTAATTTCCGCACCTGCAAAAGGAAATGATGTTACAATTATTCCAGGGGTTAATGACCGAATGTTAAAGAATGAACATAAAATAATCTCTGCTGGTTCGTGTACTACTAATTGTGTTGCGCCTATTCTAAAAATTTTACATGAAGCGTATAAAATAAAAAGTGCTTATTTTATTACTACCCATGCTTATACTTCGACTCAGAAGTTGATAGATGGAGTTGATAAAAAAGATTTGAGAAGAGGAAGAGCAGCTGCTACAGATATTGTTCCCTCTACTTCTGGAGCAGCACAATCTGTAACTGAAGCCTTGCCTGAATTGGTAGGTAAATTAGATGGATATGCATTAAGAGTTCCTGTTGTTGATGGTTCGATTGCATCGGTTATTGCAGAAGTGCAATATCCTCCTTCTAGTACAAAATCAGTGAATGACTTGTTTAATTTTAAATCGAAGAGAGAATATAATAAAATTGTTGAACTCTGTGATGAGGAGATTGTATCTGCTGATATAATTCATAAACCTGCATCTTGTATAATTGATTCTAACCTTTCTGGAGTAAATGGAAATCTAGTAAGTGTTGCTGGATGGTACGATAATGAATGGGGATATGCAAATAGATTGATAGACGTTGCCGAAATGATTTTAGGAATAAAATGATAGTCAAAACCCTTCGCAATTTTGATTTTAAGGATAAATTAGTTTTATTGAGAACAGACATTAATTCTCCTGTTGTTAATGGTAAGATTATTGATTCTCCTAGAATAGAATGGGCAGCTAAAACTATTAGGTATCTTCTTTCCAACAATGCAAAAGTTGTGATTATTGCACATCAGGGGAGGAAGGGAGGAAAGGACTTTATTGTTAGTCTTAAACAGCATGCGAAATTACTTAGCAAGTATATTGGAAATAAAGTCGAATATGTTGATGGTTTATTTGAAGAAAAAGCTATTGTTAAAATTGATGAGTTGGAATCTGGGGAGGCAATATTAATGAAAAATGTTAGATATTATGAAGATGAGT